>Ga0182030_10003678_pt1 | contig 32787 bp, 14 predicted proteins | sample 812S3MmetaG_FD_121299 | JGI IMG/M metagenome (GOLD analysis project Ga0182030, IMG submission 121299) | Permafrost microbial communities from Stordalen Mire, Sweden - 812S3M metaG (Illumina Assembly) | ecosystem: Environmental > Terrestrial > Soil > Wetlands > Permafrost | place: Sweden... | reverse complement strand
CTCGTCGTAAACCATGCCGCCATACGGCGGGTTCGACCAGCGCGAGTTCGTCTGCACCGCCGCGGCCTGCATCATCGTTCCGCTATAAAAGAGTACGCGCTGACACTCCGCCGGTTCCTGCATCTTCTGATCCACGACCACCATGTTGTGATTTATGGAAGTCTGGACATAGAACTTATAGAGATAACTAGGGTATCCATACCAGATGCTCTCCGGGTTGTAGAAACTGCGGCCGTAGCGGGAAAGGTGAACGAGGTCCAATTGGTCGAAGTGCCCGTGGTAAAACCCATGATCCCCGTAGTGCAGCACGGCCTGGATGCGCTCACGCGCCGGCTTGCCTCCCGCTTTCGAGCGCAGAACTGCGACGCCAGCGTTGTCGGCATAGGTGGAAACCGCCGAAAGATCAGGCGTGTTTTCCGGAAGGTCCGGCACGCCATAGAGCAGATCACGTTTGCCGCCGTTACTCTTAATAATCGCCGCGTAGGCAGGGTCACGGTAGAGGTAGTAAGCGAGTTCCAATGGCACGGCAGCCACCTCGTCGCGATATCCGGCGACTCGCATTTCCGAGGAATCATTGAGGGCAAACATCACCCCCCGGTTATCCACCATGCGGGGCAGTACGTCCCACATGCGCTTAATGCCAATCCAATTATGGAAGATAGGCCCCCACTTCGCATCCGTAATACCATACTCCGTTTTCTCCGGTGCTCGCTGTTGGTCGGGCCGGTAAGCGCTGGAAAAAGTTGCGTGAGCCAGGTCCAGCCCCCAGGGTTGCATCGCCAGCGCCACCTGGGAAAATTCGCTTGCGACCCAGGTGTTATACGAGATCGAAACTTCATACCACCAACCATCGTCCAGCGTACCCTGGACGAATTGATCAATGAGCGCGCCGGGGCTGTAGAGGATCTGATCCGCCGCCGCGAGATCCTGCAATATCAGGGCGCTATAAAGCTGGCCGCATTGATACGACACCGCCCAGTTACTGATATTTGAACCAAAGCTGGCATCCCGCTCGCCGACAAAGAGGCGCAAAGTCCGCTCGATCTGCGCGCGGTCGGCATCGTTAAAAATGCCCGAAGGGAGCGCCATGTCATAGGCCATCGCGACGTGCTGGAAAAAGTGACCTTCCTGCACCGAGGCCTGATTACACGCGCGCCGCGTTACCGGAAATCCGTTGGCCGGATCGCTCAGCCGCAGCAGAAACGTGCGCACTTTTTCCGCAAACCTGCTGTCCAGCGTAAGCTGATACGCAATGCCGGCCGCCATCAGGTCATGCTCCACCTGGGTTGGAAAAAGCCAGTCGCCCCGCTGCGGATGGTTCAAATTGGCGACATTCGGTACGCTCCATTGCTCGGCGCGCTCGACGTCCTCCTGCTGTATCTCTTTTGCCCAATCGTATTTTTTCACCTTTTCACGCACCTCAGCCCAGCCATCGGCGGTGTGCAGGATGTAGGGATGCTCCAGCCTGCTGGCTGTGACAAACTCGACCATGGCCGAAGGCGACGCAGTCCCGTTTCCGATCGCGCGCAGAGTCTGCACCTCGTGCCCGCCTGGCGAGATTCGGCCCGGAACACTCACCCGCACGACCACCTTCTTTGTTTGGCGAGGAGCGAGATCGAGCGTCTCCGGTTCCACCGTCGCCGACATCGCCTCCCATCCTTTGCGTTCGAATGATAGCATCACCGCCTGCGGCTTGTCTGTCACGTTGCCGACCGATACTTCATACTCCGCGGTGCCGCCCGCTTCGACCGACTTGCCGCGTACGGCAGCATGCAACCACACCGTCTCCGCGCGCACCAACATGGGGCTGCGCAAGGTAATCGCGCTCGGTTTGCCATCGGCGTATTTGGCTGAGATCTTCAGCCCGTCCACCTCATGCAGGAATGTCGAGTCTGCCTGTGGAAAATCAAAATCCCGCCATGGCAGCGAAACCGTGTGCCAGCCCGCGCCTTCCAATCGCGTGCGCGCTACGCGACCGCCTAGGTTTACATCGAGTTCCAGGGAGCGCTCACCATCGAGCCGCACTTCGAAACGCACCCCGAACCAGTCGAACCAATAGCGCGCGCCTTTCGCCTTATCGCTGTCGTCAGTCGGATAGCGAAACTCCGCCTCACCCGGCACTTTCAATGTTGCCTCGCCGCTTGTGACCTCGATCCCCGTCCAGTTTTGAAACTGCGCCCCTCCCAGTTCCTGCACTGACGCCGGCAGTGTTTCTGCAAACCCTGAGACCCCCAAGCCAATCAGTGCCGCGATGGCAAGGCACAGGACAAACCCGCGATGGTCGGGGGATTTTGATGTTATATGTTTCATCGGTCTTACTACTTATCGATATCCGGGTGTGCCTCGACAAATCTCGCAGTCTGCCGTGGATGCTCATGGACGAATTCCTCGGCGACTTCATCCGTGGGCAAACCGGCGGCGGCTTTGACCATGCGCATTTCGTCGAGCTTCCTGCGCACTTCTTTCATCTTTTCCTCCGTGAGCGGGAACAGGATGGTAATGACGAAGGTCAATCCCGTGAAGAACATGCTCGGGATCATCACGATCCAAAAAAACCTCTTGATAATCGGCTGCGGCGGCTCGGCGGCGGTCACCTTTCCGCCGCTGGCGGATGCGAGAAGGTTCGGCGCGCCTTTGCCATGGGACAAGCTGATCTCCTGGATGCCAGCCTTCGCCCGGAGCCCTTCTCCAGCAATTCGAATTTTGAAGTATTTTGCCGTGACCGGCGGAAATGTCCATTGCCCGGGAGTGGCCGTATCGGCGTTGCGCTCCGTAAACGCACCGAGCGAGCGGAGGTTACGGGTCGGCGATTCATCACCGGCGAAGAGTTCCACTTCGGTCATGTCTCCACGAACCTTAAACGTATCGAAAGTCGCCGGCTGACCATCCATAAAACTAAACGACGTTCTCTCATCGACCGCGAAGCGATCCGAAGCGGCCACTTTGGCATCGGCAGCCTGCTGCCAGCGCAGCGCGAGCTTTGTGTCCACCCCAGACCAGGTAATGACGTAGCCAACCAGCACGACCGCGAGAGAAATCTCGAGCTTGGATACGAAAGCCATAACCGAGGTGAAAAGTCCTTCCCGGCGCTGGCCGTGCTCGAGTTCGTCCACATCGCAAATGTCCGGCAGAATTGCGCCCGCAACCAGGCCGCTCATCGTGATGATCGGCGAGATGACGAGCGTTGGGATGATTCCCAACCAAGGTCTATCCGGGATGGTGATGAAGACGCTGATAATCGCGGAGCAGAAGCTCACTCCGGCGCCGAGGATCAGCGCGCCGCGTTTGCCGATCTTCTTGCTCAACGGTTTTACAAACGGCAGAACGCCAAAACTCCAAACTGTTCCCAGCGTTGCACCGATGCCGTTCAAGGCCGTTCCCATGTTCTGATCTCCCCGGCAGACGTAATACATCGAGAGAAAGAATGCCAGGCCGCCCGTGAGCCGTCCCCCAAAGATCTCGGAGAGCTTCATCAGCAGCAGAATGAAAAATGGCCGGTTGGAAATGGTTTCCCGCATCGCATGCAGGAGGGGCACGTGCGCGCGGCTGACGTGGGTGAAACGCTCCCGGGCAACCCAGGTCGAATAAATAGCCGATCCTATGATCAACAGCGCGACACCACTTCCAATCCATCGCATCCCCCAGACCACGCCGCCAACTGGGGCCGTAGCGCCAACCAATAGACCCAGGTGAAAAGCAATCCCATCGACGCGGTGAAAAATCCGCCGACGGCCTGAATCCGGGAGCGTTCGTGGTAATCGTCGCTCAACTCGTATCCGATGGCGTTCCATGCCATCGCGTACGCGCCGTAACAGATGTAAAGCCCCATTCCGACAACGCCGAGATAAAGGAACTGGGCCGTTTGATTCCAATTCGGGCTCGCCCACCAGAGGAGCGAAAGAAAAACGGCTCCCACCAGCGCGCCGACCAGCATGAATGGCCTGCGGCGTCCCCAGGGAGTTCGCAGTTCATCCGACCAGTGTCCCATGACCGGATCGACAATGCCGTCAACCAGTCGCGGGAGCATGACGCACCAACTCACGATCACCGGACTAAGCCCGAAGCCAACGGTAAAAATGTTGATCGCCTGGCCGAACATGGCGACCAATCCAAACTCGGCAACCCGGCCTATTCCCCAGCCCCAGATTTGGCGCGCGGGCGCCGTGTAAGGCTTGCCGCCCATCGCGGTCGTGGTGGGGTCCGCGATGGGAGGCTCAGCGATGGGTGCTTGGCTCATGGGGGAGGAAACAAGAGAGGCCTCTACCGGGCATTATCCCCCATCAAGATAACCTCAGTTGAATTTGGCCCGCGGCCGGAGTAACCGGCGGGCGAGATGGTGTAGTAATAGGTCATCCCGCGGCCGAGACTCGTGTCTGTATATTTATTAGTTGTAATGCGGCGTCCCACGGTCTCATACGGTCCGCCCTTCTGCTCGGCGCGCAGCACATCGCAAAAGACGGTATTCGCCCCCGTCTTCCAACTAATCTCCGCTTTATCGCTCCACCCCGCCACCTCCACATCCATCGGCGCCGTGGGCAGACTACTGGGCGCAGAGCCGAATGAAACATGGTCGAACCGGGTGCGCCCGCCCCACGTCGCCAAACCGACGTAAAGTTCGTCGGCAAGGTTGTCGAAGCGGACGTTCGCAGTCGCCGCCCAGCTCACGCCATCCACGGATTGCCACGAGGAGATAAAGACCCCGCGCCGGACAAGCCTCAGCCACAGAGGCAGTCTCGTGCAGCCGTAATATCTCATGTCCCAAGGCCAGCCGTAACTGTGCTGACCATGTGTCCAGCGGACAGCAGAGCCGTTGTCTCCAGCCTCCAGCCACGTGGCGTGAACCTGGTTTGGCGGCTCCAGGCGCTCAGTAACCATGACCGCGCCGCCGTGGTTCGTCCCATCGACGCTGGCTTCGCGGGCGACAAAGGTCCAGTCACCCTCGGCTTTTAAGTAGGCAAAATGGTATCCGTCCTCCACTTTGTTGCTATCGCTTTCGACGGTCCATTCATCGCCAGAGGCGTCCATCGAGCCGCGGCTGTTGCCGACGTCCCTGGAATGAAGGTTGGAGACGGTCGTAGCCTGCGGCTGGCTCCAGGTCGTGCAGATTGGTTGAGCGTCAATGGAGTCATCCAACGTATAGATGGGCTTGTGCCTTTCATGCTCGAGCAACTGGTGGGTGAACGGCGCCGCGATTTGTTTCCTACGGGCGTAAGTGTCGATCACTTCGAAAAAATCCTGCCCGCGGAAATCCTCGAAATGCGAAACCTGTGGATAGAAATCGTAACTGCACCCATACGGAATATAAGGCGCATTCTCCTTGCACACCCCGGCCGAATAGAGCTGATTCCGCGCAAGGAACTCGCTGATGGCGATCATCCGGTAATTTCGTTGGGCGAAAAGGTCGATCCCCTGCGCCCACGCCATCTGGCATATCCAGCCATAATCGATCGCCTGCGCAGTCCAGTGCCCCGTGTCCCGGCCGGTGTCACCGAGTTCGCCATTGGGAAGAGAGTTCTCCAGCCCGGTCAGAGGATCGGTGAGAAAGGCGTTGAGGCACATATTGAACCGCACCCGGTCATCGCAGAAGATCGCGGCCTCCAATGCGACTTTCAGTCCGATCGTCCCTTGATTCGCCGTCCAAAGATGGCTGCCCGCGCCGGTATTATCCCCGCCAATGTATGGATCCCACCACATTTCGGAGAAATAGCGCGTGAGATCCGTCGTATCCTGTTCCGTCCAGCCAGGATAGGTCCAGCGCAGGATCTCCGCGGCAACAACGCAATTCATGCAATCGCCCCGCATGAAGCTCGACTCGACACCGCTCCACCGCTTGTGCTTTTGCGCGTAGGTTCTGAGGATCTCCATCCCCTTCTCCGCGGCGCGACGGTCCTTTTTCACCGTCCAAAGCATGGCCATGCGGTAGAGTTGCCACATGTCGCTCTGGAACTCGCCGCGATGCAGGTCGGGATTGCGGCCATACTCCTCGAACTGTCCCGCGACGCCGACCCCTGACGGATCACCGTCGTATTGCTTGAACCACGACTTCCACGGCTCGCGCCCGCTGCGAACACCGCGCTCGATCTCGCGCAGGTTGGCCTTCGTCAGTACGACCCCGGGATGGACAAACTCGGTGCCATAGCCCGGGTTCGGCAGCGGCTTCGGCGAACGAACCGGCGCCGGTGTTTCCTCAGTCAACATTGGCGGGGTCGGCTCCGGCTCCGGTTTTGTCATCTCGGTCCGGACCAGGTCGAGCACGTCCGTGGCCTCGATCGGCACGACTTTGCCGCCGCCATTGAAGACCACACTCACCGTTTCCGCGTGGAAGTCCACCAGCCCCACCTTCGTCCCCACAGGCGCCATTACGGCGCCAACCACGCTTCCATTGAAAACAGCCGGAAATTGTTCCGCTACGCGCAGTGTGACGCTTTTCGGCGCGCGGTTCTTGTGTTCCAGAATCCATTGGCGCGGATCGGGAAGAGCAGAAGGCGCCGGTGTAGCTTTTGGGAGCGCCGCGACAGTTGAAGGCGCAGGCGTCGCTTGCACTGTGGGCTTTGATATCGGCGCTGGAGTCGTTTCAGCTCGCACCGGCGGTGTCTGAGCATGTCCCACCAAATGGCGCCATAACTCGTATGGAGTTACGCGCAGAAAATCCATCGCCAGGCCCCCGGCTATGGCCAGAAGCAGCAGGAAAACAAAGAGGTCAAAATGCCGCCTCCCTCCGGTTGTTTGCAAACGTCTTTTCCGCTTCATCTGTCTGAGGCTTAAGAGCAGTGCTCTACCGGGAGATCACTTGCGTACGGTTCCGGTCCGAGGGCGTTGGGACGACGATGGGGGGAAGCGCTGGGGTTCACGGCCGTTATAACTTCGAATTAAAGATGCTCAGGTCCCATTTGTCGTGCCATTTGATCACCGGCACACCGTCTTGGAATTCAATTGGCAACCAAATATGAGCGTTAATGTGAATGCCGTTATCATCCGGCCACAGCAAGCCCGACCGAAAGCTCATCTGTTGCTCTGTCGTGCTCGATAGTGAGGGATGAGTCGCAGTCATGATGGGGGCATGGGGATGGACCTGAAAATATCGGGGGTGTAGAAGGCCGGAGCAACGGCAAGCCCGGTTACACTGTTAACCTGATTTACCCGCCGCCCCCGCGCTTATCGCTGAATGAATATCCGATAAAAGCCGGAAGGAGAAGAGCTTGGATTGATAGCGAGGTTGAATGTGAGAGTTGCACCCGCACCGGCTCGTGGCGAGCCGAGGTTCGTCCACGAACCCGATGAGAGATTGCTGCTGTATTGGACTTGGTAGGTGTGACCAAGAACGGAAGACAGGACGCTGAGCGCGAGATTAGTATTTGCGCCGGATCCGCTCAGGGCCATAAGCGGAGCCGCCGCTTCGGTCGCGCTGATAGGCGTGGATGGGGTCGCGCTGACTTCCGTTGAATAGTTGGCGCTGGTTCCACTGCCATTTGCCGAGGAGACGACATAGTAGTAGGTCGTTCCATTGGTAAGTCCGGTATCTGTATAGACAGCAGACGTCGTGGTGCCGATGGCCGCGTAGGCTCCGTTGGTGGTGAGCGCCCGTTGGACGCAGTAGCTGCTCGCCCCCGTGGCGGCGCTCCAGGACAGGGCAACCTGCGCATTGCTGGGTGCGGCAGTCAGTCCCGTCGGTGGCGCAGATGGTGCTCCAAACGGCGTTGCGCTTACTTCCGATGAGGTGCCGCCCACGGCCGGACTGTTGGCAGAGACGACGACGTAATAATAAGGCGCCCCGTTAGTCAGCCCTGTATCCGTAAAATTGGCAGCCGTGTTGTACCATGAGACCATTGTGTATGGTCCGCCGCTGACCGTGGCACGCTCCACGTTGTACGAGGTGGCTCCGGTTGCCGTATTCCAAGCAAGTGTCACTTGGTCATTTCCGGGAGTCGCAGTGAGGCCGGTGGGTGCTGCCGGACCTGAGATGAGCGAGGATACTTGCGAAGCGGTCAATGCCTGGCTGTAGATGTGAAATTCATCCACCAAGCCGTTCAGGTACGAATCGCCGCTGAATTGTGACTTGCCGATGTAATTATTGGTCGCGTTGCCAAGGCTCAAGGGATTGAGCGTCATGGCGGAGTTCGTGCCCACGGCTGTCCCGTTGACGTAGAGAGTTCCCAGCGATCCTGATAAAGTAACTGCGATATGCGTCCATATTCCAGTGGCGACCGCCACAGAGCTATTGATTTGCTGCTCGTTGCTGGAGCCACTTGTAGTAATTGAAAACCTCACATTGCCAGTCGAACTGTTTGCCGGAGTCAGGAACATGTACGCGTTGGTCCCCGTCCCAAAGTCGAATACGCGCATCCCACGGGTTGCGCTGTTCAATTTCACCCATGTAGCGATTGTAAAGTCGGTAAACCCTCCGACAATGCCTGCGGGAAATGTTACGAATTGGCCCGTTCCGCTGAGGCTTACGGCGTCGTTTACCTCACCCGAAACCAAGGCGGGGCCGCCCACGAGCGTGCCGGCCCAGCCATTGCCGTATGCATCCGGCGTGGTAGTACCGATAGCTTGATCGAATGGCAAACATGCGCCGGTGGTCACGGATACATTGTCGAACTGCGCCTGACAAAGGGTGCCATTCTTCACACTGCTCACTGCCAGCCCGACATAGACGCTGGAGGACATCGATATACTTGTCGTACCCGAGACCGTCCATCCCGTCCCGTTTGATGAACGGTAAGCGGTGATCATGTTACCGCTACGCACCAACCGCACCCAATAGGGAGCGGTAACTCCCGTGTAATTCGTACTGCCGGCAGCCGATGCGCCATACGCGGTCCGCTCCTGCAAGGCAAACCCATTGGACGGGGACATGTAAGCAATCGCATCGGTTGAACTTGGGTCGAGCGAGTTGCGAATCATCACCCCCGCCTTGGCCCAGGCCGCCGTATCCTGCATGTTGATAACGCGAGCTGTTATGGTGCAGTCGCTATTGACTGATTGGAATACGTAGCGGAATTGGTCGCCTGTATACCAAATGTCCGTTCCAGAACCATTCACAGTGAAGGTGCCGCTCGTTTGGCTGACGGATCCAGCTGCGCCAACCGGGCCGATATCTTCCGACAACCAGGTCGATGTGGTTGCGGGTGTGCCCACAGTGGATGCCGACACCGGCAGGCAAATACTGCCGGTACCAGTGGAGGTTACCGGGGCGATCCCATAATAATAGAGAATGCCCGGTAGGGCGGTGGTATCGGTGTAAGTTGTCCCGCTTAGTCCGGTGGCGATCATTGTGTACGGACCCAGGGCGCTCGATGCGCGTTCAACATTGAAGGTCGCGGGAAGGGCGACGGTGGAGGGGTAACTCCAACTTAGATCGATCTGCCCAATATCGGGCTGTGCTGCGAGCCCACCGGGGTACTGCGAATTAATTGAAGACGGAGGCCCGATTCTAAAACCGACGGCGGTTCCCGTCGGGAGGGTCGGCATGCTGGAGGGGCATGTGATATTGAGGGCGGCGGCCGTTTGGCTCCAGACAAGCGTATTGGTGCTGCCCAGCATCGTCACGGATGAAATCGCCCCGACCAAGAGATTCGCAAGAGTGCCCAGGGAATTAATTGTCAACTGCGAGCCGGCTGCGGGCACGGACATGTAATAAGCGTAGAGATAGCCATCCGCGCCCACGGTAAACCTGAAGTTGGCGGTACTGTCCTCAAAGACGTTCCATGCTCTGCTTCCATAAATTCCCGCATTATTGACAGCCATCCACTGGCCGACTCCCTGCAGCATGGTAACAGCGCCACTATCCAGATCACCTGCCCCGTTTGGACATACGTTCACGAGGGCCGCTCCGTCACGTGACACCGCCTCAAGAATCCAATGCACAACGGATGTCCCGTTGTCGTAAGAAATATTGGGCTTCCAGAACCAATCACCAATCGACATCTCCGCCACCCATGGCTGGTTGGTTACGATTCCTGAAGGGAGCCCGCTTTCGGACGTCGTCGCCACGCCGTTCAGCGGGGGATGAAATTTGATGAAACTCATCCGATCCACCATTCCGTGCCTGACCATATCCTCATTGTAAAAATGGGCGATTACCCGCTCCGCTGCATCACATTTATAGCCTGTCCCGGTTGCATATCCACTGAACGGCTGCGTTGAATTGCCATCCGTATAGATGAAATCCGGATCGTATTGCTCGATGACGTCGATGATGCGAAGGCCCCATTGATAAGCATACCAATTGGCGTAGAGAAGATGATTGGAGAAAATGCCTTGCGTGGGATTAAAATAACCCGTGCCGGGATTCGATATGCCTTCGTATTCCTGAAGATCCGTGAGGTAGAGCCGAGACAAGTCGTAATTCTGCCACCAGGTTCCCGCGCCGTTGGAGCCAATCAACGCCTTCGCGTCATAGGGGACGCCCGCATAAGTTCCACTGGTGTCCGCAAGATACGCGGGCTGGTAGAACCACCAGCCGTATTCATGGTGGAATGCCACGCCAAACCGCATCCCGAGGGATTTCGTAACCGAAGCCCATTCTGCCATTGTGTCCCGTTTGGGCCCGAAGTTTATTTCGTTCCACGGATTGTAGGTTGAGTTCCAGTTGTCAAACTGGTCGTGGTGAACACCCTGCACGAGAACAAAACGGGCGCCCGCGTTGTAGTAAAGATTCGCGAGGTAGGTGGGGCTGTAATCGACAGGATTCCAAGCATTGACAACGTCCTTATAGCCGTTAACGGAAGGATGACCAAAATGAGCCAGATGGTTATTGTAAGCGGTGGAACCTGGCTGGTACATGTGCTGGGCAGACCAGTCGCCGCTGGCAAGGGAGGCCTGCGGGCCGTAGTGGACCCACATGCCAAACTTCGCGTTGCGAAGCCACGCGGGTGGGATCGAGGGATAGTTGCTCGCAATGGACGACCACGTCGGCTGAAACGACCCGCTCTGGATAGGGAAGTCCATATTGACCTCCGAAAACGTACTGGGATTCCCCATGGGAACCGTGTTCACCGCGCCTGGAGCGGGAATAGCCGGCTCGACTGGGAGCGAAGGAAGCGTATAACCATCCACCGCCGCATCCAGCGATGGTGTGGCGATCCATAGAGCGAAGCTGCCAAGGAAAAATGCCGCGATCGCGTGGAAGATGACTGGGGGTCGAATCATGGGTTATAGACAGCGTGCGTCGAAAATCCGCGGTCAAATGGTCCCGGAAGAGTTTTTGAACGCAAAATTCACCTTGAACACTGCCGCGATCTTGAATGGCTCCCCATCCGGCCACTCAATTTCCAGTCCGTCAGCTTGTTGATCCCACCGCGGCGGCATTAGGCTACCCAGCAGCATAACCTTCTGCACCTTACCCACCACGGGCTGTGAATTGCTACCCATCGAAGCGATCTTCAACTTCGCTCCCGCTGCTGGTGCGCCCATGCAAAACGCGTACACCGAGCCATCCTTCCCCTGCGTGAACCGAAAATCTTGCGGCCCGCAACGGAACATTGCCTGCGAGCGCCCTATCCCACCACTCGGTGTTGAGCGCACCTTCCCACCCGGCCCTTCACCTAACTTGAACCACGCCCGGCTCCCGTAAATTCCCTCTCCATTTACCTTCATCCAATCTCCCACCTCGCCTAGCATCCTCAGACTTCCATCGTCCAGTGATCCATCCGGTCGCATTGCGATATTCACGCAGAAACTTCCATCCCTCGAGACACACTCCAGCATGTAGCGCACGAGCGCTCCCGCATCATAGTAAAACCCGGGCGCATAATACCAATCCCCATACGGCGTCTCACCGATCCACGGCTGATCGGTTTTGATCCCACCCGGCCAGTTCCCCTCGAAAGTGTTCACCACCCCGCTCGCCGGCGGGTGAAACTTTACGATGCTGAATGTATCGACCTTACCCCGGGTGAGCAAGGTGTGATTGTAGAAATCCGCTATCACCCGCTGCATCGCATCGCACTTATAGCCCGTCGCGCTTAGGTACCCCGTGAAGGGTTGTGTGGAATTACCATCCGTATAGATAAAGTCTGGATCATATTTCCTAACGACGTCCATTATACGTAGTGCCCACCGTGTTACATACCAATCGCAGTACTCAGCGTGATTGGTCAAAACTCCCTGCCGCGGATTATAGCTATCTTGGTCAAAGCCTTGATACTCGCGCAAATCCACCCCATAAAGCAGGCGCGGATCAAGCCCCTCCCACCATTTTCCCTTCCCGTCTGCCAACGTCAAGTTGCCGTCATACGGGATGCCCGCCTTCGGTCCCGTTTTGTCGCTACCCAATGATTTCTGCCACCACCACCACGTATACTCATGATGAAACGACACGCCAAACCGCATTCCAGCCCCATGAGTCGCGCGCGACCACTCTCCGAGCAAGTCTCGCTTCGGCCCCAGGTTCTTTGAGTTCCAGGGCTGATAAGCCGAGTCCCAGTTATCGAAGTTATCATGGTGTACTCCTTGGATGAGCAAATACTTCGCTCCCGCCGCCTGGTACAGCTTCACCACGTCCGCCGGGTCCAGCTTCACCGGATTCCACGTTCTCAAAAGATCTTTGTACCCAATTTCCGATGGATGCCCGAAATCTCGGAGGTGGTTATTATATGCCCTTTCCCCCTGCATATACAACTTCCGTGCATACCAATCGCCGCTCTGCCCTGCGGCCTGTGGCCCAAAATGCACCCAAATTCCAAACTTCCTGTCCCGCAGCCAACCCACTTCCTTGTCTGGATAACTCTGCGCGATCGATTCCCAGGTCGCTTGATACGGCCCCGGCGCGATAGGAAATTTCATCTTCACTTCCGCAAAATCGCGCGGATCACCCATCGGCACACTCCCGATTGCTTTCTTCACGGGTATTTTCGGAATCGGCGCAAGCTGCGGCAATGGCTCCAGCCGGCCGGCCACTGCCGGCTCCGTAGCGCATACCATCCGAGGCAATCCTCCACCGACGGCCCCCGTCGCAAGCCCCGCGCCAGCTAGCGTACTTAATTTGATGAACTTGCGGCGTCCAAGCCGCGTGCTTCCGCCTTTGGAATTCTTAGAGCTAGACATAGCAGGAGGCTAACATCATGGGTTACAGACTGCGCGCGGCGATTTAAATGGGTGCGCCGCGGTGATTTTCCCCAACATCACCGCGGCGCTTTCCAAGATCTCCCGTGCCCCAGCCGATCCCCATCGGCTTGTCACGGGAGCAATCGAGAGTGTATTAAGTATTGCGGCGCCGCATGCGTTGAGCGGCAACCAGCATTCCCATTCCGCCGATCATCATTGCCCAGGTGCCGGGCTCGGGGACCGACACCAACTCGAGGGTTACATCGTTGCCCGTGTTCGCGGCCGCTGTCCCATTCGTGTCGTAGAACACGTCGAAGAGGTATCCGCCCGAAGTCGTAAGCTGCCCCTCGCCGGGCGCTATCGGTATCACGTTGGCGAAGGAGCCTGTGGGCGCGGAGCCCGCGAGGATGATGTTGTAGAGAGTCCCCTGCAACGCATTGTTGATCGCATTCCCAAGCGCCAGGTTCAGGTTGCCATTGAGCGAGACGGCGCCGGTGCTCGCGAGCACATCGTTGTCGCTGCCGCTGCGGGCCAGACTCACTCCCACCCGGATCGAGAGTGTCGAGGCGGAGTCCAGCGAAACGTTGCCATTGGCCTTCAAGGTGCCGGTCGTCGTGGAGCCGGTGCTCAGCCCGGGCTCGATCGTGGCCCCGGTGGAGCTGAACGCCCCCATCGAGCCGGTGCCCAGCAACGTGCCGTTGATGGCCGCCGCGCCGCTGTTGTTCACAAAGCCATCGACTTCCATTGTCGCACCCGAGGCCACCGTGACCGCCGTCGCCCCGGAGAGCGAGCCGCTGACGATCAGCGTGCCGCCGGTTACATTTGTCGCTCCTGTATAGTTGCTCGAGCCGGAGAGGTTCAGCGTGCCGCCTTTCACAGTCAATGCCGCCTGGCCAGATCCGTCGGTAATCCCGCCCGCATACGCGCTGCTGCTGGCGCTGCTGCTCGTGAGGGTGACAAGACCAGAGGTCAATGTCGTAATGCGGCCCCCGCTGCTGCCGCTCAACACGCCCACCGTCGGGCTGAATCCGTGAAGGTCCAGAGTCCCGCCGTTCACCGCCAGCGCCCCGGTCGTCGCCCCAAGCGCGGATGTATTCCCGAGTTGAAGAGTCCCGGAGGTCAACGTCGTGCCGCCGTTGTAGTTGTTGGCGCCAGAGAGGGTTTCAGTTCCAGTGCCAATCTTAATCACAGAAACCGTGGCTCCTTGGGTTCGAATCTGGCCGGTGAAGTTGGCGCTATTATTGTCGCCACCGATCGAAACGATGACGGCCTGATTGCTGGCCAGGAAATTATCCCAGAGCAACCCTGAACCGGCGAGCGAACCAAAGTTGTAGGTGCCCGCTGCACCCATAAGGTTTCCGCGATCCGATGCGCCACCGAGCACCCAGTCGAGCGCGGCACTTGTGGCGGCGGGGGAATTCAAGCGGAACACCTGCGTGTTACCGCCACCGTTGGCGACCGTAATTGTGCCGCTCGTCATCGTGTTCGCCGCAAAGTTCCAGTTTAAGGATTTAATCGCGGCAGTAGTCGGAATGTTGACGTTGCCAGCGCCGCTAAGGGTGCCAGTTAACGACAGGTCGGCGCCGCCGGTTACAATAGAACCGCCGTTACTGCCGATAACGACATTGTTTCCAATAGACGCGCCGGCGGACGTATCACTCAAAGTACCACCATTCAAAGTAAGCGTTCCGGTTCCGAGTGCGCTATTGTTACCAACCGCGATCGTACCACCGGAGTTGATAGTTGTGCCGCCGCTATAGCTGCCCGCTCCAGAGAGTGCCCAGGTGCCCGAGCCGTTCATAGTCACGCCACCCGCACCCGTTTGAATTCCACCCGCAATACTCCCGTTCCCGGACCCGCTGAGAGTCAGGTTGTAGCCCGAGCCCGTGATCGCACCAGCGTTGCTCAAAGTCAGCGTGCCAGTGCCAGTATCGGAAGTGATAACCGTGTTGCCGCCCAGCGTAACAAGACCCGCGTAGCTGTTGTTTCCACTCACGCTCTCAAGCGCGCCCGTTGCGTTCGCGGCGCCGCTGCCAGCGAGTGTCAGCGCCGAAGAACCGCCAGCAAGCCCCCCTTGCACCTGGATCGTGCCTCCGGCGTTTACCGTAATCGCGCTGCTTCCTCCGAACGAAGTTGCATTTTGATAATTAATAATGCCGCCGTTGACAGTCGTTGCGCCCGAGAACGTATTGGTATTCGAGATCGTAAGCGTGCCGGTCCCACTCTTAGTCAGCCCGCCACTGGCGATTCCAAATCCGCCCCCGCTGGTGAGCGTGTAGTTCAGAGCGCTGTTATTAAAGGTCGTTAAGGTCGGGCTTACGTTTGCCGCGGAGATGTTGACAGTGGTGGAGCCGGTCGCCGAGTCATCGAACAGCACAGTGTCGCCCTGGATGTAATCGGTCGGCGTACCTAGGGTAATCAGCTTCCAGTTATGGCTGGGCCCGGTCGTGCCCACAACCCAGTTCCCGCTGTCCAAGCCAGTCCATTTGGGGCTGTCGCCGGAAATGGTCAGGGTAACATAGGTGCCGGACAGACCCACCGCCGCCGATTGACGGGTAGTAAGGTCGGCAATCGTTCCCGCCACGAAATCGCCACTGGCGCCAGTAATGCTGTTGAAGGCGAGCAAATCATACGTTCCGTTGGCCCACGCGCCGCTGCCCGGTGTCGCACTAACCGTTATTTCACCCGCGTGAGTGTTGGCCGTCGTCAAGATCCCGCTAACCACAATTCCAGGCGTAGTGGCATTAACGCTATTAGGATCGTTAATGTTCAGCAATCCGCTCCCGCTGAAGGTCAGATTCCCGATCGTCAGCGCGGAAGATGCATTCTGCACGGTATTGCCAGCCAGGCTGGCGACACTCACAGTATTATTGATCGTTCCAGAGACAATCAAGGCTCCCTGCGTCAGCGTGACCCCGGGCGAGACCAACGCGCTGGCCGACTGCAAAAATGTCGCGCCGGCCCCGTTAATGGTAATTCCGCTGCTGCTATTGATCGAGCCGCCGCTGCCCAGCGCCAGGGTTCCGGAGGAAACTGTCGTCGCGCCGGTAAAGGTATTCGCCGCGCCCAGGGTCAACGTCCCCGCGCCGACCTTCGTGAGGCCGCCATCCGTGCCTGTACCGCCATGCGTAAGCACGGTATTAATATTCGCATTGAAGCTGTTCGTGTCGACGGTCGCCCCCCCTGCCAGCACGTTCGTGGTGACGTTCCGGTAATTGCCGGTTGTAGCCGTTTCGAACCAGCCGGCTCCCGAGGTCCCAGAGGCCAGCGCCCGGAGCGTGCCGCCGTTGAAATTGAATGTCGCCGAGCCCACATTCGCATTCCCAGAGTCACCGCCGCGCACAAATTGACGCCCTGTCGCCAGCACACCGCCATTGAGATTGATGATGCCGCTCGCGCCGGCGATATCGCGTCCCATCGCTATCATGTTGTCCGGATCATGGTTCGTCGAGTTACCCGCATTAATCGTTGCCGTACCCGATGACACCGTGAGCACGCCAACCGCCGAGGCGTTGGAATTTCCGAACGCAATACCCTGCCCTCCACTGAGGGTGAATGAGCCCCCATTTACCACAATTGTGGAGGTGCCGGCAGCATTCTGCCCCACGATTGAACCCGCGTTACTACTCGGATTAAAGCTTAACGAGCCGCCAGCGGCCACCGTCACCGTCGTATTCCCCGCCATATTTAAATAGCCCCTCGGATTCGAGCCGCCGGAACCAATAGAGTTTACCGTTCCGGTGATAACAGTCCCACCCGCTCCGGCATTGAAATTCAATATGGTATAGTCCACATTGAACGTGAACGTGTCATTACCGCCAAGAGTGATCGTGTTGGTCGGAGTAATGTTCACGCTTGCCCCAATGGTACCGCCAAACGAACCATTCAGCGTTAGCGCTCCGCTGGCCGCATTCAGGGTAGCCCCACCGGCGAGATTGATGTTGTCGCCAATGGTCTGCGTATTGGAACTGTTATTAGCGATGGTGCCGCCACCACCCAGAGTAAACCCGCTGCCCCCAGTGTTGGGAGTGATCGTGTAAGCAGGTGCCCCCGCATTGAAAGTGATGTTGCCTATCGTGTACGTAGCCGGCGTCATCAAATCATCGGTCAGCGCGGTGGTGGTGCTGGCGCCGAAAATCAGCGAATCCCCGCTGGCGGGATGGGCGTTCGCCACATCGGACCAATTGCCCGCGGTGGTCCATGAACCCGTGGAGGCCGTGGCGCTCCAAGTGTCGATAGCCGCGCGGCCATTCTCCGCGCACAGGCAAAACGCTAAAAACGCAATACATGCCGCAAGAAGAACCCGGGATTTCTTGCAGCCGGAGAGAAACGCGGTTTGGTTCCGGGAGAAGATCACGGGGTAGCCAGGGGAGAGCGCAGGAGTTTTCATATTTTTCAGGGGGTTGGTTGTCGTGTTGGGGAACAAAGTCATTTTGGGGTTATTGCGACGAATATGCTACCTTTATCTCAGTAGCCGCGGGCTTTCAAACAGCTTGCAAGTTTCCCTGTTAACCCACGTTTATTTCGCATCGCGACACAACGCATGGGCAGGGCGGGGGAACTTGACCAGAAAGACTGCGGAAACATCACGATGATGAATTTATCAACGCCGGCAATAGTCACAAGCAATTCGGGAGTTACCCTGTTAAACAAAAGCTGTGACTATCCATAACAATCATCTATCGTCTGCGCATGAGCATTCCCTCCGGCGAGGCAGAGAGCCCTGACGCAAACAAGCCCCAGCAGCGCGTGACGCTCCGCGGGATCGCCAAAGCAATGGGCATCTCTCACGTAACGGTGTCATTGGCGTTGAGGAATCACCCCAGGATTTCGGAGCCGGTGAAGAAAAGGATTAGAGAGACGGCCCAGGAACTCGGTTATGTGCCGGATCCGATGCTCTCCGCATTGGCTCACTACCGGCACAGCAGGCTTGATAAACCGGTGCAGGCTGCGCTGGCGTGGCCAAACACCTGGCCAAATCCGGCAGATCTGAGAAATTACCATGAGTTTGACCACTACTGGCTCGGCGCTGCGCGGGCAGCGGAAAAGTTCGGCTATCATCTTGAGGAATTCATCGTGAACGAGCAGATGACGCCCCATCGGCTGGAGAAAGTGCTGCTAACTCGCAACATCAAAGGAATTCTAATGCCGCCGCAGCGCGGCATTTGCGATTGGGCAGCGTTCAATTGGAATGAGTTTTCGGTCGTGCGGTTCGGTCGTGGCAGTGGAGATATTCCTCAATTCCAGATGGTCACCAGTGCGCAGGCGGCCAACGCAGCCCTGGCATTGGAGAAAATCCGGGAGAAAGGATACGAGCGGGTCGGTTTTGTCCTGCAGAACACAAAGAGCTGGACGTACATCGGCGGTCTATTGCAGGCCGAGTTGATTGATTCTCCAGAAGAGCACCGGGTGCCTACTTTCCTTTACGAGTCGTCAGAAACTCCAGATATGGAGGGATTCCAGTCATGGCTCGATCGCTGGAGACCGGATGCAATCCTAACTGACAATCGAAAAATCAGGCGCTGGTTGAAGGAGACTCGCTATGCTTCGAGGCGAAAGATCGGTTTGGCGGGACTGAATATTCTGGACATGGAAGTTGACGCCGGCATTTACCAAAATCCCGAGGAAATCGGTCGCGTCGGCGTATTGGTACTGATCTCACTGATCAACGACCACGACCGCGGCATCCCGCCTATTCATCGCGAGATTCTTATCAAAGGCCGCTGGGTGGATGGGGCAAGTTTGCCTGCAAAGAGGTAACAAAATGGAGTCTGACTGATTTGGTGTCCCGGATCGAGTGTCGGTTCTGCGCCTCGGAATTTATTGGTTACTTTTTTTGGTGATGGTGGACCACCGTATTGGTCGGCTGCGGGTCATAGAGGTCGGCCGGCAAGGGCAGGCTAGGCGGCGTAGCAGTCGGCTGCGGAGCTGGGATGGACGCCGTCAACGGTACCGGCGAGGGCTGTTGACTGGCGGTCGCCGCTTGCTGCGCCGCGAGCACAAGCGCCCGGGCATTGGCTGCGTCTTGAGCTGCTGCCTCAACCGCGGCAAGTTTCTCGCCCTCGGTTTGGTCCATGGTTACTTGGGGCGCCCGGACTTTCAGTTGCACGCCGTCTTCCGTCATTACCGTAAAACCATCGGGTGTGCGGGCGATTTGATGCACTTTGGTGCCGGGAGCGAAGGCGGATACCCCATTGTCAGTGACGATCGAAACGCGCTCCTTTAGATAAAGCAGATCCGAAGCAAAAGAATAGGAGGCGCCGAAAAGGAAACAGATCAACGCGGAAAGCGGGATGAAAATTTTCATGGAGGAATGGACTGAACAAGTATGATCCTAGCTGCGATGCTTAACTCAACAGCCGCGGGCTTTCAAACAGCTTGCAAGTTTCCCAGTTAAGCAACCTATGTGATCTGCTTCTTGAGGACGAATGAAAGTGACGGGAAAGGGATTACGGCATCGTCACCTGGAGCCGCATGAATTGCCGCGGATTTGATCCCTGCGGCAGCAGCGACGTCGCGTTCACCGTCCACACGCTCCCATTGTCCAAGGAAATGGTCGATACATAGCCGGCGCCTGAGTGCCAGTTTGCCAGGTCTGTAGATACCTCCGGAATGTAAGTAATATCCGTCGCGCTTTTCAACTGCGAATAAGTGATCATCACGGCGCCGTTGCTCCCCGAGGCCACCGGCAGCCCAGCCTGTCCTGGCGCCAACGGTGGCAGGTTCAGAGCATATTTCAAGAGAACCGGGATTCCGTCGTTAGCTGGTGTCGCCATGGGACCGCTAACGGCGAGGTCGTTTAATTGCGCCTCGGTGAAATTGGCCAGTCTCCAGACATTGAACGGCGTGTCGTGAATGACCACGGTCGCGCTGGCTGCGGTTCCGGTCGTATAGGCGGCGTTGGAGGTCAGCGTCAGTACCGCCGATTGATCACCATCCGGCGTCGAACCAGTGACCGGTGTGATCGTCACTACTGCCGATGCCACGCCGGCCGGGATAACCGCGCTGCCGGTCAGCGCCATATAATCGCTGCCCGCGGCAGCCGTCCCTCCCATTGTGTAATTCACCGTCAGCGGCCATATCATGCTGGCGCTTCCGCTTCGCGTGATCGTGTACTGTCCCGGCGTCGGTCCCTGCTTGGAGGCAGAGGATCCAGTCGCCATTACGTTTATTACCGGCAGAATTTGCTGTATCGATACGTTGTCCATCATCGTCGTGGCCAAGTCGGTCGTGTCATTCCCGCTGGCCCCAACCCCCACCAGGGCGCTCTGCGAAATCGGGAGGTTTTCTGGCGATCCCTCTTGTGTCCAGTGCACCCCATCGGTGCCATAATACGCCGAGAAACTGGTTCCGCTGCGCACCAACTTCATCCACTCAGGGGTGTAGGATCTGCCCGTCCAGCCCGCATCCGTGGAATTTCCACCCATCGTCGCGCGCCAGGTCAGATCTACGGCGGGCGCCGGGTATTGATTGGGCGCTCCGGTCGTGTCCGCATTCATCGTCACATTCACGTCCGAGGCTTGCAGCGAGTTCCGGAACGTGATCACGCCGGTGGAGTAAAGCGAAGAGGTCCGTTGCACCCCAAGCACCCGCGCGATGATAACCGCGTCTCCCGTCACCGGCTGGTAGCAGAGATTGAACGCATCCGCCGTCCCCCAGTTATTCGTTCCCGCACCCTGCATCGTGAACGTCCCGCCCGTCACCGTCGCCGAACCCGCTTGCGTCACCGTTCCAACGTCTGCATCTGTCCACGGGCTTGGCACCGTCACATTTGTATAAGGCCACGAGTCGCTCAGCCCATTGAAGATCGAGTCCGTCGAACTCGTCAGGAAATTGACATGAAAGGACCGATTCGACGTGCCGGCCACCCCGCTCACCGTCACCGTCTGCGTCACATTATAATTCTGGGGCGTGAATGTCAGCGTCCCCGGCGATACCGTCGCCGCTCCCGCGTTGTCGCACGATACGTTCACCGTCACATTCCCCTTTGGCTGGTACAGGAACCGCGCCGTCATCGTCGTCGTCCCATTGGGCTGGACCGTCGTATTCGCGTTCGCCGGCAACGCCTCAAATCCCGGCACCCGCTCCTGCAGCGTCGCATACTGCCACGCGATCTCGTAGCCCGTCTTCCGGCAATACCAAAGCTCCCAATCCTCATTCGGCGGACCGTCCGACGGCTGGGTCCCCACAACGCATCGCCCCGTCAGCAGCGTGTACATCATCGAAGCCGTCCCTTGGTTATACTCGGTCCCCATGTGATGCCCGTCCGGTTGCGGATTGATCTCAGGGTGGGTGCTTTCCACCCGCGACCAGAACACCCGAACCGGCACAAAAAACTCCTCCGGATCGTAGGGCAACATGGCAATCACATCCGCTGCACAAGAATCCTGCTCCGGCAGGCCCAGATCGTTCACCGCGCCATCATCCACACCCGCGACCATTGACAGCGTTCCGCTGTTATCCTGATAATCAAACGTGCCGTACGCCGTCCATTCCGTTGGGTCCGCTTCGTAAAAAAACCGCGTCTGGCAAAAATCGTACGGAAATCCGCTTGATACGAAACTCTGGTATGCCCCGTAATACTCGAACCAGCTTATCCGCCCTAGGCCCAAGATTGAATACAGGCCGTCACGGATTCCATACTCCGTGCTGGAATTAAAATCCGTATACCTCCAGAGTCGGCTCTGATTGAGCGGGGATTCAAAATGGGTCGGTCCAATGTAGGTCCCGGTAAATTGAGTCGCCGTCCCTTGGGTCACTACGCTACTCAATGCGGCCCCAGCAATAGAGTTCGCGTTGGACTGGGTCATACCGCCAGGCACATAATTGCTCGTCGCCGCGCTTCGCCCGAAGATCTGGCTGTAGACCGCTGCCGCTGTAGCATAGTTCCCTTGTAGGTTCGGCCGCGTACCGCTCCCCTTCAATGATCCGGACAGGCTGTTCCACACGTATCCCGCCGGTACCACCTGCACCCCCTCTGCAGCACCCGCCCGGTACGTCATTTGGGCAAAGCCACTCAATGCCGTATCTGTGCTCGACCACGTCATTACCAGCAGCGGAACAGTATTAAACTTTCGCACCTCCTGCGCAATCGCCCGCACCCCTTCGAAAGAATATTCCGGAAACGACGATCCGTAATAAGGATCGTCGATCATCACGACGTAATTCCACCCCTGGTCCAGAAGCGCCATCGTAGCCGCCCGCGAACTGGGCCAGTAATACCAACTCATCAACGTGCAACTTCCCAGCGTCCCGCTCACACCCGACCCGCTGTAAACCTGCGTCTGGAACATATCAGACCCAGTCACCGTCAACGTCGTCCCACTCAGCGCCGGGTCATTCGACATGATCCCCGCCAGTTGCGCCGCCACCGGCCCCGCGGGAAAAGGCGCCTCGTCGGCGTAGGTGCTTGTGTATTGGGTCACTGCATCCGGCTCGGTTGCCAGCGATTGACTCGACCCGAGTACCAGGATCTTGATTCCCGCGCTTGACTGGGCCGGCGCCGTCCGCACCTGAAATGCATTCAGATTGCCAGTATTCGTTGAGCCTTGAGTCAAGCCCGTCAGATTGATGACCTGACTGGCCCCACTTGCCGTGAAGAATCCTTCGATGATCGTGTTACTCCCTTCCGAAAACGGGAAGGTCGAGTTCCCCAGCGTATCGCTCAGGCTCAACTGCCTTGCGTTCTCTCCGCTTCGATCATCCAGGCACCATAGCTCCACCATGTAATTGCTGCCACTCGTCAGCCCCGTCAGCGTCAATTTCCCTGGCAGTCCGTCCCAGGCAAACGCGTTCAGGATCGTGTCATATGCGGAATTTCCCGTTGTACCTCCGTTCAACGCTCCTGTTGCCGTCCCGCCTCCGTTCTTCACGTACCCGGTAAATCCACCCGTGAACGGCACCCCGTTCACTGTCTCCGTCGCTCCTCCGGCCGTTGCATACTGCGCCGTGACCAGCGTCCCTGCGGTCACGACATCTGCCGTTCCCGTTACGGCTCCGACCACACGGAAGGTCACCGGCGCCTGACCGCGCACCGCAGTCACTGCGGCCATAGCCGCGATGCATATCGCCACGCGGCGCACCGTCCGCCACGTTAATTTCCCGGTTATTTTTGCAAAGTCAGCCAATGGGGGGATGGTTCTCACGGCTTTACGGTAAATTCGGAGCAATGATTGATTTCACTGAGTCTCCAGTTGCAATACGTTGACCGAATCTGGAGCAAATGCATGGGTAAAACTCGTCCCCAGGCCGCTGATCTTTGAGGTGACCGGCATTATCTTTGTCGGCTCTGTGATGGAATTAGTATCCCCGGGATGAGCCGAGGTTAGCACAACCGATAGCCCGTCCGGGGCTACATGCCTCACTCCGTTTAAGTGGAATTGCACCGATTGCGCGAATCCAGCGGTATTGACTACCTTGAGGTAAATTGTCCCGCTGCCGGATGCCCGCGTGGCGACAAAGAAGAGCGTCGGCACTTGCTTGGGAGCCGGAGGCCGTTGCCATGCCTGCGTCGGTATATTCACTCCGGTAACGGAAATAACGCTGTCACCCAGGTAAGTATTGAACATCTTCTGAGCGTAGTAAGAGGGCGAACCGTAACTGTTCAAGGCGTCGTAACCGATCAGGTTCGAACCCCACTGCATGCCGCCCTTATTCACGTTGACGAATAGCGGCGCATAGGAGGCAAGCACCACAACGTCAGAATTGCGCTCCATTCCAGTCATCCACGCGGCATCCCCCAGGGCCGCGTTAAGATTGGTTGTCGGTTCTCCCTCTCGCGTAGCCCATTCGCCCACAAAGACTTTTGGACCTTTCCGATCATAGGCGTCGTAATGTGTCGCGTCGCCTTCCATTTCCCAGGCATTGCGATAGTAGTGCTCATCAATGACATCAGGCTTCCAAGGGATGCCCTTTTCGCACGTGGTGGCGATGCACAGGAGCCCGGGATACTTCTTTTTGATCGCCTCGTAGAACTGCGCAAATCGCCGATTGTAACTGTGCGATCTGTCAAATTGGTCCTCGTTCCCGATCTCGACATAAGCCAGCCGGAAAGGCGCCGGATGACCGTCTTTCGCCCGCTCGAAGCCCCACTTCGTGCTCGGACCGCCTGTGACATACTCTATTTCGTCCAAAGCATCGTCCACGAACGGTTGAAGTCCGGCGCCGGGATCGACATGCTCTCCCTTGAGCGAATAGCCGGCATAGACAGCAAGCACGGGCTGAATACCCAGATCCTCGCACCACTCCATAAATTCAAGCAGCCCCATCCCGTCCGAGGCTCCGTATCCCCAGCAGCCCCGATGACCCGGACGCTGCTCCAAGGGGCCGATCGTCTTCTTCCAGGGGAAGCGTTCGGCAACAGTATCCCCTTCAAGAAAATTACCTCCCGGCAGCCGCAGGAAAGCCGGCTTCATATCCGCAAGGAGCTGCATAATATCCATGCGATTACCGTTGGGACGGTTATTGTAAGTCGGCGGAAACAGCGAGACGAGGTTAAACCACAGCCTGCCCGGCTTCTCCGTGGAGATAACGAAGCGGGCCGACGCTGTAGGCGCCACATCATCGCCGGTCGTGAGCACCGTCGTGTATTTTCGCCACTGGCCGTTAATTTCTGGCACCTGTGCCTTGGCGAATACTTTTGCCCCATCATTGCTCTCGACGCTCACTGTAAGAGGGCTGTTGGAACCGTCTCCCTTTGCGTAGAACGACGCCTGGTACGACGTCTTCGGCTTCACGGGAATACCCCAGTACCCATCATTTGCAACGCCGATGCGATGGCCGGTCGAGGCCTGGCTCGCGTCGAGCTTGACGCATTTTGTCAGCACGGTTCCGGGGATCGGTTGGCTCTCGTCGAGCGAGATTGCGCCGATTCCATTCCTGTCGTGTACCACCGACCAATGGCTCGCCTCCCTGGCATCATCCCTAAAAATCCGGTTTCGGATCAATTCGCCATAAAGTCCTCCTTCGTAGGAATAGTTAATCTCTTCGGTCATCAGGCCGTAGAGCGTGGGGCTCACACGCGCCGTCACCCTGCCCGCGTCAATGGTAAGAACGGGCGGAGGGGCGGGAGTCGTTTGTCCCAGGGCGAACGACTCAACGGCGAGCGCCGCCGTGGCGACGAAAAAGAAGGCAGGGACTGGTCTCATCAGGGCAAATAATATGGTAGCAGCCTGGCGATCAACTACCCACCGCAGGCTTATTACAGCGGTTGACCAAACGATTGACGCTTCGCTTGTAAAGTCTCATTTTACCGCGCGTGAATGCGAAAGACTCCCCATATCGCGTTACCCTCAAAGATATTGCAAAATCTCTGGGCGTGAGTGTTTCAACGGTTTCCCTTTCGATGCGGAATGACCGCAGAATCCCCGAAATGCGCCGCAATCAGGTCAAGGAGACCGCGGAAAGGATGGGTTACCAGGCGAATCCGGCGGCGGCGATGCTCGCCCAGTTCAAGCGCGTCTCCTCGATCAAGCCAGTTCAGGCCGCCCTGGCATGGATCAACGCCTGGCCCGATCCGAAAGAATTGCGCTCATGGGTTGACTTCGAGCTTTACTGGCAGGGCGCGTCACGGGCCGCTCAAAAGTTCGGCTACCGGCTGGAGGAATTCCTCGTGAACGACAAAATCTCGCCGCGACGGCTCCAGCAGATTCTGCTGGCGCGCAATATCTGCGGCATTCTCATCCCGCCTCACGGAAAGCATTTTATCGCCAAACCCAGCGTCGATTGGAGCGCCTTCGATTGGGCCCAGTTTTCAGTGGTTCGTTTCGGCCACACGATCAACTTGCCGACTCACTCAATCACAAGCGACCAGGTGGCAAACGGAATGCTGGCTTTCAACAAAATCCGCGAACGCGGCTACAAGCGAATCGCGTTTGTGGGAAGGCGGGATCAGGGAAGATACTTCGGTGCAGGCTTCTTCTGGGCGCAGACCCAATTGCCGCAGCATCAGCAACTGCCCATCTTTCTTTTCCCCGACCCGGTTAATCCCAGGAAAGAGCAGGAAGTTCTAACCTCCTGGCTCAAGAAGACGAAGCCCGACGCCATCTTTCACGATGGGATCGAATTGCCGCAAATGCTTCAAAAAGCCGGTTACCGCGTGCCTGACGACATCGGATTGGCCGGGACTACCGTACTCGGCCCTGGGGAAAAATCGATTCTTGCGGGGCTGGACCAGAATTCTGAAGAAATCGGCCGCGTGGCCGTACTGGTTGTGCTTTCGCTGATCTCCGATAACGCGAGGGGGGTGCCGCCAATCCCTCGCCAGATCCTTGTCGAGGGCCGTTGGGTCGATGGCGCCAGCCTTCCGGACCGGAGCGTCCGTTAGTCGCCCGATCCTCCGATGAGACGCACGTGCCCGCAGTAAACCGCATCCGCTACGCCTCACTTGACCTTCTATCTCTGGTTTGAGCATTTTGGGCCAATGCGCCTTTTCACCGCCCCGATCGGGATGACCTTGCTTTCCATTGCCTGCATTCTCCACCCCCATCCAGCGCGGGCAAACAGCGAAATCTATCCAGCCACGCCAGCCGCCGAAAATGCGATTACCTGGAAGAACGGCTACTTCTACATCAACGACAAACCCACATTCCTTACCTCCGGGGAAATGCACTACGCCCGCATCCCAAGCGAGCTTTGGCGAGAACGGATATGGCGCGCCAGGCAAATGGGATTCAATTGCATGCAGATGTACGTCTTCTGGAATGCCACCGAGGGCAAGGAGGGCCAATGGAATTTTACCGACAACCTCGACCTCGACGCCTGGCTCTCCCTCGTCCAGGAGATGGGCATGGTTGCAATCGTCCGCGTAGGACCCTACTCCTGCGCCGAGTGGGAACAAGGCGGACTGCCGGCCTGGCTCACTATCAAGCCCGGCATGACCCTGCGCGATAGCGGCGCCACCTTTGATTACTACGCTAACAGGCATCTCGCCCAGGTCGAAAAAATCGTCGCGAGGCACCAAATCAACCACGGGGGCAACGTCATCATGGTCCAACTCGAAAACGAGCATCCCCATGGGTGGGGCACTGACGACAAAGATCCCTACCTTGCAGGCCTTGTGCAGCAAGCCCGCGCCAATGGCCTTGAAATCCCCCTTTTTCTTTCCGGCCTTCACCACGGCAGCGATCCCTCTGGTGAAAAACCTTACCAGCCCAGCGCCTCCCCCTGGTACACCACGGAATTCTGGACCGGCTGGATCGGCCACTACGGGGATATGGAGCCAGGCATGCTAAACGAAAAAATTCGCGGCACATGGAAAATCATCGCCTTCGGCGGCGCCGGCTACGATTACTACATGGTCCACGGCGGCTCCAATTTTGGCTATTCGGGCAACTCGACCGAAGCAACCTACGATTACTCCGCCCCCATCGGCGAGACCGGCCAGCTTCATAACTTCTACTTCCCTGCCCGGCGCGCGGCCCTGTTTGCCCAAAGTTTCTCCTCGCTACTTACCGGCAGCCATAACGATCCTGGCCTCGCCAAAAGCGACCTCCCCGGACTCCGTGTCACCACCCGTACTAACCCTACGGGCGGCAGCATCGTTTTCATCGACAATTTCCAAAGGAAAGTCGATACGAGCCACCTCCCGGAGATCCCGCCTGCCGCATCCGCCTACCACGCGCCCGGCGCTGATAAGAGAGGGATACTTTCCACCCGCGTCCTCGTCGGCGGCTCAACCCTCCCTCATGTTGGAAGCATCAAAGTCAGCCCCACGGAACCTCGCGCCATTCTCGTCAACGTGCCGTGGACAGACAACGCGTCCTTTCAATCCGTTTGCACCAACGTGCTGCTTCGCCAGACTCTCGGCGATACGGACTACTGGGTCTGCTATGGCGCTGCAGGCGATACCGGAGAAGTTACCCTCAAATGCAAATCCCAAGGCTTACCGCCCACGCAGGTCGACTTCACTTACCCCGCAGCCGACTCTGTCGAGGAGTTCGATCTCGATTCCGGTGACGGACACAAAGCCCGGTTCCTCGTCATGAATACCGAGCTGACCGGGAAGACTTGGCTCGTTCACGACAAGCTCTACATCGGCCCCTCCTTCGTACTCGAAGACGGCGGTATGGAATTCCCTGTTGAAGGTGGACACGCCACCATCTACTCCGGCGCTGGCAAATCCCAGGTCGTACAAGCCTCCGCCTCATCCCCTCTCCTGCCCACTCTCTCCGCCTGGTCATGGCGCGATGCCGCCTCTGAGCGTTCTACCGAATACTCCACCGCCGGCTGGGCTCCATCTCGCACACCTCAACCCATGGAAAGCTATGACGGATTTCAAAATCGTTACGGTTGGTACCGCACTCTCCTTCGTAGCGGGTCTGCGGGTGTCATCTCCCTTCACTTCTCCGGCCATTCCGGCGACTTCGCCGTCTTCCTCAACGGCCAACCGGCTTCGTTCGATCACCTTGAATTGAAGGCAGGTGACAACACCCTGGCCATCCTCACCAAAGCCGAACCCCGGCCCGACCTCTATAATTTCACTGGCCAGATCGGAAACCGGAACGCACGCGGCCTTTGGGGTGAAGTCTCGACGGAGGAATTCCCATCGAGCCCGGATCAACCCTCGAAGCGGTCGCTGCTCGGCCAAGGCACCTGGTATTTTCACGGCGGCCTGGCTGGCCTCAATGAAACCGCCATCATCGGTCGCGTCACCAATTGGAGCGATTTCCTCAGCCATGAGCCGTGGCAAAATGGCGCGCCCGTGCCACCAAATCTCCCGACCTTCTGGAAGTCCGCGTTCACCTACCATCACCCTACCGGCATGCGGGAAACGGTCGGGCTCGTGACCGGCAAGGGATTCAAGACCGGCCATATCTGGCTCAACGGCCACAACCTCGGTGAGTGTCCTCAAAAGGTCCCCATCTACATGCCCGAATGCTGGCTCAAGGACGGCGATAACGACCTGGTCATCTTCGACCTCTACGGCAGCAAACCCGATGGGGTGCGGCTCACCCGTTATGAGGCTTTCTCTATCACCAACAATTAGCGGTGGATCAAGGTCATTCCGGGGCAGGAGACCGGCAACGTTATTCAACCGCTGTAACGACGCGGCTTTTGAAGTTCAACCGCAATAAATAGAGACATGGCGGTTTCAGAGCAACACCACCCCGTCAAGAGTCGCCTCCTTCTATGGTGCCGCATGCGCCGGGTTGGGGCTGCTCACCGATCGCTTTTTTCCCCTGAGCAACCCTCCAGCAGACAGCTCCAAAACACCGAATGAAGTACATCGTCATCTACCACGCCAACCTCAATTACGCCTATCTCCCCGAGCGGCGCTACGAATTCGTCATCCGCAACAGCTACGAACTCATTTTCGACACCTACCGCGAACTGCTGCCGAATGACAAATATGTCTTCGAGGCCTCCGGCTACACCATTGAGCAAATGGCGATCAAAACGCCCGATGTGACCGAAAAGCTCAAAGCGGCCATTGCATCCGGTCAATGCGAGTTCATGGGCTCGCCCTATGCTCACCCGATGCTGCCGAACTTTCCCGAGGAGGATGGCCGCAGGGCGATCAAGTTTTCAAACGACGTTTACAGGAAATACCTCGGCATACAGCCGCGCAGCTTTTGGAACCCCGAGTGTGGCTGGCGCAGCTATGTAAAAAACCAGGTCGCTGACAACGGTTATACCAACCTGCTCCAGGAGTTCGAACAATACAGCCGCTCTCTGGACGCCGATGGCAAGCCGTTACGTCCCGAAATCTACGACGTCGAAAAGATCGACAACTCGCAGTTTTACAATTTCGAATTCAAATACGATCTGCCCGGCACCGAGAGGGCTCTTCATTTTCCGTTCAAGAATCTCGAAGGCTTTCCGCCGGGGAAACTGCGCATCTTCCTGCGCACAGACAGGGTGGCCGTTTTCGGTGTCCGCTATTTCATGAGCCACCCGGGGCATTCGCTGGAAAATTACGTCTCACTCATCAAAAAGTTTTCCCAGCAGAATCCCGGCGAGCCGGAAGGCGCAATGCTGATCTATGCCGACGACGCCGAATATGTCGGCACGAACGCGTGGTATAATCTCAAGTATTGCAATAACCCGGACCAGATTTTCGAACGAACGCCCGATGCTCAGGAGAAACTGGTGTCGATGATCAACGCCGTGCGCCAACTTGGTGAGTTCACGACCTTTGATTACGCCTGCAACAAAATTCCCGCTCTGGAAGACAAAATCAACTTTATTGACAACATGGCATGGCACGGCGGCCAGGCCTCCAACTGGTCCGGCACGCCCATGGCGAGACTCCTGCGCCCGTGGCAGGAGTTAGTCCGCGCCAAGCTCAAGTCCGCCGAGAGCACCCTGCCGCCCGATGTGCGGGAGCGCGTCTGGTTCCATCTCACCAACAGTTACAACTCCGACGGTCAGTGGCCCCCCACAACCAAAGCGTCGCCGCATATCATCTATCCTTTCAATTACCGGTACAATTTCGAGAATCTCCTCATGGCCGAAATGCTTCTCGGCGGCGTGGATCGCACAAAGATCGACACAGATCCGATCGCAACCATGGAGGCCATCTTCACCATGCAACAGGATCTTGTCCTCGAAAAAGCCGAATGCCTCTTGAACACCGGATCATGCGAAGAGAAGACGAAAGCGAAATTCGCCCAGGAATTGATCTGCCGGTCGCGCGATACCACCAGCGTGCCGCCGGGCACCAAAGTACTCTATCCATCCGAATACGAGGTGCGCGCAGAGGCGCTCATCGTCGCCCGGCAACTCGTCGGCGGCGTCGTCGTGGCCGGCGACAAGTAAATTAAATGTTCACTAACCTCCGCGTACAGAAGCAAATCTGCCTGGCTCTGGGCTATTTTGTTGGCCTCTCAATGCTTCAAGCGGCTCCGATCGAAATGAAATCCGTATTAAAAAATAAGACTGGGGTTACGCTGGAAATGCGGCCTGGACTACTGCAACTTCAGGTCTGCGGAGACCGGACGATCCATGTCCTTTACTCCCCAACAGGCGATCTCCCGAAGGTCCCGAGCGGTTTCGCCGTCCAAAAACAACCGGTCCCTGGGGCTTTCGAGGTGTCCGAGACGCCTGATACGGTGACCTTGAAAGGCGCCAGGTGCGGTGTCGTAATGGATAGACGGACAGGCGCGCTTTCGTTCCTTGGCGCCGGCGGAGAACCAGTGCTTCGGGAAGTTGCCGATGGCGGGAAGGTGCTTACATCCTCGACTGTCGCTGGCATTCCCACCCATTCGGTAGAGCAAAGATTCACGCGCGATCCGGCCGAGGGCCTTTACGGTCTTGGCCAGCATAAAGGAGGGCGCATGAACTATATTGGAACAACTGTCCGTCTCCAACAGGAGAACGGGGACATAGCGATTCCCGTGCTCGTCTCTTCAAAGAACTACGGTATCTTTTGGAATAATCCCGCTGTGACCGATGTAACTGTCAGCAACGCTTCGGATCCCAATCCGACTGTCAGTTGGAAATCGGAATTTGGCAGCGCTATTGACTACTATGTATTCCAAGGCGCCGATCTTGATCAGGTTATCGGCGCTTATCGCGAGTTGACAGGGGCGGCTCCTTTGATTGGCCGCTGGGCATTGGGCTTCTGGCAGTGCAAGCAACGCTATCATTCTCAGGAGCAATTGCTCGACATAGCCGCCCACTATCGGCAAATGCGCGTGCCAATCGATGGTATTGTCCAGGACTGGCTCTATTGGTACCCGGGTCCGTGGGGCTCCCATCAATTCGATCAGACACGCTATCCGGATCCCGCAGGGATGATGAAGCAACTTCACGACGAGAACATCCGGCTGCTCATTTCCGTCTGGGCAAAGTTCGATGTCGGCAGCGCCAATTCGAAAGGACTGGGCGACGCCGGGGCTCTCTATCCAGAGGTCATCCCTTATGTTTATCCTCCCGGCAAGGGTCAATGGTACGACCCCTTCGATTCCGAAGGACGCCGCATCTACTGGAGCCAGCTTTCGCGAGCGATCTTCTCCAAAGGCGTGGATGCCTGGTGGCTTGATGCCAGCGAAGCCGAGTTGGGCGGTCAATGGGGCGAGTTTCGTAACTTTCACACTGCCCAGGGACCCGGTGCCGCCGTCTATAACGCCTATCCCCTCATGCACACCACGAGTGTCTATGAAGGGCAACGCGCGGAGACTCCGGACAAGCGTGTCTTAATCCTCACTCGCTCGGCCTATGCCGGGCAGCAAAGGAACGCAGCAGTGTCCTGGTCCGGGGACATTCAGGGGACATGGGATGATTTCCGGCAGCAGATTCCAAACGGGATTAACTTCTCGCTCAGCGGTCTGCCGTATTGGAACACCGACACCGGCGGTTTCTTCGGTCGCGGCCCGTCTGATCCGAAATACGCGGAACTTTTCACGCGCTGGTTCCAATTCAGCGCTTTCTGTCCAATGTTTCGCGTCCACGGCGATGCGACAGCCGACGTCGTGGAGCCGACCAGGAATGACAAGCCAGGCAAAGAGATGTGGCAGTTCGCGCCTGCGACGGAGAAAGTACTGATCGCTTACGACAAACTCCGCTATCATCTCCTGCCTTACCTTTACTCGGTTGCCTGGAAAGTAACGCACGAGGGTTCGACGATGATGCGCGGGTTGGTCATGGACTTTCCGCACGACCCGAAAGTCCAGAACATCTCAGACCAGTACATGTTTGGCCCCGCGCTGATGGTCAACCCGGTGACCTCGGAAGGAGCGAAGAGCCGGACGGTCTATCTCCCGGCAGGCACGAGCTGGATTGATTTCTGGACCGGCCGGG
>Ga0182030_10003677_pt1 | contig 32788 bp, 30 predicted proteins | sample 812S3MmetaG_FD_121299 | JGI IMG/M metagenome (GOLD analysis project Ga0182030, IMG submission 121299) | Permafrost microbial communities from Stordalen Mire, Sweden - 812S3M metaG (Illumina Assembly) | ecosystem: Environmental > Terrestrial > Soil > Wetlands > Permafrost | place: Sweden... | reverse complement strand
CAAAACTGGGCTCGTCGTCGATGGACGTTCGGTGGACGAGGTCGCGGAGGCCGTCACCGAACTGCTCGGCGATCGCGACCGGGCCGCCGCGATGGGCGCAGCCGGACGCGACTGGGTGACGTCTCAGTGGCGCTGGGACACGCTGGCCGGCCGGCTGGCGGACCTGCTGCGCGCGGAGCCGTCGAGCGCCACGCTGGCGTAACAGTGGGGCGCTAGTCCTTTTCGTAGATCGCGTCGATATCGGAGGCGAACTTCTCGGCCACCACGTTGCGCTTGACCTTCATCGTCGGCGTCAGCTCGCCGGTGTCCACGCCGAAGTCGACCGGCAGAATGCGGAACTTGCGGATCGACTCCGCGTGCGACACCGAGAGGTTGGCCTGCTTGACAGCCGCGTCAACCTCGGCGAGCAGGTCCGGGTCGGTCACCAGATCGGCCACCGACGCGTCGCTCGCTTTGCTGTTGCGTTGCTTCCAGCCGTCGATCGCCTCCGGGTCGATGGTGATCAGCGCACCGATAAACGGCTTGGCATCCCCGACGACCATCGCCTGACTGATCAGCGGGTGCGACCGCAGCTGGTCTTCAAGCAGCGCGGGGGCGACATTCTTACCGCCGGCGGTAACGATGATCTCCTTCTTACGGCCGGTGATCGTCAAGAACCCGTCGTCGTCGACCGCGCCGAGATCGCCGGTCTTGAACCAGCCGTCGGCGAATGCGTCGTCGCTGGCTTGCTCGTTGTGCCAGTAGCCGCTGAACACCACGCCGCCGCGCACCAACAGCTCGCCGTCGGCGGCGATGCGCAAACTGTTGCCGGGCACCAGTTTTCCGACGGTCCCGATTTTCAGGGCACCGACCTGGTTGACGGTGACCGCGGCGCTGGTCTCGGTCAGGCCGTAGCCCTCGTAGATGGTCAGGCCGACGCCACGGTAGAAGTGGCCCAGCCGCGCTCCCAGCGGCGCGCCGCCGGAGACCGATGCGTGGCAGTCACCGCCCAGCGCCGCCCGCAGCTTGTGGTAGACCAGCCGGTCGAACAGCGCATGGCGGGCCCGCAGCAGCGGTCCGGGCTTACCGTCGTCATGCGCCTGGCTCCACGCAACAGCGGTCTGTGCCGCGGACTTGAAGATCCAGCCTTTGCCGTCGTTGGCCGCGTTCTGCTCAGCCGTGTTGTAGACCTTCTCGAACACCCGTGGAACCGACACCACCACCGTGGGTTTGAACACCGAGAACATCGGCATTAGATTTTTGATGTCACTGGTGAATCCGACGGTCACTTTGCTGGCGAATGCCGAAATAGTCAGCGCCCGGGCCAGCACGTGAGCCAGCGGCAGGAAAACCAGCAGCCGCTGTCCCTCGGTCAACAGCGTCGGCAGGCATTCCTGGGTGCCCCGGGTTTCGTAGAGCAGGTTGGCATGAGTGAGCTGGCACCCTTTGGGGCGACCGGTGGTGCCCGAGGTGTAGATCAGCGTGGCGGGGTCTGTCGAGCGCAGCGCTGAAAGCCGGGCAGTCAGCTGGTCGGGGTCCTCCGACGCGCCGGCCTCGGTGAGTTGGTCGAGCGCCTTGGGGCCCGAGCCGTTGATGTGCAGCACCCGGCGCAGGGCGGGAAGCTCGGCGCTGAGCTCGCTGACCATCGCTGCGTGCGCGTCGTTCTCGACGAACGCCAGCACGGCTTCCGAATTCTGCAGCACCCAACGCACCTGCTCGGCGGACGACGTCTCATAGATCGGCACCGTGACTCCGCCGATGGACAGGATCGCGAGGTCGAGAATGGCCCACTCGTAGCAGGTGGCCGAGAAGATGGACACCCGGTCACCGGCCTGCACGCCCATCGAGATCAGGCCCAGTGCGGCTGCACGAACCTGCGCGGCCGCCTCAGCGCAGGTGACGTCGGTCCAGACGCCGTCGATCTGGCGCTGGTAGATGACGAAGTCGGGATCATCGCGTTCGTGCTCGAAGACCGTAGCGGCGATGTTGTCGTGCTCGCCGACGGAAAAGCGGGCAGGGACGCTGTACTGACGCACTGTGCTGACCTCGTTCGATCTTCGTTGACTTGCGGGCGTGGCCCGGCTTGCTGCAGACCAGCCTAATCCCGGCATTCGGGCAGAACGGAAAATGCGTGCCCTCGGTTGCAGGTGACGGGGAATCGTATGTGAAGCTGAGGCGATGAGCAGCATCCAGGTCGCGGACCAAACGTATGTCGCCGCGCCGGGCGTACAGGTGGGCGCCGCGGTCTCCAACCCGTCGAGCTGGCGTCGGTGGTGGCCCGATCTGCGGCTGCAGGTCGTCGAGGATCGCGGTGAAAAGGGAATTCGCTGGAAGGTGACCGGCGCGCTGACGGGCACCATGGAAATCTGGCTGGAACCCTCGCTGGACGGGGTGGTGCTGCACTACTTCCTGCACGCCGAACCGACCGGAGCGGCGGCCTGGCAGCTGGCCAAGTTGAACTTGGGGAAGCTGACACACACCCGACGGGTGGCAGGTAGGAAAATGGCCTTTGAGCTCAAGATGACGCTAGAACGGTCACGACCGGTCGGAGTTTCTCCGGTAATTTAACTCCGGTCAAGGTCGCGCACGAGAGTACCGTTTCGGCCGGGGGCAGGTACTACCGCAGATCGCGGGGTCGACCCGCTTGCGGGAGAGAGGTAGCAGCCAGGTGGCGGAAAAGACTTCGCAAACCATTCACATCGAAGCGGACCCAGACACGGTGTTGAAGGTGATCGCCGACATCGATTCGTACCCGCAATGGATCTCGGAGTACAAGGAAGCCGAGGTGCAAGAGCGAGGGACCGACGGCTACCCGAAGACGGTGCGGTTCGTCATGGATGCCGGTGTCATCAAAGACACCATGGTCATGTCCTACCAGTGGCCCGCAGACCACAACTCGCTTTCCTGGAGCCTGGTGTCCAGCTCGCTGCTGCGCGCCCTGGAGGGCTCATATCGGTTGACGCCCAAGGGTTCTGGAACCGACGTCACGTACGAACTGTCCGTTGACCTTGCCATGCCGATGATCGGTTTACTCAAGCGCAAGGCAGAGCGCAGGCTGACCGACACCGCCTTGAAGGATCTGAAGAAACGAGTCGAGGCTGAGTGAATCCGTTCCGCTTTCCGCTCCGGTTTCCAAGGCCCGGATCAGTCTCTTCGTTGGTAAGGGCGGGGTAGGAAAGTCCACGCTGGCTTCTGCTACCGCGGTCTGTGATGCGATCGAGGGGCAGCGGGTGCTGGTCGTGTCCACCGACCAAGCGCACTCGCTGGGCGACGTGCTGGGAGTTCCGATTCCGCCGAGCGGTCAGGAAGAGCTGGTTCGGGTGCTCGGTGAGGACGCCGAGGCGGGCGGAGGATTTCTCGACGCGCTGGCGCTGGACACCCTGGCCCTGCTCGAATCCCGCTGGCATGACGTGGTCAGCACCTTGGACCGGCGGTTCCCCGATTCCGAGCTGAGCAGCATTGCCCCCGAAGAACTCTCGGCGTTGCCGGGCATTCAGGAGGTGCTGGGTCTGCACGCGGTCGGGGAGCTGGCGGCCTCGGGGCGATGGCATCGCATCGTCGTCGACTGCGCCTCGACCGCCGACGCGTTGCGAATGTTGACGCTGCCCGCCACCTTTGGGCTCTACGTGGAGCGGGCCTGGCCGCGTCATCGTCGGCTGTCCATCGCCTCCGATGATGCGCCCTCGGCGGCGATGGTGGAACTGCTGGAGCGCATCAGCGCCAGCGTGGACGGGCTCAGCGCATTGCTGACCGACGGCGATCTGGTCAGCGCGCATCTGGTGCTGACTCCCGAGCGAGTGGTGGCGGCCGAGGCGGTGCGGACGCTGGGCTCACTCGCACTGATGGGTGTGCGCGTCGAGGAGTTGATCGTCAATCAGGTTTTGGTGGAAGACGAGTCCTACGAGTACCGCAACCTGCCTGAGCACCCGGCGTTCTATTGGTACGGCGAGCGGATCTCGGAGCAGCGTGTCGTGCTCGAAGAGCTGGACGCCACCATCGGCGACGTGGCGCTGGTACTGACCCCGCACTTGGCCGGCGAACCGATCGGCCCTAAGGCACTGGGCGCGCTGCTAGACAGCGCGCGTCGTCGGCGTGGAATGACCCCACCGGGTCCGTTGCGTCCTATTGTGGACCTCGAATCCGGATCGGGACTTGGGTCGATATACCGTATGCGGCTAGCGTTGCCCCAGCTCGACGCCGGAACGCTGGCGCTGGGCCGGGTCGGCGACGACCTGATCATCAGCGCCGGCGGCTTGCGGCGCAGGGTTCGGTTGGCGTCCGTCCTGCGGCGGTGCACGGTGCTCGACGCGCATCTGCGAGGCGGTGAGCTGACAGTTCGATTTCGACCAGATCCGGAGGTGTGGCCCAAGTGAATGCGGCGCACCCCGAACTCGGACCCGAGCTGCGCAAGCTTGCCCAGGCGATCCTGGACGGAATCGACCCCGTCGTGCGGACGGCGGCCGCAATGACGGCCGGTGCAGGAGTCGGCACCGGCAAGTGCCAGCAGATCTGGTGTCCGGTATGCGCGCTTGCCGCGTTGGCGACCGGCGATCAGCATCCACTGCTCACGGTTGTCGCGGACCACAGCATCGCTCTGCTGGAGGTTATCCGCGCCATCGTCGACGACATCGACCGCTCGGCCAAGCCGCCACCGGACGGGCCGCCCGACGGCGGGTCGCATGCCGAGCCAGACACCGGGGCCGCGGACGATGCGGGCGTGAGTACCCGCTACCAGCCCATCGCGATCACCATCGAGGAATGACCCGGGCCGCGTCGCAGGTGGTCGGTTGCCTCATGGATCGGTACAGTTGGCGCAGAACACCAACGGGTACGGGCGAGAGGGCGGGCCATGTGGTACTGGCTACTGAAGTACGTCCTCCTTGGCCCGCTGTTGATCCTCTTGGGTCGCCCGAAAGTTGAAGGGCTGCAGCATATTCCGAGTTCCGGTCCGGTGATCCTGGCCAGTAATCACCTGGCGGTGATGGATAGCTTTTTCCTACCGCTGGTCGTGCGGCGTCGAATCACTTTCCTCGCGAAGTCTGAATATTTCACCGGCACCGGAATCAAGGGCTGGTTCAGCCGGCGGTTCTTCAACGCCGTCGGCCAGGTGCCGATCGACCGTACCGATGCCGACAGCGCGCAGGCCGCGCTGAACACCGCGCAGCGGGTGCTGGGCCAGGGCAAGGTGCTGGGCATGTACCCCGAAGGCACCCGTTCGCCCGACGGCCGGCTCTACAAAGGCAAGACCGGGCTCGCCCGACTGGCGTTGCAAACGCAGGTTCCGGTGATTCCCGTCGCGATGATCGGTACCAACGTCGTCAACCCACCGGGCACCAGTCGGTTGCGCTTTGGGCGGGTCGTCATCCGGCTCGGCAAGCCAATCGACTTCTCCCGATTCGAGGGGTTGGTCGGCAATCGTTTCATCGAGCGGGCCGTCACCGACGAGGTGATCTACGAGCTGATGGGGCTGTCCGGCCAGGAGTACGTCGACATCTACGCGTCCACCGTCAAAAACGGCAGGGACCGCGCCGAGTCGACAAACGGCGCCGCGCGGATCCCCGAAACCACCGCCAGCTAGGTCGCGACGTTGACGTCGCTGATCAGTTGACGGCCGCGATCAGTCTCAGCGCGCCCCGCTTCATCGGGTGAAGTTGCCCGGGCGGCGACGGTGAGTCCGGCGGTGATGATGACCGCCAGCGCCCACCACACATACGACATCCCGAACAATTGACGCCACCACGCCGCGGCCGCCTCATGATGCTTGGGAAGCAGGTCGATCGGCGTCCGGTACATCAGTGCGATTCCGGCGGCGCTGACCACGGCCAGCGCGACATTGCGCCGCCGCCAGCCCACGATCGCCGTCACCAGCACCGCCGGCAGCGCCCACACCCAATGGTGTGACCAGGACACCGGCGAAACCACCAAGCCGAACAAGGCGACACAGATCAACGCGAGGGTCGGCTCACCGGCCCGCAGGACCCGGCGCATCGCCCACACCGTCAGCGCCAGCACGGCCAGGCATCCAAGAACCCACAGCACGAATCGCTCGTGCTCGCCGAGCCCGATCCGGGCCAGGGCGCCGGCGATGTTCTGGTCGGTGTTCAGCGCCGCTTCGCCGATCCGGTCGGTGTGGTGCACGGTGCGCGTCCAGTACTCCCACGAATCGCTCCAGGCGAGTGCGAACCCGAGCAGCGTGGCGCCCGCGAACGACGCCAACGCGGTGATTGCTGCCCGGTTATCGCGACGCAGCAGGAAGTAGAGCAGGAAGACCGCCGGCGTCAGTTTCAGCGCGATCCCCAAGCCCAGCAGGACCCCGCGGGGCCATGGCGTCCGGCGCGGTACGCAATCGGCGAGCACCAGCGTCATCAACACGACGTTGATCTGCCCGAAGGCGAAATTCGCGCTGATGGGCTCCTGCCAGATCGCGGCCGCCGCCACGATGAGTACCGCCAGCCACACGCGGCGCAACCAGGCCGGGCCGGGCAGCAGCGTCGAGGTGCTCCAGACGTCGAGACCGGTCAGCACCAGCACCGTCGAAACGATCAACAGCACCATCGTCAGCACCGTGATCGCGACGCTGGCAGCCGGCATGTGCAGCCAGGCGAACGGGCTGAACATGATGGCCGCCAATGGGGGATAGGTGAACGGCAGGTTTAGCCCGATGGGTGTGTGGAACAACACATTGCCGCGGTACAGCGGATGCCCGTCCAGCCAGGTTTGACCGCCCATCTGGTAGACGTCGATATCGATGCGGTAGGGCGTGTGGCCAAGCAGGCGCCAGGACGCGTAGCCCAGCGCCAAGGCCGCCAGCAGCCAGAGCACGCACCACAACGCCGCCCGCCCGAGTCGACTGCCCACGTCGGGCGCCTGCCGTTTACTCATGTCCTAAAACAGCGTAGTGGGTGCCTTGAACCAGCAGCGTCCAGCAGCGTCCGGCAGCGTCCGGCACAGGCGCAGCGCGGCTCCCACGTTGCGGGAAAGCGCGGGCGTAGGTTTTTACGGGTGTTCGGATGGTTCATGCCCACGGTGACCCGCTGGTATTCACATGACATCGTTGACCGTGGCCGCCTGCCGCTGCTGTGCTGCCTGGTGGCGTTCATCCTGACTTTTTTCGTCACCCGAACTTTCGTGCGCTTCATCCGGCATCGCCGCAACGCCGGTCTCCCGCCCAGGTGGTGGCAGCCGCGCAACGTCCACATCGGCGGAGTGCACATCCACCACGTGACGTTCGGGGTGGTGTTGGTGATGATCTCCGGGCTGACCTTGGTGACCCTGTCGGTCAATGGGCAGCAAGCCGAATTCACCTTGGCTGCAATATCTTTCGGGATCGGCGCGGCGTTGGTGCTGGACGAGTACGCGTTGATCCTGCACCTGTCTGACGTCTATTGGGAAGAAGACGGCCGCACGTCGGTAGACGCGGTCTTCGCCGCGGTTGCCGTGGCCGGACTGCTGATCATGGGCCTGCACCCGTTGATGTTTTTCCTCCCGGTCTGGCACGGCGCGGACTCGTTCGCCTGGCGGGCCGCGGTGGGCAGCGCGATGGTGCTGACGTTGCCGATGGCCGTGGTGGTGGTGCTCAAGGGCAAGGTGTGGACCGGGCTGCTCGGCATGTTCATCGTCGTTCTGCTGGTGATCGGTGCGATCCGGCTATCGCGCCCGCATGCCCCGTGGTCCCGGTGGCGATACACCACGCAGCCGGACAAGATGCGGCGCGCATTGTCGCGGGAACGGAAATGGCGTCGGCCCGTCGTGCAGGCCAAGCTGTGGCTGCAATATGCGATCGCCGGCACGCCGCGCCTGCCGGACGAACGAACGATCGCCGAACAGCTCGACCACGAGGTGCACCCGGCGCCGCCGCCGGAAGGAACCGGCCCGATCCTGGTGGCCAGATAGGCTTTCTTCGGTGCGGTACTTCTACGACACCGAATTCATCGAGGATGGCCGCACCATCGAGCTGATCTCGATCGGGGTGGTCGCCGAAGACGGCCGCGAGTACTACGGGGTGTCCACGGAGTTCGATCCCGAGCGTGCCGGCAGCTGGGTGCGCGCCAATGTGTTGCCCAAGCTGCCGCCTCCCGCCTCGCAATTGTGGCGCTCGCGCAAGCAGATTCGTCTGGATCTGGAGGAGTTCTTCGGGGTCAGCGGCTCCGAACCGATCGAGCTGTGGGCCTGGGTGGGGGCCTATGACCATGTGGCCTTGTGTCAGCTGTGGGGCCCGATGCCGGGTCTGCCGAAAGCCATACCCCGGTTCACCCGGGAGCTGCGGCAACTGTGGGAAGACCGGGGATCCCCCCGGATGCCGCCGCGACATCGCGATGCGCACGACGCGCTCGTCGACGCCCGCGATCAGCTGCGCCGATTCCAGCTGATCATGTCGGGGCCCTGAGCGCGCTCCACGTCACGTTCGCCCTGATCAAGCACGGCCGCGAGCCGGTTACCATGGACCGATGAACTGGACCGTCGACATTCCGATCGACCAGCTGCCGGACCTGCCGCCGCTGTCCGCCGACTTGCGGGCCCGGCTGGACGCCGCACTGGCCAAGCCGGCCGCTCAGCAACCCAGTTGGCCCGAAGATCAAGCCTCGGCGATGCGCACGGTCCTGGAGAGCGTCCCCCCGATAACGGTGCCCTCCGAGGTCGTTCGGCTACAAGAGCAGCTAGCGCAGGTTGCCAAGGGTGAGGCCTTCCTGCTGCAGGGCGGTGACTGCGCCGAGACGTTCACCGACAACACCGAACCCCACATCCGAGGCAATATCCGCACCCTCCTGCAGATGGCGGTGGTGCTGACCTACGGCGCCAGCCTGCCGGTGGTCAAGGTGGCCCGCATCGCCGGCCAGTACGCCAAGCCCCGCTCGGCCGACCTCGATGCCCTGGGCCTGAGGTCCTACCGCGGCGACATGATCAACGGCTTCGCCCCGGACGCCGCAGCACGCGAGCACGATCCGTCCCGGCTGGTGCGCGCCTACGCCAATGCCAGCGCGGCGATGAATCTGGTGCGAGCGCTGACGTCGTCGGGCTTGGCGTCGCTGCACTTGGTGCATGACTGGAACCGGGAGTTCGTCCGGACCTCCCCCGCCGGTGCGCGGTATGAAGCGCTGGCCGGCGAGATCGACCGCGGGTTGCGATTCATGAGTGCGTGCGGGGTAGCTGACCGGAATCTGCAGACCGCCGAAATCTACGCCAGCCACGAGGCTTTGGTGCTCGACTACGAGCGGTCCATGCTGCGGCTGTCCGACGTCGAAGACGGCGAGCCCAAGCTGTATGACCTGTCGGCGCACGGTGTGGATCGGCGAGCGGACCCGCCAGCTCGACGGTGCACACGTCGCGTTCGCGGAGGTGATCGCCAACCCCATCGGCGTCAAGATCGGCCCGACGATGACACCGGAGCTGGCCGTCGAATACGTCGAGCGGCTCGATCCGCACAACAAGCCGGGCCGGCTGACATTGGTGAGCAGGCTGGGCAACCACAAGGTGCGCGATGTGCTGCCGCCGATCATCGAAAAGGTCCAGGCCACCGGTCATCAGGTGATCTGGCAGTGCGACCCGATGCACGGCAACACCCACGAATCTTCGAACGGGTACAAGACCCGGCACTTCGACCGCATCGTCGACGAAGTCCAGGGCTTCTTCGAGATTCATCGCGCGCTGGGCACCCACCCGGGCGGCATCCACGTCGAGATCACCGGCGAGAACGTCACCGAATGTCTCGGTGGCGCGCAAGACATTTCGGACATTGATTTGGCCGGCCGCTACGAGACGGCGTGTGACCCGCGGCTGAACACTCAGCAGTCGCTGGAGTTGGCGTTCTTGGTCGCGGAGATGTTGCGCGACTAGCTGCGCACCGGCAGCGGCTCGCGTTGCGGGGTGACCGGAGCCCTGGCTGTGCGGTTCGGCGACCGGGTGATCAGGGCGCGTAGGTTGGCCCACACGATGCGTGGTATCAGCGCGGGATCTTGGAGCCGTGCCGGTGGGTCAATGAAATTGGTGACCCGCAGGAAACGCTCGGTCAGGACGACGTCGTGGGCCGACGCGTTCAGTGCTGCCCTGGCAGTCCAGCTCTGCAGCCGTTCCCGCATGGAACGCCGGTCGCGGGTCGGGGAAGTGACCCGCGTCCTGGCCTGATTGCCGGCCCACGTCGAGCCGATATACCTAGCTGCCGCGCCGAAAAAGCGTTGTGCCAGTTGGCTATCGCCCGAGTGCAGACAGTCGCGCAGGGTCAGGGCTTCCAGTGCGGCGATCGTCATGCCTTGGCCATAGGTCGGGTCGAGGCTGCACAACGCGTCCCCGATCACCAGCAGGCCCGAGGGGAACCTGGGCATCAGGTCATAGCGTCTAAAGACGGCTGCGGTGTGGCGATACGTGACGGCTTCACCGAGAGGCTGGGCATGGCGCAGCCCCTCGGTGATCGCCGGGGGAAGAGACTGTTCGGCCAGCGCGAGGATGGCGGCGAAATCTGTCGGCGGGTCGCCGGCGTCGGTGGGTTGGCCGATCGCCAGCATCCACGTGTCGTGCTCGCAAGCGAGCAACAGGCCGGCGGGTTTACCCCCACCGGGGTTGAAGAACGCCAACCGCTGGGCGATGGATCCCTTGGGGATGCTCAACTGTTGACTCGCGTAGCCCAACTTGGCTACCGCTCGGTTTTCGGTGGGCCGTCCGTACCCGAAGTTCTCCAAAAACGCCGGGGTGCGCGCGGTCCGGCCCATGGCGTCGACCACCAGATCGGCATCCAGCGTGGTGAGTAATCTGTTGTAGCGCCGGATGATTCGTACGCCGGTGACGGCATCTGCAACGGCCATGGGCTCGACCACGTCGTGCCCGTCAAGGAAGGTCACATTGGGCAGGGCCTTGACGCGCCGGCGCAGGTGATACTCCACAAACGGCCGGCTGGCCATATAAAGCGCTAACGGCGCCGGGTCGGCCAACTTGGCCGAGCGTTTCAGCTCGTAGCGTCCGATGCGTCCGTAGAAGTTCGACAACTCCCCGTCGTTAACGACGACCGCCCCGGCTGCGGCCAGCTCGTCCAGCAGTCCGGGAAACAGTTCTGCCAATACCTGCAGGCCGCGGCTTAAGAAGTTGTGCACATGGCGGCCCTGCGGGATGCCCCTGCGGTGACACGGGTAGTCGGGCAACCTGTCGCGCTCGACCACGCTGACCGAGTCGTAGAACTCCGAAAGTACCCGCGCTGCAAGCAAACCCGCCATTCCGCTGCCCAGTACAACTGCGCGGTCGCGGTGCATGTTCGACGCCATAACACAGCACGCTACACCAAAAATAAGAAAACTAAGAGAAATTTAAGGTCACATTAAGATCCGCGTTGCGAGCAGGGCCGTCCATTCGCCGAGGTACTGGTCGTCGGGAATACGTGCCCCGCGGGCCACTGAAGCTGCCCTGGGGTTACAGCAGGCCGGTGAGATTGCTTCCGATGGTCCATGCCGCGGTCGCCACCATTCCGGTTGCCGCCAGCACAATGGCCACCCAGATCAGCACCATCCGTCGGCCGTGTTGACGTGCCAAAACGAATTCGCTGATCGGAATTCTGGCGAATTGCCCTGCCACAGGCTCGTATTCATACTCGTCGCCGGGCTCGGACTCCGAGTCCTCCGGCCGTCGTTCCGGCCAGTCCGCGGGCCCACGGGTCAGCTGGCGGGTGGGGTGATGAACCGGCGCCTTGACGGGCGGTTGCTGCGCGGGCGGTTGCTGCGGCGATCGCTGCGCAGGGGGTCGTGGCTCGCTCATTCGACTGTGGTGCACTGCTGCAGACCGGTGTTGGGCGGAGTTGCGTGGCGCCGGCACCCGGAAGTCCGGCAGTTCCAGCTCTTCGGCGATCGCGTCCAAGTCGGCGGCCATCTCAATCGCGTCGGCGTACCGATCGCCGGGATCCCGGGCGGTCGCGCACGCCACGAATTCGTCGAATTGCGGTGGCACTCCCTCGATCACGGTGCTGGGCCGTGGCACATCGGCATCCAGCCGTTGGTAGGCGATCGTCAACTGGCTGTCGCCGGTGAAAGGTGTGCGCCCAGTGAACAACTCGTAGGTGAGGATCCCGAGGGAGTAGACGTCGCTGCGCGGACCCGCATTACCGTCGCGGACCTGCTCGGGGGATAGGTACGCCGCGGTGCCCAAAATGACGCTGGCTGAGGTGATTCCGGCTGCCGCCACGGCACGCACCAATCCGAAATCGGCGATCTTGACCTCGCCATCGTCGGAGATCAGCACGTTTTCGGGCTTGACGTCGCGATGCACCAGGCCAGCCCGGTGCGCGGCGGCCAGCCCGCCCAGTACCGGGCGAAGCACCGACGCCACGGCATGCGGTGGCATCGGACCGCGCTCGGTCAGCAGCTCGCGCAGGGTGCCGCCCTCGATGAGCTCCATCACCAGGAAGGGATACCGCGCGTCCAGGCCCTGGTCATAGACGGCGACCAGCCCCGGATTCTTCAGCCGGGCGACGGTGCGCGCCTCCAGCTGGAACCGGGTGAGGAATTGGTCGTCGCCGGCATACCGCGAATCCATCACCTTCAGCGCGACCGGGCGATCCAGTCGCACGTCGAGGCCGCGGTACACCGTCGAGGTGCCGCCGCTGGCGATCTTGGATTGGACCAGGTAGCGACCATCCAGCAACGTGCTGTCCAACGGGTCGCCCGTCTCGGCTCCGGCCACGGGGCCAATCGTAGGTGCGACGGCGTCTTTGGGGCCCGAACATCGATTTAACGCTGACTCCACCGCGCACCGGGCCTACACTTGCGCAGTGGGCAGTATTCCGGCTGGCGACGATGTTTTGGACCCCGACGAGCCAATATATGACCTGGCGCGGGTCGCGGAGTTACTCCGCGTACCGGTGAGCAAAGTGCAGCAGCGGCTGCGAGAAGGCCACTTGGTGGCGGTGCGGCGTGCCGGGGGTGTGGTGATCCCGCAAGTGTTCTTCACCAGCACCGGTGAGGTGGTCAAAAGCCTGCCCGGGCTGTTGACGATCCTGCACGACGGCGGCTATCACGAAACCGAGATCGTGCGTTGGTTGTTCACTCCCGATGAGTCGCTGACGGTTACCCGCGACGGCAGCCGGGATCCGATCGTCAACGCCCGCCCGGTCGACGCGCTGCACGCCCATCAAGCACGGGAAGTTGTGCGCCGGGCCCAAGCCATGGCGTACTGAACCACCAATCAGGCGGCGACGGGCTCTTCGGACTCGTCGACGCGTGCTGCCGGGACGCGGGACAGCGAGTACCAGGCGAGCAGCGCAAAGGCGGTAGCCAGCGAAAAGTGCAGCCAGGAATACATGCCGTGCGATCCGTCGGGCTTGAAGATCACCATGACCCAGGTCGAAAGCCCGGCGATGATTGCGACTGACCGTCGTGACTGGGCCAGTGGGGCCGCCACCGCCAGTGGCCACGAGTAGTACCAAGGCAGCGCGGCCGGCACGAATAACACCACGACCACCATCGACCACGCCAAGCCGGTCAGGGCGGCCCGATCGTCGCGCCGAGACCGCCACCACAACAGCGGCAGCATCACCACGATGATCGCGATTCCGATGAAGCGGGTGATTCGCAGCGTGGCGTAGAAGTTGACCGGGAAAAACGCGCTGCCCAGGGCGTGAATCACATTCGCCGTCGCGGTCGGGACGCTCAGCGCGTTGATGATCTTCACCGATCCGGCGAGCGCGGTCAGCCAACCGAAACCAACACCAGCGACCGTCGTCAATATCCCGAACACCACGGTGAAGATCAGCAATGACATCGCGGTGGCCACCAGGAACGCGTGAACGGGCCGATATCCCCGTTTGTCGCGCAGATGCCGCATCCACACCCAAACCAGGAAAGGCAACGCGATCCCGGCGGTGGCTTTGACCGCGATCCCGACGGTGATCAAGGTGACGCCCAGGACGTGGCGGCCGCCGAAGGTGAGGGCGATGCCGGCGGCCATCAGACCCACCATCAGCATCTCGTTGTGCACGCCGCCCATCAGATGGATGAGCACCAGTGGGTTGAGCACACAGATCCACATCGCGATTGGCCCGCTGCTGCCTAGATGGTGGGCCAATCGGGGAGTGGCCCAGATCAGCAGCGCCAGCCCGGGCAGCATGCACAAACGCAGCAGCATGGTCCCGACGATCACATGATTGCCGACCACCACGGTGACCAGCTTGGCGACCGTAATGAACACCGGGCCATACGGTGCGGTGGTGATAGTCCAAATAGGACTTACGTTGTCCAGCAACGTATTCGGATTGGCGACCGGACCGACGGCATACGGGTCGAAGCCGTCGCGCAGCAGCGCGCCCTGCGCCAGATAGGAGTAGGTGTCGCGGCTGAACACGGGCACCGACAGCAGCAGCGGCGCCAGCCAGAAGCCGGTGGTGGCCCGCATCATGAACTCGGTGGTTTCGCCGGCCAGAGTCCGTCGGCCCAGTAACAGCCAGGCGATCAGCATCAGGGCGACACCCGTCCACAACACGATCGACGACAGCACCAGTCCGTGCCCGAAACGCAGCCAGGACATGTGCAGCGATTCGAGCAGCGGGTCGTGCGGCTTGGTGCTCCCCGCGCCCAGCCCGCCGACGGTGATCAGCACCGAACCCAAAAAGCCCAGCTTCGCCGGCCGGGCCTGCGGGGTAGCCGCGAACGCGGAAATCTCTAAAAAACGTTGTTTAACAGACTTTTTCGCCTGAACGGAGCTCGTCGTCGGGCTAGGGATTCCAGTGGTCATCGGCTCAGGCGGACCGGTTCGTGGCCTGCCGGGCCAGTTCGGAGAGCCCCGATTTGGCAGCCGGGTAGATGGGAGCCGCCGCCATCGTGTCCAGCGCCCGTCGGGTCAGCGTGGCGATGCGTTCCTCGGCCGCCGCCAGGGCGCCCACCGACTCGATGACGTCGCGCAGTTCGGCCACCTGCGCATCAGTCAGCTGGGCGCCGATCGAGCTCCGTAATAGGTTGGCCGCCAACGGATCTGACGTGTCCGCCAACTGCAGTGCCTCGGCGATCAGCACGGTGCGCTTGCCCGACCGCAAATCATCACCGGACGGTTTACCCGTCACCGCCGGATCGCCGAACACCCCCAGCACGTCGTCGCGTAGCTGGAAGGCCACGCCGAGGTCGGTCCCGAATTGCTGGAAGAGGTCTTGGACGTCGGGTCGGTCCGCTGCTGCGGCCGCCCCTAGCTGCAGCGGTCGCGACACGGTGTAACACGCGGTCTTGAAGGTGTCGACATTCATCGCCGACGCGATCGACTCGGCTGCGCTGGCCTCGGCGACGATGTCGAGGTACTGACCACCGAGCACCTCGGTCCGGATATCGCCCCACACCCGCCGGATGCGCCGCTGCGCCTCGGGCGACAAGTCCACCCCGTACACGATGTCGTCGGCCCAGGTCAGTGCCAGGTCGCCAAGCAGGATGGCGGCCGAAGTCCCGAACCGATCGGCCGAACCCCGCCAATCGCGGTCGCGGTGCAGCGCCGCGAAGCGGATGTGCGCCGTCGGCCGGCCGCGGCGGGTGGAGGAGTCGTCGATCACATCGTCATGCACCAGTGCGCAGGCGTGTAGCAACTCCAGCGCCGAAAACAACAGCAGCACATTCGGATCGGGTTCTCCGGTTGCGACCGCGCGCCAGCCCCAATAGGCGAAGGCGGGCCGCAGCCGTTTGCCCCCGTTGAGCACGAAATCTTCCAGGGCGGCGACCAGCAGGACGTAGTCCTCACCGATATGGGCGGTCTCGGTGCGCCGGTCGTGCAAGTACCGCCGAAGTTGCTCGGTGATGGCGCCGGTCAATTCGACGGTGGCCGCTGCTTCGACGCTCAGCGCCGCGCCTCCTTCCGCTCGCCGTGACTTGGTGTTCCCTGGGCCCGACCAGTGTATTCGGAGTTGCTTCGACTGCCTCACTATCCCGCCCCTATGCTGGCGGGGGCCTGGGGTTCGCGCCACTGCGCGGTCCGGGCAGCAGCTATCTGACGAGAGGAATGGCGTGGCCCTCAATACGATCGCGCTCGAGCTGGTGCCGCCGAACACCGAGGACGGTAGGGCGCGGGCAGAAGAAGACGCGGCGAAAGTGGTGCGCTACTCCGCTGAATCGGGCCTCGACGGTCAGATCCGCCACGTGATGATTCCCGGCATCATCGCCGAGGACGACGACCGTCCCGTTCCGATGACGTCCAAGTTGGACGTGCTCGACTTCTGGTCGATGGTCAAGCCGGAGCTGACCGGGATCAACGGCCTGTGCACGCAGGTCACCGCCTTTATGGGCGAAGCATCACTGCGCCGCCGGCTCACCGATCTGACCGACGCCGGAATGGAGGGTGTGGTCTTCGTCGGCGTGCCGCGCACGATGAACGACGGCGAGGGCTCCGGCGTCGCACCCACCGATGCGTTGTCGATCTATCGCGACCTGGTGCCCAATCGCGGGGTGATCCTGATCCCTACCCGCGAGGGCGAACACGGCCGGCTCAATTTCAAGTGCGACCAGGGCGCGACGTACGCGATGACTCAGTTGCTGTATTCCGACGCGATTGTCGGGTTTTTGACCGAGTTCGCCAAGACCACCGATCATCGGCCCGAAATCCTGCTGTCATTCGGCTTCGTCCCGAAGGTTGAGAGCCGCGTCGGCTTGATCAACTGGCTCATCCAGGACCCCGGCAACGCCGCCGTGGCCGATGAGCAGGCGTTCGTCAAACGGTTGGCCGAGGGCGAACCCGCGCAGAAACGCCAACTGATGCTCGACCTCTATAAGCGCGTGGTCGACGGTGTCGCCGAGCTCGGCTTCCCGCTGAGCATCCATTTGGAGGCCACGTATGGGCTGTCCGGCCCGGCGTTTCAGACGTTCGCGGAGATGATCTCCTACTGGTCGCCTGCCCAGCTGGTCTAACTGGGCGGTTGATCGCGCGGCGCGGTGAGCCGCTCGGAGCGATCCCGGCTGAGCCAGGCCAGCAGCGCCACCACTCCGGCGGCCGCGATGGACGCGATACCCAACCAGACGCCCGCTCCGGTGAAGGAACGCGTATTCGGGTCGGTGTAGCGGGCCTGAGCGGTCATCGTGCTGACCACGCCCGGTTTGAGCTTCCACGACACCGCGTCGGACTCGACGCGATCACCGTTGGTGGAGGTCACGACACCGGGGAAGGCGACGGTCAGTTCGACGTCCGCGTCGGGATCGGTCAGTGCCGTGAGGTCCGCCCGGCCTTCCAGGATCACCAGGTTGCCGTTGCGCCGCAGCGTTATGTTCACCCCGGCGGCGTTGGAGTTCATATTGGCCAGTTGCGGCAACTCGGCGAAGGTCAGATCGGAGAACACCGCCTGCGATCCGACATAGCCGTCGCTGTCGTAGTTCGATACCGCCACCTTCTGGCTGAACGGCAGATTGTTGTTGTCGAGCTGCGGGCCGGTGTCCTTGGGGGTTTTCGGCTTTGCCGCGGCGATGATGTCCCCGGACACCAGGTCATCTGGGGAGATGGTGAGCGAAGCTCTGGCCCGCAGGCATCCGGTGGCGATGGGCACTACCAGCAGCAGCATGGCGATGGCCAGCGCGCGGCGCCGCCGGGCAGATCGTTTTAGCGGGTAAGAGCTGGCACGCACCAGGTCATCGTGCCAGATCGGGTGGGCCACTTCGGCGAGTCGTCCGATATGAGCCATCTGCGTGCGGCGACCTGAGGCCGCTTAAAGGGGGAGCTGCCGGCCCAGGATCGCGAATGCCCGTGGGTCACCGGCGAAGTGGTAGCGCCGAATGATGTCGGTGAAGCCCAGACGCCGGTACAGCCGCCACGCGCGGTTGGGCTCGCCGTTGGTCTCCGGCGTGGAGAGCAGGACGTTGCTCTCGTCGCGATTGGCAAGCAGCCGGCGGGCCAACGCCTCGCCGAGGCCGCGGCCCTGGGCGCGGGGATGAATGTGCAACTCGGTCAACTCGAAATAGCTGTTCATCAGCCGGGCGATGTCGCCGGCCGGCAAGCCGCTGCGTTGCAAGCCCAACACCACCTGCTGCTGCCACCACTGCCCGGGTGCCCCGGGGTAGCCGTAGGCGACGCCGAGCAGCGGTGCGTTGCTCAATTCGGTGGGCGACGGCGGTTCGTGGCCCTCGGCTACCTCGGCTACCTCGGCTTCTACGGCGGCCGCGGCCTGCCACCCGCGCCGCCGGATGTGCTCGAGCCACATGGCTGCCCGTTGGTTCTCGGTGCCACGGGGATATCGCATCGCGTCGACGTAAACACCCAGGGCGTCACTGAGACGGCGCTCCATCTCGTCCGGTGGGAAATCGATGAGGAAGATCGCCAACTCGCGGTGTCCTCCTCATCCACTGATCCGGCTCCGGGGCGCCTGCATCATGCCCGTACACCGCCATTATCGGACCCGATGGCGCCCGCAACACGGCCGGTGGCGGCAACGTGCGCACAACTGTGCAAGTTTGCGCAAGCAGGTTGTAACGCACAGCTGTTGGCCGACGACATTAGTGTCTGGACGCTGCGGGCATAGAATCGGTGCCGAACCGGTGGTACGGCGCAGATTGACCTCGTATCATCTGAGTTAGTTGCCCCTACAATGGGGTTCCGCGTGCTATCGATAGTTACGTGTCAAATAGTCGGCAAGGAGGGACGCATGCCACTCTCCGATCATGAGCAGCGGATGCTCGATCAGATCGAGAGCGCTCTCTACGCCGAGGACCCCAAGTTCGCCTCGAGCGTCCGTGGCGGAGGGTTCCGCGCACCGACCGCGCGCCGGCGCCTGCAGGGCGCGGCGTTGTTCGTCATCGGACTGGCCATGTTGGTTTCCGGCGTGGCCTTCAAGGCCACGATGATCGGCAGCTTCCCGGTCCTCAGCGTCATCGGCTTCATCGTCATGTTCGGTGGAGTGGTGTATGCCATCACCGGCCCGCGGATGTCCGGGCGGCCGGATCACTCCGGATCGGCGCCGGGCACACCGCGCCGACGGAACAAAGGTGGCGGAGGTTCGTTCACCAGCCGCATGGAGGATCGGTTCCGCCGTCGCTTCGAGGAGTAGCGGACCGACCGCCTGACAGGGCGTCAAAGGGGTAGCCGACACGGCTGCCCCTTTCTTTTGTGCCGCGTGTGCTCGAGGCCGGTTCGTGCCCCAATCGAGCCCGAATTGAGCCCCACTTGCCCCCACCCCGGCGCCCCACTTGGCCCCACCTGTCCAGTTTTGCCGTTTGAAATGCGCTTTCTCATGGTCGCGCCCGAGTGCCCAGAAGCCCCCGCGTGGCCCTTGCGCGGCTCGCGGTGGCAAATGATCAGCAAAACACTCCGGCGACACTCAATTTATGGGGAAAAGTGGGGGGTTGTGGGGTATGGTGGCTGAAGCGTTGGGGTGAGACGAGAACCCGGTCTCGGTAGGAGGTGAGCTGGTGTTTCTCGGCACCTACACGCCCAAACTCGACGACAAAGGGCGGCTCACGTTGCCCGCCAAGTTCCGTGACGCGCTGGCAGGGGGGTTGATGGTCACCAAGAGCCAAGATCACAGCCTGGCCGTCTACCCGCGAACGGAATTCGAGCAGCTCGCGCGGCGTGCGAGCAAGACCTCGCGGAGCAATCCGGAAGCGAGAGCGTTCCTGCGCAATCTCGCTGCCGGCACCGACGAACAGCATCCCGACGCGCAGGGCCGCATCACCCTGTCGGTCGACCACCGCCGCTACGCCAACCTCTCCAAGGACTGCGTAGTGATCGGGGCCGTCGATTACCTCGAGATCTGGGATGCGCAGGCCTGGAACGAATACCAGCAAACCCACGAAGAGAACTTCTCCGCGGCCAGCGATGAAGCACTCGGCGACATTATCTGAGGCGCATGCCCGTGCATCGTGGCCTCTGCCCGAACCGACCCTGGCGTACTTCCCCAACGCCAGGTTCGTGGCTTCGGACAGGGACCTCGGTGCACTGGCGGCCCGTCGGGCCGACTGGGGTGCGATGGCGTCCCCCCAGACGCGGGAAGGTGTTGCAGTGGCAGGAAATCCAGATGATTTCGGCCATGTGCCGGTCCTGCTGCAGCGCTGCGTCGAGCTGCTCGCCCCGGCACTGACCCGCCGTCACCCGGACGGATCCGAGGCGGTCCTCGTCGACGCCACACTGGGTGCGGGCGGTCATGCGGAGCGGTTCTTGACCGAGCTGCCCGGTCTACGGCTGATCGGGCTGGACCGCGATCCCAGCGCCCTGGACATCGCCGGGGCTCGGCTAGCGCGATTTGCCGACCGAGTCACGCTGGTGCACACGCGGTATGACGGCATCGAAGACGCCCTGGCGGAATCCGGTTATAGCGCAAGCGAATCAGTCGACGCAGTGCTATTCGACCTTGGCGTCTCGTCCATGCAGCTCGACCGGGCAGAGCGGGGCTTCGCCTACGCCCAGGACGCGCCGTTGGACATGCGGATGGATCCGGAGTCATCGCTGACCGCGGCCGACATCCTCAACACCTACGACGAGGCGGCAATCGCGACCATCCTGCACCGCTTCGGCGAGGAGCGGTTCGCGCGTCGCATCGCGGCGCATATCGTCCGCCAGCGCGCTCGCGCCCCGTTCACCACGACCTCCGAGCTGGTGGAGCTGCTGTACCAAGCGATTCCGGCTCCGGCCCGGCGCACTGGCGGGCATCCGGCCAAGCGCACCTTTCAGGCGCTGCGCATCGCGGTCAACGACGAGCTGGATTCGCTGCGCACCGCGGTTCCAGCCGCGTTGGACGCGCTCACGGTAGCCGGGCGCATGGTGGTGCTGGCCTATCAATCGCTGGAAGACCGCATCGTCAAACGCGTGTTCGCCGACGCGGTCGCGTCGCGCACGCCGGTCGATCTCCCGGTCGAGCTGCCCGGTCGCGGGCCGCGGTTCCGGTCGTTGACGCGCGGGGCCGAACGCGCAGATGCCGCCGAGATCGAACGCAATCCGCGCAGCAACGCGGTGCGATTGCGAGCCGTGCAACGGGTGGAACACGACGAACCGCAGCGCCAGGGGATCGGGAAGGGCTTCGCATGAAAACCAAGCGCGAGACGCCGAAACGGAAGGGCGGCAGTGATCGTCGGCTTGGGCGCGACGGTTCTACCCGCAAGAGCGGGCGCGGCACGGCTGAGTCGGTGTCGCGGACGAGCCGGCCCGGAAAAGCATCGGCGTCCAGCCGCGAGACGCGGGCGCACAAGTCCGGACCGCAGACCAGCCCGAACGCCCGGCCGGTCGAACGGTCGAGCCGCCCTAAAAGCACCAGGCAGGCCAAGGCGCGAGCCAAAGCACGGAAAGCCAAGGCGCCCAAGGCTATTCGCCCTCGTCTGACTGAGCGTTTGGCGATCCGGCTGGCATCAATCGACCTGCGGCCCCGCACGCTGATCAGCAAAGTCCCGTTCGTCGTGCTGATCATCGGTGCGCTCGGGCTCGGGCTGGGCCTGACCCTGTGGCTATCCACCGACTCCGCCGAACGCTCTTACCGGTTGAGCCACGTGCGCGAGAAGAACCGGATGCTGCAGCAGCAGAAGGAGTCGCTGGAACGCGAGGTCCGTGAGGCGGAGGCCGCGCCTGCGCTGGCCGAGGCGGCGCGCAAACAGGGCATGATCCCCACCAGGGATACCGCCCACCTGGTCCAAGACCCGGCCGGCAACTGGGTGGTGGTCGGGACGCCCAAGCCGGCAGACGGTGTTCCGCCACCGCCACTGAACGCCAAGATTCCCGACGCTGTTGCGCCGCCGCCCCCCCCGCCGAACCCGGCGGCGCTGCCACCGGAAGTCCCGGTTCGCATGCAACCTGTCCCTGGTGTTCCGCTGGCACCCGCCAGGTCTGGGCCGGAGGCGCTGCTGCGCGCTCCGGATGGTTCGACAACGGTGGGCGGCCAGCACCTGGCGCCGGTGGCTCCGCAGTTGCCGCCGTTGCCGGGTATGCCCGGCGGACCGGCCTTCGGGCAGCCCCCGGCCGTGATGCCGCTGCCGGGGTTGCCCGCTCCAGCGGCCCCAGCCGTTGCTCCGGCGCCCGCCGAAGTCCCGATTCCGATCGGCGGATTACCCATCCCACTACCGGCGCAGCTGCCCGCCCCGTTGCCGGCGGAGGTGCCAATTCCGGTGCAACGCGGACCGGCGCCGGTTGCGCCCCTGATTGGCGGACCGATCATTCCCGGGGCTTCGGTGCTACCGCCGGCGGCACCGGGGTTCGCGCCCAATAGCGGTCAGCTGCCCGTGCCGCCCGCCGCGGCCACGCCGGGCGCAGCCCGGTGAGCCGCGGCGAATCACGGCGGACCCGCCGATCGCAGTTCGCCCGGCCGTCGCGTGGCCCCGGTAAATCGCCGCTAGCCAAGCAGATTCGGCAATCCAAGCAAACCCGGAAGTCGGAAAAGGCCAAGGAAGCCAATAAATCCGAGGCGGCCGTACGGCCAGATGCCGGGGCCGGTCACTCGGCGCGGGAGCGTCGGACCCGCCAGGTCTTGGAAGCGGGTACCCGCGGTGCGTCGTTCGCGTTCCGGCATCGTGCCGGCAACGCGGTCATCTTGGTGCTGACGCTGGTCGCCGGCGTGCAGCTATTCATGCTGCAGGTGACGGACGCCCCGGCACTGCGCGCGCAGGCCGCCGGGCAGCTCAAGGTCACCGACGTCGAAAAGGCCGTCCGGGGCAGCATCGTCGACCGCAATAACGCCCAACTCGCGTTCACCATCGAGTCGCGCGCATTGACGTTCCAGCCCAAGCGGATTCGCGACCAATTGGAGGAGGCCAAACGGAAGAACCCGGCCGCCCCCGATCCGCAGGGCCGGTTGCAGGACATCGCCAAAGAGGTCGCGACCCGGCTGGGTAACAAGCCGGACTTCTCGACTGTGCTGAAGAAGCTGCAAAGCAACGACAACTTCGTCTATCTGGCGCGCGCCGTGGATCCCGCTGTCGCCAGCGCGATCTCGGACAAGTACCCCGAAGTGGGTTCGGAGCGCCAGGATCTGCGCCAGTATCCGGGCGGTTCGCTGGCCGCCAACATCGTCGGCGGCATCGACTGGGACGGCCACGGGCTGCTGGGACTCGAGGACAGCCTGGACTCGGTGCTCTCGGGAACCGACGGCGCGGTGACCTATGACCGCGGTTCCGACGGCGTGGTCATTCCGGGTAGCTCTCGCAACCGGCATAAGGCGGTCAATGGTTCGACCGTCCAGCTCACCATCGATGACGACATCCAGTTCTTCGTCCAGCAGCAGGTCCAGCAGGCCAAGAATGTGTCTGGGGCGCATGATGTTTCGGCCGTCGTCCTGGATGCCAAGACCGGCGACGTGCTGGCCATGGCCAACGACAACACCATCGACCCGTCCCAGGACATCGGGCGTCAGGGCGACCGGCAACTGGGCAACCTGCCGGTGTCGTCGCCCTACGAGCCGGGCTCGGTGAACAAAATCATCACCGCCTCATCGGTCATCGAATACGGCCTGTCCAACCCCGACGAGGTGCTGCAGGTGCCCGGCTCGATCCAGATGGGCGGCGTCAGCATCCACGACGCCTGGGACCACGGTGTGATGCCGTATACCACCACGGGCATCTTCGGGAAATCATCGAACGTCGGCACCCTGATGCTGGCGCAGCGCGTCGGCCCGGAACGCTTCTACGACATGGTCCGTAAGTTCGGGCTGGGTCAGCGCACCAACGTCGGGTTGCCTGGCGAAAGCGCCGGGCTGGTCCCGCCCATCGACCAATGGTCGGGCAGCACGTTCTCGAACTTGCCGATCGGCCAAGGCCTTTCGATGACCCTGCTGCAGATGACGGACATGTACCAGACCATCGCCAACGACGGGCTGCGGATCCCGCCGCGGATCATCAAGGCCACCATCGCGGCCGATGGCACCCGGACCGAGGAACCCCGTCCGGAGGGTGTGCGGGTGGTCTCCCCGCAGACCGCACAGACCGTGCGCGGCATGCTGCGCGCTGTCGTGCAACGCGATCCGATGGGCTACCAGCAGGGCACCGGTCCGGCGGCGGCGGTTCCCGGCTATCAGATGGCCGGCAAGACGGGTACCGCTCAGCAGATCAACCCCGGTTGTGGCTGCTACTTCGACAACGTCTACTGGATCACCTTTGCCGGAATGGCCACCGTCGACAATCCGCGCTACGTGATCGGCATCATGATGGACAACCCGGAGCGCAACGCCGACGGCACCCCGGGACACTCGGCGGCCCCGCTGTTCCACAACATCGCCGGCTGGCTGATGCAGCGTGAGAACGTGCCGCTGTCACCGGATCCGGGTCCGCCGCTGCTCCTGCAGGCCACCTGAGCGGACCCAAAATCCGCGCTAGCAGCCCTGATTCGCGGGCGTGCTAGCGTCGGACTCGATAGCGTCTAGGGTTCCGGCGTGCGAGCGTGACTGGTCCGAGCGACGCCACCGCGCCTTTGGACGAGGTGCGGGCATCTGAACGGACAAAAGCCTGGAGGATCTCCGGCGGCGCGCCGCGCGCCGTCGAGAAGGTCCGCGCATGTTCGCCCTTATCGTTCTGTTTCTCGTTGCCTTGGCTGCCGGTGCGCTCGGCGGCCTGGTCGGCACCGGATCGTCGTTGGTGCTGCTGCCGATCCTTAGGACGATGTATGGTCCCCGAATTGCGTTGCCCATCATGGGGATTGCGGCGGTGATGGCCAACGTCGGCCGGGTCGCGGCCTGGTGGCGACAGATTTGTTGGCGGCCGGTGCTTGCCTACGCCCTACCGGGCACGCCCGCGGCGGTGATCGGCGCGCACACGCTGCTGACCATCTCGCAGACCCTGGTCGACGGCGTGCTCGGCCTGTTTTTCCTCGCCATGGTGCCGGTGCGCCGCATCGTGGCAGCCCGGCAGTGGCGGGTGCGGCTGTGGCAGCTGACCATTGCGGGTGCTGTCGTCGGCTTCCTCACCGGCCTGATTCTGTCGACCGGACCGCTCAGTGTTCCGGTGTTCACCGGCTACGGGCTGGGCGGCGGAGCCTTTCTCGGCTCGGAAGCGGCCAGCTCGCTGGTGGTGTACACGGGCAAGATGGCTACCTTCGGCGAGTTCGGCGCGCTCACCGGCACCGTCGTGGTCCGCGGGCTGGTGATCGGAGCGGCCCTGATGATTGGCCCCTTCCTCGCGCGCGGCATCGTGCGCCGCGTTTCGCCCGCACACCTATGCGCTCTTGATCGACCTGGTGTTGCTGGCCGCCGCCGGGGGCATGCTCGTCGCCGTATGGACCCAGTGAGGGCGTCGAGTGCGCGGTGACGGCGTCGAGTGTGCGCTGAGGGCGGCAGCCGGGCCGGAATCACGCCGCTACCGCACCCGCAAAGCCCTCAGCGCACACTCGACGGACGGGCGACGTCGTTGGCCTGCAAGCCGGGCCTGCGCGCGGGAGAACCGCACCGGCGGGTGCGCCTAGGTAGGGTGTCATGGCTGATCATGGCTAACGGAGGTGGTGAGGGGTGTCGGTGCCGGCTGTGCTGCGTCCCAGCGCCGTCTCGGGGGCGCGATTGCCGGCGTTGGCGGCTCAGGTGGACGCGGTACTCGCCGGCTGCGATGCCTCCGGAACAGCCGTCATCCCGGACCTGCCGATCACCGGTGTGGCGCTGCGCGCCCAAGACGTGCAGCCCGGCGACCTGTTCGCGGCCCTGCCCGGTGGGACCACCCACGGCGCCCGCTTTGCCGGTGACGCGATCGAGCGCGGAGCCGTCGCGGTGCTCACCGATGCCGCCGGGGTCGACGAGATGGGGCCGTTGTCCGGCACCGTGCCGACGCTGGTGCGCCCGGACCCACGCAGGGTGCTCGGCGGCCTGGCCGCCACGGTGTACGCAGACCCGTCCGACCGGCTGGCGGTGCTGGGAATCACCGGGACGTCCGGCAAGACGACGACGACGTATCTGGTCGAGTCCGGCCTGCGCGCCGCGGGGCGGGTGGCCGGGCTCATCGGAACCATCGGCATTCGCGTCGACGGCGCCGATATCCCTAGCGCCCTGACCACTCCGGAGGCGCCCACCCTGCAGGCCATGCTGGCGGCGATGGCCGAACGCGGGGTGGACACCGTCGTCATGGAGGTGTCGAGCCACGCGCTGGCGCTAGGCCGAGTCGACGGCACTCACTTCGCGGTCGGTGGCTTCACCAACCTGTCCCGCGATCATCTGGACTTTCACCCGACCATGGCCGACTACTTCGATGCCAAGGCGCTGCTGTTCGACCCGGACTCGGCGCTGCGCGCGCGTACGGCCGTGGTCTGCATCGACGACGACGCCGGGCGCGCGATGGCGGCCCGGGCCGGTGTCGCGATCACCGTCAGCGCCGAGGGCCACCCCGCCGATTGGCGCGCGGTGGACGTGGCGTCGCTAGGCGCCGGGGGACAGGAGTTCACCGCCGTCGGGCCTGACGGGGCTGCGCACCGGGTTGGTATCCGGCTGCCGGGCCGCTACAACGTCGCCAATTGCCTTGTCGCCCTTGCAATTCTGGACGCAGCCGGAGTTCCGGCGGAGCAGGCGTCGCGGGGGCTGCTGCAAACCCGGGTTCCCGGGCGACTCGAAGAAATCGACTGCGGTCAGGATTTCCTTGCCCTGGTCGACTACGCCCACAAGCCGGGCGCGTTGCGGGCGGTGCTGACCACCCTGCTGCAGCCGGGTCGCCGGCTGGCGGTGGTATTCGGCGCCGGGGGCCAGCGCGATCCGGGCAAACGGGCGCCGATGGGCGCGATCGCGGCCGAGCTGGCCGACTTGGTCGTCGTCACCGACGACAACCCGCGCGGCGAGGATCCCGCGGCGATTCGGCGCGAGATCCTGGCGGGCGCGGCCGGCGCGGCAGCGCAAGTGGTCGAGATCGGGGACCGGCGCGAGGCCATCCAACACGCGGTCGCTTGGGCGGGCCCCGGCGATGTGGTCGTGATCGCCGGCAAAGGCCATGAAACCGGGCAACGCGGGGCCACCGAGACGCGCCCATTCGACGACCGGGTGGAGCTGGCGGAAGCTCTGCGGGGCCTCGAGGCGCGGCGATGATCGACATGACCGTGGCCCAGATCGCCGAAATCGTTGGCGGCACACTGGCCGACATCTCGCCGGAGGCCGCCGCGGAACTCCACGTCACCGGCTCCGTCGAATTCGACTCGCGTGCCGTCGGCCCCGGCGGATTGTTTCTGGCACTGCCCGGGGCGCGATCGGACGGGCACGATCACGCGGCCTCGGCGGTAGCGGCCGGCGCGGTAGCGGTGCTGGCCGCCCGTCCGGTCGGGGTGCCCGCCATCGTGGTGGCCCCGCGTACCGCAGACGACGGCCGGGCCGGGGTGCTCGAGCACGACGCCGACGGTTCGGGCGCGGCGGTGCTGGCGGCGCTGGCCAAGCTGGCCGCGGCGGCGGCCGCCGAACTGGTTGCCGAGGGTCTGGTGATCGTCGGGATCACCGGCTCGTCAGGAAAAACGTCGACCAAAGACTTGGTGGCCGCTGTCCTCGCCCCGCTGGGGGAAGTGGTGGCCCCGCCGGGGTCGTTCAACAACGAGCTGGGCCATCCCTGGACGGTGTTACGCGCGACCCGGCGCACCGACTACTTGATTCTGGAGATGTCGGCCCGTCATCCCGGCAATATCGTGGCGCTGGCGCAGATCGCTCCGCCCGCCATCGGGGTGGTGCTCAACGTCGGCACCGCGCACCTTGGCGAGTTCGGCTCGCGCGAGGCCATTGCGCGGACTAAAGCCGAACTGCCGCAATCTGTTTCAGCATCTGGGGCGGTCATCCTCAACGTAGACGACCCGACTGTCGCCGCGATGGCCCAACTCACCGAGGCCTGGGTGATCCGGGTCAGCCGGGCGCCCGACACCGACTCGGGTCCCAGCGACGTCTGGGCCGAAGGCGTGTCGCTGGACGAATTGGCCAGGCCGCGTTTTACGTTGCATGCCAAAGGCACCCAAGCGGAGGTCCAACTCGGGGTGTACGGCGATCATCAGGTCACGAACGCGCTGTGCGCGAGCGCGGTCGCGTTGCAATGCGGTGCCAGCGTCGAGCAGGTAGCCGACGCGCTTGCCGCGGCAGGCCCGGTATCGCGGCACCGGATGCAGGTGACCACCCGCGCCGACGGGGTCACGGTGATCGACGACGCTTACAACGCCAACCCGGATTCGATGCGCGCCGGACTGCAGGCCCTGGCCTGGATTGCCCACGGCGGGCAGCAGCCGGGCTCGACCCCCCGGCGCAGCTGGGCGGTGTTGGGCGAGATGGCCGAGCTCGGCGAGGATGCGATAACCGAGCATGATCGCGTCGGCCGGCTCGCGGTGCGCTTAGATGTGTCTCGACTTGTTGTCGTGGGAATGGGGAGGTCGATGAGCGCCATGCACCACGGAGCGGTCATGGAGGGCTCCTGGGGCGCTGGGTCCGATAGAGGGGCCGTCAACGTGGCCGACCGCGACGCCGCCCTGGCGTTGTTGCGGGCCGAGGTGCAACCCGGTGATGTGGTACTGGTCAAGGCCTCCAATGCGGCCGGGCTGGGCGCGTTGGCCGAGGCGCTGACCGCCGATGCTGGGGCTCGCCCGTGAGGCAGATCCTGATCGCCGTCGCCATCGCGCTGACCGTGTCGATCCTGCTGACTCCCGCGCTGATTCGGCTGTTCACCAAGCAGGGCTTCGGTCATCAGATCCGCGAGGACGGCCCGCCCAGCCACCACACCAAACGCGGCACCCCGTCGATGGGCGGCGTGGCGATTTTGGCCGGCATCTGGGCCGGTTATCTCGGCACCCACTTGGCCGGGCTGGCGTTCGACGGTGAGGGGGTGTCGGCGTCGGGCTTGCTGGTGCTGGGTTTGGCCACCATCTTGGGCGGCGTGGGATTCCTCGACGACCTGATCAAGATCCGCAGGTCGCGCAACTTGGGATTGAACAAGACGGCCAAGACGGTCGGGCAGATCGGCGCCGCGGTGCTGTTCGGCGTGCTGGTGTTGGGATTCCACAATGCCAACGGCCTGACGCCGGCCAGCCCGGATCTGTCCTACGTGCGGGAAATCGCCACCGTCGCACTGACTCCGGCGCTGTTCGTGCTGTTCTGCGTGGTCGTCGTCAGCGCCTGGTCGAACGCGGTCAACTTCACCGACGGCCTGGACGGGCTGGCCGCCGGCTGCATGGCGATGGTCACCGGCGCCTACGTGTTGATCACCTTCTGGCAGTACCGCAACGCCTGCGTCAGCGCGCCGGGGCTGGGCTGCTACAACGTGCGCGACCCGCTGGACCTGGCGTTGATCGCGGCCGCCACCGCCGGGGCGTGCATCGGCTTTTTGTGGTGGAACGCCGCTCCGGCCAAGATCTTCATGGGCGACACCGGGTCGCTGGCCCTCGGCGGCATCATCGCGGGTTTATCGGTCACCAGCCGCACCGAAATCCTTGCGGTGGTGCTGGGTTCGCTGTTCGTCGCCGAAGTCACGTCGGTGGTGTTGCAGATCCTGGCCTTCCGCACCACCGGTCGCCGGGTGTTCCGGATGGCGCCCTTCCACCACCACTTCGAGCTGAGCGGCTGGGCCGAAACCACGGTGATCATCCGCTTCTGGCTGCTCACCGCGATCACCTGCGGTCTGGGTGTGGCCCTGTTCTACGGCGAGTGGCTAGCCGCGATAGGTGCCTGACGTGACCGGGCTCGAGCCCCTGGTAGCCGGTGCACCCGTGCTGGTGGCCGGAGCGCGGGTGACCGGGCGGGCAATCCTGGCCGCGCTCAGTCGATTCGGGGCCGCGGCCACGCTGTGCGACGACGACCCGGCCATGCTGCGCCCGTACACCGAGGGTGGCGTCCCGACGGTAACCATGTCGGCCGCGGTCACCCAGATCGCCGAGTACGCGCTGGTGGTCACCAGTCCCGGTTTTCAGTCGTCGGCCCCGGTGCTGGCCGCGGCCGCGGCGGCGGGCGTACCGATCTGGGGCGACGTCGAGTTGGCCTGGCGGTTGGACGCGGCGGGGCACTACGGCCCGCCCCGACGCTGGCTGGTGGTGACCGGTACCAACGGCAAGACCACGACGACGTCGATGCTGCACGCCATGTTGACGGCCGGGGGCCGGCGCAGCCTGCTGTGCGGCAACATCGGCGACCCCGTGCTCGATGTGCTGGAGCAACCTGCCGACCTGCTGGCCGTCGAGCTGTCCAGCTTCCAGCTGTACTGGGCGCCGTCGCTGCGACCCGAGGCCGGAGCGGTGCTCAACATCGCCGAGGACCACCTTGACTGGCATTCGACGATGGCCGAGTACACCGCGGCCAAGGCCCGGGTGCTGAACGGGCGGGTCGCGGTGGTCGGGCTGGACGACAGTCGGGCCGCCGCGCTGCTGGACACCGCGCCGGCGCCGGTGCGGGCCGGCTTCCGGCTCGGCGAACCGGCCAGGGGAGAACTCGGCGTGCGCGACGGGCAGCTGGTGGATCGCGCGTTCGCCGACGACCTGGCGCTGTTGCCGGTCGAGTCCATACCGGTACCGGGGCCGGTCGGAGTGCTCGATGCCCTGGCCGCCGCGGCGCTGGCCCGCAGCGTGGATGTGCCCGCGGCGGCGATCGCCGAGGCGGTCGCGTCGTTTCAGGTGGGCCGACATCGGGCCGAGGTGGTGCTGGTTGCTGACGGCATCAGATACGTCGACGACTCCAAAGCCACCAATCCGCACGCCGCCGAGGCGTCGATCATGGCCTACCCACGCGTGGTGTGGGTGGCCGGCGGTTTGCTGAAGGGCGCATCCCTGGACGCCGAGGTCGCCAGAGTCGCATCGCGGCTGGTCGGCGCGGTGCTCATCGGCCAGGACCGCCAAGAGGTTGCAGAGGCGTTATCGCGACACGCGCCGGATGTTCCCGTCGTCCAGGTTGCGACAGGCGAGGATGCTGGTATGAATGCGACTGCTGTGATTCCTGATGCAGATGTGACAGATGATTCCGGCGGCGAGAATCTGGGCACTCGCGTCATGACCGCGGCGGTCGCCGCAGCTCGCGACTTGGCCACAGCGGGCGACACGGTGTTGCTGGCGCCGGCTGGCGCATCGTTCGACCAGTTCAAGGGCTATGCCGACCGCGGGGACGCATTCGCCGCCGCCGTACGCGCTGCGCGTCGGTAGGCGGGCGTGGCTAACGCGCTGACCCGGCGGCTGCGCCGGGGTAAAGCAACCAACGAGACCGCGCCGGCCGAGCAGGCCGCCGCACCGGATTCCGACGCCGAGGCAAGCACCGACGCGATCGAAACCCCTGGTCAGGACGATGACACCGCGGCGGCGATCCCCACGGAGCCAAAGAAGGCGCAGGTTGCCAGCCAGGAGGGGGGTCCACGGGCCCGGTTCGGCGCCTGGCTGGGCCGGCCCATGACGTCGTTTCACCTGATCATCGCGGTCGCGTCGTTGCTGACGACGCTCGGCCTGATCATGGTGCTGTCGGCGTCCGGCGTGCGGTCCTACGGCGCCGATGGTTCGGCGTGGGTGATCTTCGGCAAGCAGGTGTTGTGGACGGTCATCGGACTCATTGCGGCCTACGTCGCGATGCGGATGTCGGTGCGGTTCCTGCGGCGGGTCGCCTTCACCGGTTACGTCGTCACGATCATTTTGCTGGTGCTGGTGCTCGTTCCCGGCATCGGCCACCTGGCCAACGGCTCCCGGAAGTGGTTCGTCGTCGCGGGCTTCTCGATGCAGCCCTCTGAGCTGGCAAAAATTGCGTTTGCCATTTGGGGTGCCCATCTGCTGGCCGCCCGCCGGATGGAGCGGGCCTCGCTGCGCGAGATGCTGATCCCGTTGGCGCCGGCCGCGATCATCGCGCTGGCGCTGATCGTGGCCCAGCCCGACCTCGGGCAGACGGTGTCGCTGGGCATCATTTTGCTGGCCCTGCTGTGGTACGCCGGGCTGCCGCTGCGGGTCTTCGGTACCTCGCTGCTGGCGGTGTTTATGGCAGGCGCGGTCCTGGCGATGTCGGCGGGATACCGATCAGACCGGGTGCGGTCCTGGCTTGACCCCGACAACGACCCCCAGGACACCGGCTATCAGGCCCGTCAGGCCAAGTACGCGCTGGCCCACGGCGGCATCTTCGGCGACGGCCTCGGCCAGGGCACCGCCAAATGGAACTATCTGCCCAACGCACACAACGACTTCATCTTCGCGATCATCGGTGAGGAGCTCGGCTTCGTCGGGGCGTTCGGGCTGCTGGCGCTCTTCGGGCTCTTCGCCTACACCGGGATGCGGATCGCGCGCCGGTCGGCCGACCCGTTCCTGCGATTGCTGACCGCTACCACCACGATGTGGGTGTTGGGCCAGGCGTTCATCAACATCGGCTACGTTATCGGCGTGCTACCGGTCACCGGCCTGCAGTTGCCACTGATATCGGCTGGTGGAACATCAACTGCTGCAACGCTTTTCATGATAGGACTGATGGCGAACGCGGCTCGGCACGAGCCGGAGGCGGTGGCCGCGCTGCGCGCCGGGCGCGATGACAAGGTGAACCGGCTGCTGCGGCTGTCGCTGCCCGAGCCATATGTGCCGACCCGTCTCGAGACGTTCCGCGATCGTAAGCGCGCTCGCCCGCAACCGACCCGGTCGCCCGCTCAAGGTGCCGCCCGCAAGACCGCTCAACCGCCCGCGCGTAAGCCCCCGCGCAAATCCGATCCGTCGCCGCGGACGGCGTTACCCCGAACAGCTGGCCGCTCGGCGTCGCGGGCTGGGGGTACCTCCCGCTTGCGGGGGTGGGGGCACCTCCCGCTTGCGGGGGAGCATCATGGATCAGGCCAGCGCTATGCCAGTCAGGCCGCCGGCCCGCGTCAGCCTCGGCGCGCTCGTGCATTGGAAGGTCAGCGTTACGGGTGAACAACACGGTCAGGGAGCCGACCGGCGGGCAGGGGGTTAGTCCCTCGCCCGCCGGTGCCGCGTTGTCGGTCGTACTGGCCGGCGGCGGGACCGCCGGCCACGTCGAGCCCGCGATGGCCGTCGCCGACGCGCTGTCCGCACT
>Ga0182030_10003675_pt1 | contig 32815 bp, 34 predicted proteins | sample 812S3MmetaG_FD_121299 | JGI IMG/M metagenome (GOLD analysis project Ga0182030, IMG submission 121299) | Permafrost microbial communities from Stordalen Mire, Sweden - 812S3M metaG (Illumina Assembly) | ecosystem: Environmental > Terrestrial > Soil > Wetlands > Permafrost | place: Sweden... | reverse complement strand
GCGCCGCACGGCTGGTTTGCCGCCGAGTACCGCACCTTGCTGCGGACCATGCTGGTGCGCGAAGAGGGCGACCAGCTGCACCTGCTCAGCGTTGTTTCTCCGGACTGGATCGGCAAGGGCAAGACCATCGCGGTGAGCCAGGCGCCGACCAACTTCGGCGTGGTCGCGTTCACGCTGGAACAGCCAAAGGACGGCGAAGCCGTCTTGAAGCTCGATCCGCGCTTCGATCGCGCCCCGAAGTCGATTGAATTGCATGTGCCGTGGTTCATGCGGGTCAACGCGATCACCGTGGACGGTGCGCCGAAGCCTTTCGCCTCGCTTGGAGCCGGCAAGAACGAGAGTTTTTCAGTTCCGCCTACAGCTCACGAGATTCGCCTGCACTGGACCGTGAAGGCTGGAACGCCGCAGCTCAGCTACGAACGGGCGGTCGAAGATTACAAGGCCGAGTACGCGCGCCGCTACCAGGTGCTGATGCACGGAGAGGCTGGGAAATAGGAGCAGCGGAAGCCTGGTTCTCAAGTTCGAGCTTTTCCAGGCCCCGGAGTCGAGGTCTGGAAAAGCGGCTGGTGAAGGAGAGAGAGCGAGCGATGCAATTTGGATGAAAACCGAGGAAGAATGGCTGTTTTTGGCCCCAAAAGGGCCTGTTTTTCGTGGTTTAGGCTTACTATCCAGATAACAGGGCGGTTCTAATCATGACATGGTAAGATATTGATTATATTTATATTAATTGGTACTAGTGGCTGGTGGTGGGGCCCCAAAAGGGGCGTTTTCGGGTAGGGGGGGTGGGGTCCAGGCCTGAAACGCATTCCCGGCCGACTGGAGCGGGAACTGGGCCGTACTTCTCCTATCTACAAGTGTGCGCCCACGGGGGCTAATTCTCTGCAATCCTAATTCTCTGCAATCGTGGAACGGTGGGATTGTTTGGGGCAATGCCGCCGGAGGAATGACTCTTTGGCTGTCTCGGGAGAGGGCGGAGCTGGAGCGGGCCGCTGCGACTCGTGATTCCAGGCCGCTATTCCAGGTTCTGAATCTTGGTTCCCTCGGTGGGTTTGAGGACGAACTCATCGTCGGTGAGCGGCGGCTTCTGGTTCTCTGTGACCTTGTCGACGGTGAGAACGATCTGGAGATCCTCGAGCGGTCGCTTGATGAGGACCCTGGACGGGTAGCGGTTGAGGCCGAAATCCGCGTACGAGGAGTAGCGGACCTGGGTCTCCAGGTTGCCCTCGCTGTCGTACAAATCCTGTTCATAGGGCATCAGATCGTCGCGATGGAAGGTAATGACGCGCACCGGAGTCAACTGCTGGGTGCCGGGTTTGCGGCGGCTGATGCTGAGGATGTACTCCGGAACGGTGAACAGGTGCTTCCTGGCGGCGTCTTCCACCGTTTCCGAATCGATGACTACCGCATACAGGTCGTCCGGCTGCAGCCCCCGCACCACCAGGGCATCGAGGAAGAAGCCTGGGCGGAGGTTTTCCAACTGGTTGGCGGACTTCTTTTTGAGAGAGTTGGAACCTTTGAAGGCCATATTCCGGGAGGGCACCCAGAGGGTGAAATTCTTGCCGTCGCTGACCATGTCGAAGGCCCGGGTGCCGATGACCGGAACGCGGCCATAGACGCGCAGCAGCTCGGGCTTGAGCATGAGGACGATGCCGCTGATGGAGGTGTAGTCCTTGGCCAGGCCTTCCTTGGATTTGAGCACGCTGGCCTGGATTTCGACCTTGGCGTTGAGGCTCTGGAGCGCCGCCCAGCGCTGGTTGAGGCGGTTGACCAGCTCATCGGCAGGGACAGACTGGGTGACGGAGGGAGCCTTGGGGATGGGGAGCCTGCGGGTGCTCCACAGGCAGCCGGAAAGGAGCAGCAGCGGCAGGGCCAGGGCGGCGGCGGAAAGCAGGCGACAGCGGGCTTTCATCGTGCCCCCGCCTTCTTGATGGCCTGGCGGTAGCCGGCCACGTTGCGGGTCTGCTCGTCCAGGGAGCTCGAAAACAACGACCGCCCCTGGGGATTGGCCCCGGCGGCGACAAAGTAGAGGAAATCGGAGTGCGCGGGCTGCATGGCGGCGCGCAGGGAACGCAGGCCGGGATTGGCCACCGGGCCCGGTGGCAGGCCGGGGTGGAGATAGGTGTTGTAGGGGGTGTCGAGCTTGAGGTCGCTTTGGTAGATCGTGCCGCGCCAGCGGCGCTCCAGTTGGAGACCGTAGATTACGGCCGGGTCGGTCATCAGCGGCATGTTTTTGGACAGACGATTTTCAAACACGCTGGCCACCAGCGGGCGCTCCGCATCCACCGCCGTCTCCCGCTCCACCAGCGAAGCCATGGTCACCACTCGATGCACGTTTTCCTTTAGTCCCAGTTGCAAGGCCTGGGCCCGGAAGCGCCGCACCATGGCGGCCAGAATCTGCGTCGGGCCAAACTTGCGCGGGAAGTGATATGTGTCCGGGAAAAGATAGCCTTCGAGGCTCTTTGCTCCGGGGTCAAGGTCGGCCACCAGGCCAACCTGCTTTGCCTGGGCGTCCAGAAAGTCCTGCCGGTCGCCAAAGCCGGCCTGTTCCAGTCGGGCAGCGATGTCAAAGACGCTGGCGCCTTCCGGAATGGTTACGGCCTTGGTAAAAACGTCGCCGCGCGCAATGCGCGCGTAGACTTCGGTGACCGGGGCCGGGTGGTCGAACCGGTATTCGCCGGCGCGCAGGCTTCCCCGCTTCCACCAGCGCAGCAGGTCGAAGACAGACTGGCTGCGAACAATGCCTTCGGCTTGCAGTTGCTGGCCGATGCGCAGCGTGGAAGAGCCCGGCACGAGCTCGACGAAGGTCTCTTTCTCTGGCCCGTAGGGCCAAAAAACCAGCCAGGCCACCCCCGCGGCTGCCAAAATCAACACGAAAAGCGCCGCCAGGAAGAATCCCGCCGCGCCAGAACTCCTTTTCCTTCTAGTCGTTCGTCTGCGGCGCACCATTCCTGAGTGTTTAACCCTTCTCTTATAAAAGACGCGTGAAACCCCCTTGGGGATTCTCAATCCTTAGATTGTACCGGGCTTCAAACCTTTGACATAGCATTTCTTGCTGACGAACCGGGGGGGGGAAGCTGGTAGCCTGGAGCATGAAACTGGAACCCACCCCCATCCCCCGCTATCTGGGCCTGGATGTCGGCAACCGCCGCATCGGCGTGGCTGTGTCGGATGAACTGGGGCTGACGGCGCAGCCGGTGCTGACCCTGGAGCGGCGGCATAACCAGCGCGAAGACTTGCGCTCGCTGGCGAGGCTCTGCCGGAGGTTTGGAGTGGCCGGCATCGTGGTGGGCAATCCCGTGCATCTGTCCGGGGATGTGAGCCCGCAGGCCCTGAAGACGCAGGCCTTCGCCGCTGCCCTGGGGGAGTTGACCGGGCTGCCGATTCACCTGTGGGACGAGCGGCTGACCACCCGCGAGGCGCACCAGGTTTTGTATGAGGCGGGGCACGCGCGGCAGGAGCATCGCCGGGTGGTGGACCAGGTGGCGGCGACGATCATTCTGCGGTCGTTTATGGAAGAGCAGGGATTAGGGACTAGGGATTAGGGATTAGGGGGCAGTGAACAGTGGACAGTGAACAGTGAACCGGGGAACCCTGGGCTGCGCGGGATTTGGAACGGCCGGTTGAGGGTTGCGGTTTCCCAGATTCCCAAGTGCGAGCGACCTGGGGCACTCGGCCGTCTTGCTTCCGAATGCCTGACCGCTGTTCGCTGACCCCAGATCGCTCGTAGCCTAGCTCCAATCCCTAGTCCCTAGTCCTTAGTCCCTAGTCCCTGTTCCCTGACCCCTGTCCAGCCCTCCGCGTATAATGGGAAGTCAAGCTCTTCTATCTCACGCGGACTGGGCGACCCCGCCCGCCGCCACGGACCATGGATGCCCGAACACATTAAAAAGCAGCTACTCGCCGAGATTGAAATCCTTGAGCACGAGCTCCAGCACGAGCTTCCCGCCGAAATCAAGAAGGCGGTGGCCATGGGAGATCTCTCGGAGAACGCCGAATACCACATGGCGAAGCAGCGCCAGACCTTCGTGGACGCGCGCCTGGGCCAACTGAAAAGGCGCATGGCCGAACTCTCTCTGGTCAATCTGACCAACATTCCCAGGGACAGGGCCGGTTTTGGCTCGACCGTGGTGGTGTTCGACACCACCAAGGACGAGGAGATCGTCTACCGGCTGGTAACCAGCGAAGAGTCGGATGTGTCGAAGGGGCTGATCTCGACCACCTCGCCGATCGGCCGCGGGATTGTGGGCAAGCGGGTGGGCGACCTAGCCACCATCGTGACGCCCAACGGCAAGCGCGAGCTGGAGATTCTGAAGCTGACCACCATACACGACGAAGCCAATGCGGGACACGATGAAGCCGCCGCAGGCCACGATGAGGCCGGCGCAGGCGACAAGGAACCATCTGCCGCCGCCGGCGCAGAACAGAAGTAAGGAAGATTAGCAATGACCTGGACCAGCGCTTTTGGCCGCGCTTGCGGATGGCTTCTCGACAAGATTGTGCACGGGCTGGCGCTGACCCGCATCTCGCCCAACGTGCTGACGTTTGTCGGCCTGGTCATCAACATAGTGGCCGCTTTCCTGTTTGGCCACGCCAACGCCACGAATGCCGGGCGGATGTTTTTCTATGCCGGCATGGTGATCTTCGGCGCCGGCATCTTCGACATGGTGGACGGTCGGGTGGCGCGGAAGAACAACCAGGTGACGGTGTTCGGCTCGTTTTTCGATTCGGTGATCGACCGCTACTCGGACGTGGTGCTGTTCTTCGGGCTGCTGGTCTACTACGGCCGCATCAACCGGTTCCGCTACGTGGTGCTGGTGGCCTTCGTGATGGTGACCTCGCTGATGGTCAGCTACACGCGGGCCCGGGCCGAGGCGCTGATCGGGCAATGCAAGGTGGGCTTCATGGAGCGGCCGGAGCGCATCGTTTTGGTGATTCTGGGCGCGCTGTTCAACCACTGGGGCGCAATGGCTCCTGTGTTGTGGGTGCTGGCGGTTCTTTCCACGATTACCGTGGCGCACCGGATTATCTATACCTATCAGAACACCAAGCATCTGGCGCCGATCGGCTAGGTTCGGGCCATGCCCCGAGCCGCCGCGCCCCGTGCTGGGCAGAAAACGAGCAGGCGGGGCGCACCCGTTCGAGTCCGGTCAGAGTCCCTTCAGCAATTCACCATTACCGCCGAGCATCCGGGCTGAACCGGCTTCCATTGAACCAGGAACTTGGTCACCTCCGACAATTCCATGCGGCGCATGGCCTCGAATTGGCCGTTGCGCTGGCTATAGAGCAGCTTGCCCTTGTCGGTGAGGACGGCCAGGGCGGGGACGCCTTTGTCCAAAGGAACTTCGTACTGCTGGGCGAGGTCGAAATTGTTGTTGATTCCCGACACCCCGATATTGATGTGGACCAGGACGAAGTTGGCCTCCAGGATGGGGCGGTTGGCTGGGTCGTGGAGGTAGAGGTCCAGAACCTGGCAGTCGCCGCACCAGTTGCCGCCGAAGTCCAGCAGGATGCGCTTGTGGGTGGCGGCAGCGGTTTTGAGGGCAGCGGCAAGGTCGGCCCGGGCCTGCGCGGGGTCGGGGTAGATGTCGCGGCCGGCGGAGCGGGCCTGGCCGGCGCAGAGGGCCAACAAGGCGGCAAAAACGAAAGACCTGGCGATTTTCATGGGGCGTGGAACCTCCTGGCTCTGTTTTCAGTCTGACATAAGAGGGGGCACCGTACCACTTCCTGTTCCTGGCCCGCCTTGGCTGTTGCAGGGCCGGTTGCGGCATGGGGCGGATGTACTCTGGAGACTCAATGAAGAATTCGGCAAATCTGCGCAAGCGCCTTGAATCCTCGGCATTTCCCGACCTGGGGGCCATGATGGAGGGCTACGCGCTGGCGGCGGTGGGGTGGGCCAGGGACGAGTTCCAGCAGAAGCTGGACTTTACCTCGGAGTCGATTGACGCGCTGGACGAGATTCTGGTGCTGGTCAGCGAAAGTCCGGAACTGGACGTGGATTTCGAGGTGCGGCTGTGGGGCAGCTACCTGGGCGAAGTGCTGCGGCGGCGCTATGCGGGGGGGTGGGAGATGACACCCTACCCGGGCGGGCTGGTGGCGGTTCCGGCCGTCGAGGTGCGCGGCTCGCGGCTGTTTCCGCTGATGAAGGTGTACCGCCGGCTGACGGTGGGCGAAGAGGAAGACCTGCGGGCCTTTTATGCCATGGTAACGGAGCGGCTGGGCAGGCCGGCGCAGGTGAATTGACGGACAGGGAACAGTTGTCAGTTATCCGTGAAGGGCCCGCGAACCGGCCCTGAGTCCTGATGGCTGCCCGCTTGCGCATTCGGCTTTGTGCGATAATGTGCGTAGGAAATATGCGCCTCAAAAACGGCGCGGAGGATGAATCAATGGGCTTCCTGAGCGAGCCGTCGCATTGGATTATTATATTACTTCTCCTGTTTGTGCTCTTTGGAGCCAAGCGGCTGCCGGAGTTGGGCAAGGGACTTGGGGAGGGGCTGAAAGGCTTCAAAGAAGGAGTCAAGGGCATTACAGACCCCCCGTATGTCGCGCCAACCGTGCAGCAGACCTCGACTCAAGCACCGCCCTCTGCATCGACACCGGCCCCATCAGAAAAGGCCGATATGGAATACATCACCTGCAGCCGCTGCGGAAGCCGATTCGAGAACCCCAACGGCTTTAAAGTCGATGACTTTGTTTGCCGCTCGTGCCAAGCGCGTGGATAGAAGGCGGTTGGAGCCTGTTTACTATGGCTCACACCTCAATTTCCGGTTCCTTCGATAAAAAGGCCTGTGCGCGAGCACAGGCCTTTCTGTTGCTGGCGGTTGGAGCTAGTTGCCCGATGACGGTTGGAGGTCAGGTGGTCTGGCTTTCGGGGTTCGAGGTTTCCCACCCTTTCACGAAAAAGAGGGCGAAAGGATGGGGCGCCAGGGACTCCGGGATGCGCTCAAACTGACTGAAGTTCAAGCTGATTGGTTCGAGGAAGCTCAAATTGATGGGTAGCAACAGAAAGGCCTGTGCTGAGCGCACAGGCCTTTCTTGTTGCCGTTGGAGCGAATTGCTTTAGCGGGCGTCCTGGGCGGAGGGGTAATAGCCGTGGCGGGCGATGACATCGAGGCCGGGGCGGTCGACGCGGACATCGATCTTGCGGAACTTGCTGTCGTAGATGGATTCGTGGCTGGCGTAAACCAGGGTGTACTGGGTGCGGGCCTCCTCGGCGATCTTGGCGTAGCTCTTCTCGATGCCGTTCAGGTCGCGTTCCGAGTCCGGAGCGCCGCCGGTGGCCGCAATGTACTTGTAGAGCAGGTTGTCGTACATGCTGAAGGGCAGGTGGATGCGGCTGATGTAGCCCTCGCCCCAGCGGGCCGAGTCGCCTACCAGCGTGCCGTAGACGGTGATCTGGTTGGTGTCCAGGTAGCGCAGCACCTCTTTGTAGGTGGCCTTGCTGCCGTACTCCTTGCCGTCGGAGATGACGTAGATGATGCGGCGGCGTCCTTTGGGCCGGTTGGAGAGCTCCTTGGCGGCGGCCAGAATGGCGTCGTTGAGGGTGTGAATCTCCTTGGGAATCGTCATGACACCACTGCCGCTGCCGGCCGAGCGTCCGGGCTGCAAGTTCGGGTCGACGCAACCGCCATTCTCGCGGATGTTGCAGCCAGACAGGGGACCGCTGTTAACCGGCACCAGCATTTCGGTGCCGGTCTCCTTGGTCATGGAGAGCACGTACGGTACGCGGGCGCTCTGCGCGCCGGTGAAGCCGCCCGAGCGGTTTTGCGGGCCGTTGCTATAGGAGAAGACGGCGACTTCGTCCCAGGGGGTGAGCGCGCCCTGGATTGCGCCCAGCGAGTTGTTGACCTTGGCCATCACGTCGGAGGTCAGGCTCTGGTCGATGACAAAGGCAATGGACAGCGGGAAGGGGTCCACGATGAACTGCTTGAGCGGCTCGCGGGTGTCGTTCTCGTAGACCTTGAAGTCGCGCCAGGTGAGCCCCGGAACAAGTTTTCCCTTGGAGTCCTTGACGGTGACCGGAACCTCGACGAAGGTGACGTTGAGGTGGATGACGGTGGCCATCCTTTCAACACCTTCGCCGGCCGCGGGCAGCTCGGGCGGGGTGGTCTGGATCTCGTCTTTGATTTGTCCGACGGGTGCGGGAGTGCTGGGCGCGGTCTGCTGCTGGGTTCCGCTGCTGGAAGAGGAGGTGGTTCCCGGCAATTCGTCACCGGCTCCCTTGCCGGGGGTGATGGGCCCGCTGGCGCCGGTCAAGGGCGCGGGCGCCTGGGGAACAGGGGCATCGGGCACGGCGGGTTGCTGCTGTTGGGCCGCAGCGGAAGGAGACAAAGAGATGCTCAAGAACAGGCTCGAACTGAGGAGCGCCGCCAGCGCGATTGGGGTTAGACCTAGCTTCACAGGTATTTCTTCCTCCCAGAACGCCGGAATTCAGCGGAAAACGGGCCGCCGACCGTGTACAGTTCAGCCCCGTTGAAGCTCCGGCTGCAGGCCAGCTCGCCGGCTGAAAACCGGCGAGGGGCCGCACTCGTCAGAGTATCAGACGCGCCAGAGCCGCGCTGGTTGCGCCCCAGGCGGGAAAGAGTTCGCGTATGCTTTCCTCGGAGTTCCATTTTCGTCTAACGGACCAGGATGCGTACCAGAATGCGTAATCGATGGAGAGTTGCCGCTCTGTTGTTTAGCCTGCCGGCGCTGATGCCCGCGGCGTGGGCCCAACTGGCTCCCTCGCCGGATGCGCCCCCGGTGTCCACCGCGCCGGACACCACGCCTCCGGAAGAGTCGGTGGCCACCCTGAAGCTGAATGTGGGCTTGGTAGACCTGTTTTTTATGGTCAAGGACAAGTCCGGCAACCTGGTACCTCACCTCAGCAAGAACGAGTGCACGGTCTCAGAAGAGAAGCAGCCGCAGACGCTGAAAAGCTTTGTGGCCGAAACCCACCAGCCGCTGACGCTGGGGATTCTGCTGGACACCTCGGGTAGTCAGCAGCAGGTTCTGTCGTTGGAGCAGGATGTGGGCAGCCAGTTCCTGGAGCGGGTGATCAAGCCCAAGGATGAGGCGTTTCTGCTCTCGTTTGACGTGAATGTGGACCTGCTGCAGGACTACACCAATAATCCGCGGCTGCTGGCGCGGGCCATGCAGAAGGCGGAGATCAACACCGCCGGGGGCAATGGCGCGGCCGGCATTCCAGGGGCCGGCGGGGGAACGGTTCCGGTGTACGGAACGCCCAAGGGCACGGTGCTCTACGATGCGGTTTTCCTGGCGGCGCGCCAGAAGATGAACCAGGAGTCGGGCCGCAAGGCCATGATCCTTCTGACCGACGGCGAAGACCAGGGCAGCGACACCAAGATCGGCGAGGCGATTGCCGCGGCGCAAAAGTCCAACGTGATCGTCTACACCATTCTGATTGCCGACCGGGGCTTCTACGGGGGCTTCAACATGGGCTACAGCGGCTACTCGGCGATGAAGAAGATGACCGAGGAGACCGGCGGACGGCTGATCGACGTGGGCAACAACGGCAAAAAGCTGGAAGCGGCGTTCCAGCAGATCGAGGACGAGCTGCGCACCCAGTATGTTGCCACCTACACGCCCAGCAACACCAAGCTGGACGGCACTTTCCGGCACATTTCGGTGGACTGCGGGGAAGGCATGAAGGTGCAGGTGCGCAAGGGGTATTACGCGACACCTCCACAGGACTAGAGCATTTCTGGGATACAGGTCGACATTTCGATCGGCACGAGGGGCGGCTCTTTCTTAAGAGAAGAAGCCACTTGAGGGTGGTGGTTCCGGGGTACAGCAATTGTGAAGCCCCTCTACCGCGCCGGCGCCGAGACCACGGCCACCAGGGAGTCCGCGCATCCGTAATAGAGGAACCACCGCCCGTGGAAGTAGACCAGCCCCTCGGCGAAGGTGGTTCCGGCCGCGTATTGGCCGGTCTTTTCGTAGGGTAGCTCGGGCTTCAACAGCGGATGATCGGTCTGCGCCAGCAGATGGGCGGGGTCGCCGCCGTCGAAGAGCGCTTCGCCCGCGGCGTAGGCTTCGGGACCCAACTCGGGGTCGCCGCCTCCCGGCGCATTCTTTCCGTTATAAATGACCACAATGCCCGCGCTGGTCAGTATGGGCGGCGGTCCCGTCTCTGGGAAACTGCTGTCGAAGTGCCCCGGACGCGGGCGCAGTAGCTCCAGAGGCGCGCCCGCCGCGTCCTCGACCGGCGTCCAATGGATCAGATCGGTGGAGGAGGCCAGGCGGATGGAGCCTTCGCCCCAGTACATCCAGTATTTGCCGTCGATTCTGGCCGCGATGAGGCGGCCCTTGTCCGGGTCCAGCCGGGTCACGATTCCCGCCGACTTGTACTTCAGATGGGAGTATTTGCCGCCCGCCGCGGTGAGGAAGGCCGGCCCGTGCTTGCTCCAATGGACGAGGTCGCTGGAGGTGGCAATGCCCACCGAGATGTCCTTGCGGTTCCACTGGGTATAGGTGAGCACGTAATTGCCGTCTTCGCTCTCCACGATGCGCGGGTCCTCGACTCCGCCCGGCCACTCGCGCGCCTTCTGGCTGTCCTTTGCCGGAAAGAAGACCGGGTCGGCGCGACGCGTGAAATGAACGCCGTCCTCGCTTTCGGCCAGGCCCAGCCGCGAGGTGTGCGAGCCGATCTCCATCTCGCCCGACAGCGTGCCCGAGTCGTCCTCGGCGCGATAGAGCACGAAGACCTTGCCCTCCCGAACGATGGCCGCGGGATTGAAGGTGTGCAGCGCCTCCCAACGCACGGCGGTTTTGAGCACCGGGTCGGGGAACGTGGATTCAGGCCGCGGCGCGATGACCGGATTGCCATTTGCCGGGCGCGTGAAAGGGCCGATCTGCCAGGTCTGCGCCTGCAAAACCGCGGCCGAGACCAGCACCGCGGCGAATAACCAATTCCTTCTCATCTTCATTCCCATGGGCCCTCGCAATCGGTTGCTTCAGAACTTCTTCATACCTCGCCGGCTTTCGGCGGGACCGCGTAAAAACTCAACGACGCATCGCCCTGTTCGAGCAGCCGGGTGCGTTCGAGGCTGCCGTAGCGGTCTTCGAGCCGCTCCTTGCGGCGGTGCTCGGCGACCACCAGCGCCCCCCGCCGCAGTGCGCCGCCCGCGCCCAGTAGCGTCAGCGTGGAAGCATACTCCTGGGCCGCGTCGTAGGGCGGATCGAGAAATACCAGGTCGAAGCCTGGGCCGGCGCTTTCCCGCCGCAGCCAGGGTCCGACGGCGGCGGCGTGGATGTGAAAGCCGGACCGCAGGCCCAGTTTATCGAGGTTGGCGCGCAACACTTTCAGCGCCGCCGGGGCGCGCTCGACGAAGGCCACCTGCGCGGCTCCGCGGCTCAGCGCCTCGAGGCCCACCGCGCCCGAGCCGGCATATAAATCCAGAAAGCTGGCGCCCTCAATGCGCGGCGCCAGCACGTTGAAAAGCGTCTCGCGCAGCCGGTCGCTGGTGGGGCGGGTGGCGAGGCCCGGGGGGGCCTCGAGGGTTCGGGAACGGAGCGATCCGGCAATGATGCGCATCGCTGACCAGCATACCGGAGCGCGACCAACTACAATCTTTCTATGCGAGGCTGGTCAATCCCACTGGGCCGTTGGATGGGCGTAGAGATACGCGTCCACGCCTTTTTCCCTTTGCTGGCGGTGGTTTGCCTGGGGTTGAGCGCTGCGGACGGCATTTTGCCCGGCCTGGGACTCTTCATGGCTGTGGTAGCGGCAGTGCTGGTGCGCGAGATTGCCCGCCTGCTGGTGGCCGCTTGGCTGGGCCTCAAGCTGCGCGCGATTCTGCTTTTGCCCATCGGCGGCTTGTATGCGTACGCCAATCCTGAAAGCCAGGAAAACTCCAACCTCGGGGGCGGGCAGTTTGCCATGGCGCTGGCCGGGCCCGTAGCCAACCTGGCCACGGCGCTGGTGCTGGCCGCGGCCCTCTTGGGCGCGAGCGGCAATATCCGGCTCTTCGACCTGCCCCTGATCACCTCCGCCTGGCTGCTGCGCTCGACGGTTTGGATGATGGCCGGCCTGGGCCTTCTGCACCTGCTGCCGGCTTACCCCTTGGACTGCGGACGCCTGCTGCGGGGCAGCTTTGCCCTCCGCCACGGTCTGGCTCCCGCTGGGCGCATGACTACCGGCCTGGGCCAGGCGCTGGCGCTGGTGGCTATGGTGGGCGGCTGGCTACTGCATAGTCCATGGCTGGTCATTGCCGGCTTTTTCATCATGATCGGCGCGCAGGTCGAGGACCAGGGTGTGTTTTTCCAGTCTGTCGTGGACACGGTGCACATGCGCGAAGTGATGCTGACCGACTTCGCCACCCTCTCGCCCTCCGACACCCTGGCCGACGCGCTGTTCCGCTGCGTTCATTCGCTGCAGGAGGACTTTCCCGTGGTCCGCGGTCCGCAACTGGTGGGCATCGTCAGTCGCCAGCGCATCGTGGACGCCCTGCGCAGCGACGGCAACGGCTACGTGCAGTCGGTGATGTCGCGCGCCTTCCAGGTGGCCCGGCCCGAGGACACCCTGGGAACCACCATCCGCCGCATCACCGCCGGCCGCGGCCTCTCGCTGATTCCGGTCACCGACAGCGGCCGTGTCGTCGGCATTGTCAGCGTCCAGAACCTGATGAGCTCCATGTCCCTCTTGGCCGAGCAGCGCCGCCTGGAACGCGAAGAAGCCAGCTAACCGTGCCGACAGACCCCGAATCTCCGCTCGATCCCGGCCTCTACCTGGTGGCTACCCCCATCGGCAACCTGGGCGACATTACCCTGCGCGCCCTCGACGTGCTGCGCCGCGCCGACCGCATCGCCTGCGAAGACACCCGCCAGACCCAAAAGCTGCTCAACCACTTTGAGATTTCCACCCCCACCGTAAGCTGCCACCAGCACAACGAGCGCCAGCGCGCCACAGAACTGATCGAGGCTCTGAAGGCCGGCGGGCGCGTCGCCATCGTCTCCGACGCCGGCATGCCCGGCATCAGCGACCCCGGAAGCTGGCTGGTCGCCGAGGCCATTGCCGCCGGGGTTGCGGTGATTCCCATCCCAGGGGCCAATGCGGCGCTCAGCGCGCTGGTAGCCTCCGGACTGCCCACCGGCGAATTTCTGTTTCTGGGCTTTCTGCCGGAAAAGGCCGGCGCGCGGCGCAGCCGCTTGGAAGAGTTGGCCGAAGCAGCGGGAAGAGCCCAGGCCGAGCGCACGCTGGTCTTCTATGAGGCTCCCCACCGCATCCTGGAGACCCTGGCCGACCTCGAAGCCGTTTTTGGTCCCGCCGTACGCGTCGTTGTGGCCCGCGAGTTGACCAAGATTCACGAGGAGTTCCTGCGCGGAACCGTGGCCGAGGCGCGCCGCGAGCTGGCCAGCCGTGACCGCATCCGCGGCGAAATCACGCTTCTGGTGGAAGCGCGCCCGCTGCCCAAAGGCGAGGGCCCGGAGGGCCAGGCCGCAACCGGCGTGCCCCTGAAAATCGCCGACCGCATCGCCCGCCTTCAGGCCGAAACCGGCGGCGACGAGAAAGACGCTCTCAAGCGTCTGGCCCGCGAACTCGGCCAATCAAAGAGCGACCTCTATCGCGAACTGCAGCGGGAGCGCGCGCGGCGAAGGTGATGCCTTGCTAGCTCGCCGCATCGCCGGCTTGTTCTTCGGCCGCCGCCTTCTGCTTTTGCTCCAGTTCTTCTATCTCCCCGATCAACTGCTCCACCTGCCTCCGCTTGCGGTCGCTCAGGTCCAGGAAGCGGATGCCCACATGATGCCGGTCGTGGATGGCCTGGATGACGCCGCCCAGCCGGAAGGGCAGCCCTTCGAGGTGAAACTCGGTCTCTACCCGGGTGTAGATGCCCACCGGAAAGCGCTCATCGGTGCGGATGCGGCTGCCGTTCAGGCTCAGATCGACGATGCGCCCGGTCACTCTGCACCCGATATTGATGAGGAAGATGAACGCTTTGGTATCGACCTCGTGGCGGGACTGGGCGCGCCGTTCCTGTCTTGAAGGCTTGGCAAGCGGCGAAGCGTCGGGATCCGATTCGGCTGCGGTGGCCGCATCCCGGCCCGGCTGCTCAGCCGCCTTCGGCACCAGGTGGATTTGCGTCGCGCCGGGAGGAGCCGGCTCTTGCGCCTGGGGGTGGATATCGGTTTTCCGCAGCCCCGCGGCATCCATCTGCTGAACGGCGGGTTGAATCTCGTCGGCCAGCTTGCGCGCCGCCCCTTCCTGGGCGGCCCGCTCCCGGGCTTTGGCGGCGATTTCGGTCTGCACCTCGCCCAGCGCATCGGCCAGTTCGCTCTTGCGCCGCCAGGTCAAATCCACAAAGCGCACGCCGACGAGCTTTCGCCCGTCTGTCCATTGAGTCACGCCCGTGAACCGGAAGACCAGCCCGCGCACCCTGAAGGTGACCTCGACCCGCACCATGGGGCCGGCCATAAAGCGCTCCGCGGTGCGCAGCCGGCAGCCACCCACGCTCAGATCGATCAGCCGGCAGGGGACCCGGGTGCCAAGGCTCAAGATCAGGATCGATGCATCCTCATCGAGCGCGACGCGGGGGATGGTACGGCGGTTGGGCGGTTCGATTGCGAGGCCAGGGTCAAGTCCTGGCTCGCGTCTGGCCTCGAGTCTTGTCGCGCGTTCTGCGCCCATCTGTTCGGCTTCCATTCGCCTCACTGCGGGGCATCGGAAAGTCAGTGCCCTGCGACCGGTTCCCAGGGGCTCACCGGACCGGCTTCGACGGCCTCCCGGCCCTTCAAGCGGTCATATTCGTACAAGTCGCTGGTGGTTCCGAGCGACTCGTTATACAGGCTGCTGACGCCCGTCAACAGCTTCAACTCCTCGTCGAACTGGTGAATCGCTTGCAATTGGGCGGCCGTTGCGGGCAGCTCAAATTGGGCGGTCTTAATGAATTTCTGGTAACCCCGGTCCAGCAGCCGCGCCACCTGGCCGCCCGCCAGGGCCCCGGGATGCACTGCGAACTCGACTGGCGCATCCCCCGGATTCACCTGCGGATGCGCCACCAGCACCGCCGCTGCGCCGTACTTGCTCACCAGCACTCCTCCTGCAACTTCAGCGAAGGGTGCGACATCGAACGAATGGGAGCGCAGTGTTTCCAATGTCTGATCGAAGTTCGGATTACGGGATTTTTTGCTCATGGCGGCTTTCCAGTCTGCGAGGATGTTGATATATGGTTTGAAGAGGTCTCTCAAAAACTCGGATCTCGCATACTCAATCTCGCATATCCAGAACGCAGGGTGCAATTCTCGATGGAACCAGACGCTTCGCAAGCCAAACTCGGCTCCTCGGTACCGGAACGAATCGGCAACACACCCTTGGTGCGGCTCGACCCGGTTGTCCGGGCAGCCGGCAGTCCAGAGGGCATTGTTCTGCTGGGCAAAGCCGAGTGGGCTAATCCCGGCGGCAGCGTGAAGGACCGGGCCGCCGCGGCCATGGTGAGCGACGCCATTGCACGCGGCCTGCTGGTCCCCGGCAAGACCCTGCTGGACGCGACCAGCGGCAACACCGGGATCGCCCTGGCCATGCTGGGCGCGGCCCTGGGCTTTCCGGTGCGGCTGGCCATGCCCTCCAACGTGTCGCCGGAACGCAAGCGGATTCTTGCCGCCTACGGCGCAAAGGTGGACTGGACCGACCCCGGCCAGGGCTCCGACGGCGCCATTCGGAGAGCCCGTGAAATGGTGGGCAACGATCCGGACAGGTTTTGCTATGTCGATCAGTACTCGAACGACGCTAACTGGATGGCGCACTACCACTCCACGGGCCCTGAGATCTGGCGTCAGACTTCGGGGCTGATCACGCACTTTGTTGCCGGCCTGGGAACCAGCGGCACCTTCATGGGCACCACCCGCCGGCTGAAGGAGATGAACCCCGCCATCCAGGCCATCAGCGTGCAGCCGGACTCTCCCTTCCACGGGCTGGAGGGGCTGAAGCACATGAGCACGTCGATTGTGCCGGCCATCTACAACCCCCACCTGGCCAACCGCCAGGTGGAAGTGGAAACCGAAGCCGCCCACGACATGGTCAAAAAACTGGCCCGCGACGAGGGCCTGCTGGTCGGCGTATCGGCGGCCGCGGCCATCGTGGCCGGCCTGGGAATTGCGCGCGAGGAAGCGCGGGCCGGCCGCAACGCGGTTATCGTGGCCGTGCTTCCGGACGGAGGAGAAAAATATCTCTCCGAACGGTTCTGGGAGGAAGCATGAGCACGCTGCGCTTGACCCAGGCCGTTTATGCGGCCATCCGCGCCCACGGGGAAGAGACCTATCCGGACGAGTGCTGCGGGGCCCTGCTGGGCCGCCTGGAGGACGGAGCAGATTCCGGCGGCTGGCGGGTGGAGGCTTCCGTCCCGGCCGGGAATACGCGCACCGATTCGGCCCACAACCGGTACCAGATCGCTCCGCTGGAGTTGGTGAAGATCGAGCGCGAGGCGCGGCGGCAGGGCCTGGGCATCGCCGGCTTTTACCACTCCCATCCCGACCACCCGGCTCACTGGTCGCTGACCGACCTGGCCGAAGCCCACTGGCTGGGCTGTTGTTACATGATTACCGCCGTGGCCAAAGGAAAGGCCACGGTCACCAATTCCTTCCTGCTGACCGGCTCAACCGAGGAAGAAAAGCGCTTCGAGCAGGAAACGATTCTTGTGGATGAGCAAAGCATCGACACAAAGCATCGGCGAGGATAAGAATTGAATCTATAACCCAGGGCTTTTCTCGAGTCCAAGTGCAGTGGGAAAGATCCGTGGAAGGTGGGATTTTCTTCCAACCCAGCGGCGAAAGCCAACCGCTGGGCGCTGGTCGGCGATGAAAGCCGCCCGAGCGATGCATCTTCCCCTCCACAACTTCGAGAAATCCCGCACCAGCGAGGAATCGGACCTATGACCATCTTCATCCCCACGCCGTTGCGCCCCTACACCGGCAGCCAGGACACCGTCGAAGTCTCTGCCGCCACCATTGTCCAGGCACTTGAAGCCCTGGTCCACGCCCATCCCGACCTGCGCAAGCACCTGTTCAACGCGGAGGGCAAATTGCGGGCCTTTGTCAACCTCTACCTGAACGACGAAGACGTGCGCTACCTGCCCGCCAAGGAGGCCACGGCCGTCACCACCGCCGACACGCTCTCGATCATCCCCTCGATCGCCGGGGGGACTAAGGGATTAGGGATTAGGGATTAGCCGTCCAGGCGGATGTGCCTGCGGGCCCAGAGCGCCGAAGCGACAAACAACGCACCATCAACCTGAGAATTGGACACTATGGCGACCACAACTCAAACGGTCATGCTGCCGGAACTGACCACCGACGAACTCTCCCGCTACTCGCGCCATCTCATCCTGCCCGAAGTGGGCATGGAGGGCCAGCAGAAGCTCAAGGCGGCGCGCGTGCTCTGCGTGGGCACGGGCGGACTGGGCTCCCCCCTGGCCCTCTACCTCGCGGCGGCCGGGGTCGGGACCCTGGGGCTGGTGGACTTCGACGTGGTCGACGCCTCGAACCTGCAGCGCCAGATCATCCACTCGACCAAAGACATCGGGCGCAAGAAGCTGGACTCGGCCGAGGAGAAGCTCACCGCCCTGAATCCGGCCCTGAACGTCGTCAAGCACGACACCATGCTCTCCAGCGCCAACGCCCTTGAAATCCTCAAGGACTACGACATCGTGGCCGACGGCACGGACAACTTCCCCACGCGGTATCTGGTGAACGATGCCTGCGTTCTCCTCGGGAAACCGAATGTCTACGGCTCCATCTTCCGCTTCGAGGGCCAGGCCAGCGTTTTCGCCACCGAGGGCGGGCCGTGTTACCGCTGCCTCTATCCCGAACCGCCGCCGCCGGGCCTAGTGCCCAGTTGCGCCGAGGGCGGGGTGCTGGGCATTCTTCCCGGCCTGGTGGGCGTGATCCAGGCCACTGAAGTCATCAAGCTCATTCTGGGCAAGGGACAATTGCTCGCCGGCAGGCTATTGCTGGTCGACGCGCTGAATATGCGTTTCCGCGAACTCAAGCTGCGCAAGAACCCGGAGTGTCCGGTCTGCGGCCTCAACCCCACCGTGACCGAACTCATCGACTACCAGCAGTTTTGCGGCATCGCACCCCAAACCCCAGAGGAGAAGATCGTGAAGAACGGAATCCCGCAGCTCAGCGTGAAGGACCTCAAGAAGAGAATCGATGCCGGCGAGGAGGTCTACATCATTGATGTTCGCGAGCCCTTCGAGTACAAAATCGCCCAGATCGGCGGCAAGCTGATCCCGCAGAACGACGTGCCCCAGCGGCTGGCCGAAATCGACCGCGACCGCGAAGTCATCGTCCAATGCAAATCCGGCGGCCGCTCGCAGCGCATCGCCGAGTTCCTCAAGCAGGCCGGTTATCCTCGCGTCGTCAACCTCGCGGGCGGCATTTTAGCCTGGAGCGCAGAGATCGACCCCACGGTGCCGAAGTACTGAGGAGATTTACAGTGGTTCTACATTTGGTATAGCCCGAAGCACATGCACTCCAGTGGCATTTCCTTCAAGGAAATGCCACGTCGCGCGATGCCAGCACGGGGATGTAAATTGTGGAACGGCCTTGTGCAATATTGCTTCGGAGCGGCTTTCCTTCGAGGAAACTGCGCCATGCCCGGCCGTTCGCACCAACGGGATTTCAGAGGCTGCCTTAACTCCCGTCTGATGTATCATCGGTAGGCCGTGCAAGTATCCCCTGGAAGGAGATGTATGCGGAAAAGTCACGCCAGACTGTTACAGCAAACATTTCCGCAAATGCCTTGTAAGCAGAGAAGCACCTTGCTGCCGCAATCAAAGCAAAGAATACGCTGCCCCAGACAACGCATTCGGAATAGGGTGGAAGATGGCTCCAAAGTTCTCTTGGCTGCCCTACGCTAACCCAGAAACCCGAACAGAGAAGCACCAATAGCAGGCATGGTGCCAGCCAGAAAGCAGCCTTCATCCACGAAAGTGCAATCCAGGCGGAGACCAAGGCTCCCGTGATGCCAATCACAAACAGCGCCGCAGGCACAATCGAAAGGTAGGCGTGGTCTCGATGGAACGACAGGCCCCATCCAGCAAGATACACCGCTCCAACGAGAAATGAGCAGCCAAGGCCCCGCATCATCGCGTAAAGCCCCTCAAACTGTTCAACATAGTTCGCCGCTTTCTTTACAATGAGATAGGCGCGCGCCTGAAAGAAAGCAGTTTGGCGATTCTTTGAAACATCATTCTTCCCATCCCCATCCCGTGTGACTTCAAGACCAAGACCGAACAATTCTTCTACCTGTTTAGACAGCTTATCCTTCACATCCTTGGTAAATTTCGAATTGCTCTTGTCAAGAAAAAGATCGGAAGGAAAACGCGATTGCTCCGCGTAGTCCTGGACCGTCGACGGAACCACTGAATTGGCAATTGTCTGCAAAATATGGCCAGCGATGTAGGCGAGCGCAGCTAAGAACAAGGCCTTGGAAAGATCCTGATTGGGCCAGGTTTGAGTGAGGACTCAGACCGGCAACCAGAAGAGGGAGAGCAGCATGCCTGGAAGCAAGTAGCCGTAGATATCGTAAAAATTGAACTGTTTAATCACCGGATACTGTCTCCTTGCGCAGCGATGAGCCAGTGGCGCTTGCCCTACGCAGATCACTGAGGATGGAGCCGAGAGTCCGTTTCGCCTCTTGCGTGTCCTTCAGAAGAACGGAGGCAACGCGCTGGTGCCCGCCTCCGCCATACTGGCTGAATATCTTCCCGAGGGGAACACTCCTGAATCGGCGCCACGGATTGCGCATAGCCGTGATTTTGGTTCCATGACCGGTATCCATAATGCCTACCGAATAGCGGGCCTTCGGATAGTCAAGATACGGGGCGTAACGGCTCAAAAGTGCCTTGCCCATATCCTCCACATGAAAAACGACGATTCCGTCGTTCTCGATGCGGGACGCTTTGCGGAAGAGCCGCTGACCGCTTAGGAGGGCTCTCCGCACGCTTTGGTAGTTCTTTGCTACGTGCTGAGAAGCGGCTACCTCGGCCAGACTCTTCGAACGCAGCGATTCCACCAGGAAGCGGCAATAGTCGGCGGAGGACTCTCGCAGAAAGCTAAAACTGATACGGAGCGCAGGGTCATCCCCGAGCACCGCCTCTTCCACCGAGTCGTAGCGGGCGCCATCAATGCGGCGTGCCCACTCCACCATCTCCCGGAATCTCGGTTCGCGGAGAAGACGGTAGGTTTTGCGCCAAATCACCTCTGCACAGGACGAAGCTATCCCATCGTAGAGCAGGTTGGCGGAACTCCTTTGCCGATAGTCCGCCTCTAGCTCCGTCGTCAGAAAGGTTGTTTGATGATGGTCGGCCCAGAAATCCGCGTCTGGGTGATAGAGAAAGTCGACAACGGCAGCCGGTTTGTCAAGCGCCCGTGCTGCCCATTTCTCGCGCCCGGAATAGTTGACCGGAACTATCTGTCCGGTTTTCCACCCGTGCTTTCGCTCCAGGTATTCGCAGGCTAGTACCGCGGAGATAACGCCGTCAAAGCACGGGAAGTGAAGATAAACGGTGAGAGCTTCCGGCATGGCTACACCTCACATAACGATAGTATCAATAGGGCGATCCGAGATCCCGCAGATTGTAGCGGAAGATGCTCTCTAGCGGGCCAGTTCGAGCGGCCCCGGCCGACCCGGGTCGCCGCCCTTGGCGTTCTCGTCCATCTTGCCGAAAATCATCTTGCCGCTGGCGGTTTGCAGCACGCTGGTGACGGAAATCTCGACCGCCTTGCCGATCAGGCGGCGGGCGTGGTCCACGACCACCATGGTCCCGTCGTCGAGGTAACCCACCCCCTGGTTGTACTCCTTGCCTTCCTTGAGGATGAGCACGTTCATTTTTTCGCCGGGCAGCACGACCGGCTTGAGGGCGTTGGCCAGGTCGTTGATGTTAAGCACCTCGACGTGGTGCAGGTGGGCCACCTTGTTCAGGTTGAAGTCGTTGGTGACCACCTTGGCCTCCCACTTCTTGGCCAGTTCCAGCAGCTTCAGATCCACCTCGCGAATGGAGGGAAAGTCGTCGGCGACAATCTGCACCTGGATGTTGGTGTTGGATTGCATGCGCTGGAGCATGTCCAGTCCGCGGCGTCCTCTTTGCCGCTTGGAGCTGTCGGTGGAGTCGGCCACCACCTGCAGTTCCCGGAGCACGAATTCCGGCACCACCATCATGCCGTCGATGAAGCCGGCCTCGGCGATGTCGGCGATGCGTCCGTCAATAATGACACTCGTATCGAGCACCTTGGCGTTGCGCCTCGTCAGCCGCTCTCCCTGGAAGACCATGCCCAGCGCCGCGGGATTCAGCAAATCGCCCTTGCTGGCTCCCACCAGCAGGCCCACGTAGGTCATCAGCAGCAGCACGAAGATCTGCAACGCCGCCGAGGTGGTGCTGTTGAGGGGCGCAGAGCGCAGCACCAGGCAGAACAGCGCCGCGCCGAAGGTGCCCAGAACGCTTCCGGCCACGGCGCCAATCAGCCGCCGCAGGGTCAGGGCCCTGACCCTGAGTTCAAAAACGATGACCACTCCGGCTGCCGCGGCTCCTAAAACCGCGCCCAGCCAGGGCATCTCGATGCCAAAAGGACGAAGGAAGTAACAGACTCCGGCAAGCAAGGCGACAAAAAGAAGGCGAATCACGATCAAATCCATAAAGGCAACCCCCCGCTGGCAGGAAGAAACGCCCTCCAGACCGGGTATAAGTGGCGAGTATGCCCATCCGCGCACAGACTCGTCAAGGGTAGATTGTTGTCAACAAAAGAACCTCGACCGGGAAGCGGTGTTGGAGCAGTTGATGAACCTCAACCAGGGCGCGAATTCCCTGGCTGCTGTTCACTGTTCACTGCTTCTACGACGCCACCGCCAGCTCCGCCGGCATCATCCTTACGGCGCCCTTGCGCGGGCCCCTCTTGCGGGCGCTCATGACTTTGATGCGCTCCAGCAGGTCCTGAGGGGAGCAGTTCTTCTTGGCCAGCAGGGCGTCGGCGACATGCATCTCGCCGCTCATCCGCTGCGGGTCGCCCAGCAGGATCATGGGCACGTGGCCGGCGATCTGCTTCAGCCGGTCAATCAACTGCGATCCATTCATCTGCGGCATGGCGTAGTCGGCCAGCACCAGGTCCACAGCGGTCTCGGCAAAAATGCCGATGGCCTCCTGTCCGTTGGTGGCCGAAACCACCCGGTATCCGTTGGTTGCCAGCATGAACTTGAGTACGGAAAGCTCTTGTTCGTTATCGTCTACGCAGAGAATGATTTTCTTGGGCCGCATGATGTCTTCAAAACTCCTTTGATGCGCTGTCTTGGACCGTCGCTCGCCAATACTCCGCCTTGGCCCGTTTGTCAGGGCCGGCTGGCACAGTGGGTTACCGGGGCCGGTGACCGGAGACGAGGGTGCCCCATGCTGATTGCTGCAACCGTCCGGATGGCATGGCCTGAGGTGCACACGGCCCGGTCAGGGGCGCGGCGCTCACAGTAGGCTGCATCCGGCAATCGCTGCACAGCAGAAAAAGCCGTCGCTCGCGGTCAAATTGTGGTTGATACCTGGGGCAAGTCCGGCAAAGAAGCCGGTTAAATTCCTGCAATGAATGGCTAGACTACGAGGCTTGGAAGTTCCTGGGAAGAGAGAAGGTGAGGCGAAACCTGCCCTGTAAATTCCGCTGAAACAAGGAAAAACTGTCCAGCTTATAGACATACCGTCACTTGCGAGTGTGAAAACCTGTTGAAAGCATGTGCATCATGGCAGGAAAAGCTGTCCCTTTGCCACGAAAACAGTGCTGCCCCCCACCCGTACATCGGTGACCCTCGCCATTTTTCCCTGCGCGGGTCCGTTTTGTGCATTTGCGGACAGGTAGAGGTCGCTGGAGCGTCCGATTTCGACCCCTTGACGCACTTGAATGCGCTCTCCGGCGGCGACAGCGCCGCGATGGACCAGGTAGGAGATGGCGCAGCCGGCCGCCGACCCCGTGGCGGGATCTTCGCCGCCGTCGAACTGCATGCGGGCGCGGTAATCGGGCTCGCCGTCGCACTTGGATGTCGGCCCCAGCACATAGAACCAGCGCGCACCCCGCTCCCGGAGCCACTCCGCGGCCTCAGGCTGGCTCACCCTGAGCCTGGCCAGCGCCTGGTGGGAGCGCAGGACCACGATGGCGAAGGCCGTGCCTGTGGAGACGATTTGCGGAGTCAGGCGGGGGGACAGATCCTCGGCGGCCAGGCCGGTCAGCCGCGCCACTTCGGCCGGATCCAACTCCGCGCCAAACTCCGGATCGGGTTGCGTCATCTCGCCGAACAAGCCGCCGGAAGCGGCGAAGAAGCCAGTCGATTCGCCGGACGGGCCGGCGGAAGCCTCAAACGAACTGCCGGAGCCGCCGAACAGGCCTTCGGCGGGAAAGCGAACCGGTACGGGGCCCACGTTGAGCGCGAGCCTCACGGTGTCGCCCTGCACGGTTTCGGGGGCCTGGAGCTTGAGCACGGTGGCCGTGCCCAGAGTCGGGTGGCCGGCAAAGTTCAACTCTTCCTGGGTGGTGAAGATGCGAACCCGCACGCCCTCGGCCTGCTCTACCGCCGCCGCGCGGCGCTCGATAAACGTGGTCTCAGAGAGATTGAATTCGCGCGCAATGGCCTGCATCCGCTCTGCCGCGAGTCCGCCGGCATTGATCACCACGGCCAGCGGGTTTCCTTTGAGCACCCTGTCGGTGAAAACGTCCACCACGCAATAATCCAGTTTCCGCATTGTTTGACACGCCTCCCGATTGCCTCTAGTCTACGGTCGCCGGGCGAGACCAGGCAGCGTGAATTGACTCTGCTACGAATTCGCTCTTCTTGGACAGCATTTTCAGTGTTGTCAGGATTTTTTTGGGATTCTGATTTTTTGAGTGTTATGTCTTTGAGAATCAGGGTAAGATTCAAGACAAGGATTTCATGACCCACCATTTCACTCCCGCGATGTGTCACGGCTGTCGCTGTCGGGGCTGCTCTCTGCGGGCGTGTTGGGCGGGTTAGATTCGAAAGCTGGAATCCTGGACCCCGACGACCCACCCGCCAAGAGGCGCGGTGGTTTTTTTTAGTGACAGTAGTCAGTTATCAGTGATCAGTTGACAGTGATCAGTGACAACTGCCGTTCAAGCACCGGTGGCGAAGCGGCTAACGCGCAGGTCTGCAAAACCTGTATTCGCGGGTTCAATACCCGCCCGGTGCTCCACATTTCAAAGCGCAACAAAATGGGCCGCGCCTCGCGATGAGAGGCAGCGGCCCTTGTTGTTTCATGGGGCGCAAAGTTGATTGCGGTTGCGCAAGATTGCTGGGAGTGGCAGAGGCAGTTTGCAGTCTGAGACGATGGTTCGCCGTGGCGGCGGGATTTCGGTTGCACGGTGGAGCGAGGAGAGAGTCGCCCGCTCAGAGGGCGATCAGCGGCCGGGGCAGGCGGGGGCGGGAGCGGTCAAGAAAGAGCCTCATGCGCAGGGCCTCGGCCCGCTCCACGGCAACCAGCCTCATCTGCCTGAGGATATGGTCGCCGTCGGCCAGCAACCGCACCTGCGCCTCGTCCATCTCGGCGTCCTTCTCCAGGCGCGCAATTCGCTCCTCGATGCTGCGGCGAAACCGGGGACTAATCTCGAAACTCTCATTGGCGGCGCATTGGGTGATCATGGCGAACTCCTGGGAGCGGAAAGCCGTCAGCCGGGAAGATTTTTCTTGGGCGGCCTCAAGTTTTTCCGACCTGTGCCGATCTTAGAGAAGACTCATTGCCAGCGCCAGATTACCGTGTGTCGGGACTTGAGTAACCGTTCTCAGGACTGGCGTAATGAATTGTCCAGAAAGCGGACAGACGCGTGAGCCGGCTGCCTGGCGCGCAATGGAACGGAAGCGCCCGGCGGGAGAACCAGTCCGCGTCTCATGCGCGGGCTGTAAGGCCGTCAGCCTGCAAAGAAGAATGAAGGCGCAGGTTCCAACTCGTAGCATGAAGGCCTCTCCATGAACGGTCCGATGGCAAGGTCGTGGGATGGAAAACAAAAAAACCAGGTCCCGATTTCGAAACCTGGTTTTCAGTTTGTCGGTGCTCCAAGGAGCGGCCCCAAGTTACTTCTGCAGCGGCTTGCGGGCGAAGTAATAGAGCGAGCAGGCCAGGGCGGCGAAGGCCGCGACCGAGAAGATGGGGTTGTCGGTGAGCTGGAAGTGGATGGGGTTGGGCACGTTGAAGGTCATGGTGTAGCCTTTGAGCGCGACGCCGAGCAGGCCCACGATGCCGCCGGCCGCGATGAGCCCGGAGGCGAACAGCGAACCGGGAGATACATCGCCGTCGGCATCGGCGTCGCCGCCGGCTTTCTTGACCGCCGAATCCACCAGCCAGCGCACCACGCCGCCGACAAAGATGGCCAGCGTGGTGCCGATGGAGAGATACGCGCCCACCGCGAAGGCCAGGGAGCGGATGCCCAGCAGCTCAATGGTGATGACGATGAAGACGCCCAGCAGGACCAGGCCCCAGGGCAGCTTGCGGCTGAGGATGCCGTTGATGACGGTGGCCATCAAACGGGCCTGAGGAGCAGGGGCTTTTTCTCCGCCGATGCCGGGGATCCACTGCACTTCGATTTTGTGGGTGGTGGGCGAGTAGAGGTATTTGCCGTCGGCCAGCTCAGATGAACCGAGCGCGTTGAGGACGATGTATTCGCTCTTCTGATGGAGGGTGGTGGACTTATCGGCGGCGATCACCTGGAACTGGTCTTGCAGGCCGCGGGGGTTCTTCTGCACGTTGACGCCGGAGTGCTCCACGGACATGTCCCAGGCCTGCGGCGCCGCGTGGAACTCCTGCAGGTACTCGTTCATCGCATTCAGCGTGAAGCCGATGGCCACCGTGGAGACGACGATGCCGATGAGGAAGGCGAAGCGCTGGTTGCGGGGGGTGGCGCCGATGAGGTAGCCGGTCTTGAGGTCCTGCGAGGTGTCGCCGGCCTCAGCCGATGCGATGCACACCACGCCGCCGATGGTGATAGCCAGGGCGCCAAAGGCGGGGGTTGTCCATCCGGCCACCAGGAAGATGGCCGAGGTGGCCATGAGGGTGGCGATGGTCATGCCGGAAATGGGGTTGGCGGAGCTGCCGATCAGACCCACAATGCGCGAGCTGACGGTGACAAACAGGAAGCCGAAGAAGACGATCAGCAGCGATGCGGCGAGATTCTCGATGGGCCCCAGGTTTGCGCCCGGCACCGGCTTGAAATAGAGGAAGAAGAACATGATGACCACCAGCAGCGCCGAGCCGCCCATGGCGGTGCCCATGGAGAAGTCCCGCTCGGTGCGAATGGGCTTGGCTTCGGTGGCGGCGCCGCCGCCGCGCATGTGCTTGAATCCCGAACCGAGGGCGCTGATGATGGTGGGCATGGTTTTGAGCAGGGTGATCAAGCCCGCCGCGGCGACGGCTCCGGCGCCCATGGGGCGAATGTAGGTGATCCACAGGTCGCTGGGGCCCATTTGCGCCACGGGAACGGTGCCCGGATAGAGGGGATGGCTGAGGTCTTTGCCGAAGAAGTAGATGAGCGGCATCAAGACCAGCCAGGAGAGCACGCCGCCGGCCAGCATGACGCCGGCCGTCTTGGGTCCGATGATGTAGCCCACGCCCATGTACTCGGTGGTGGCGTCGGCCTTGATGGAAGCGCCTTTGAGGACGTGGCCGGGTCCGAAGTCGGGGCGGAACTCGGGGGTGCCGGGCCAGGCGCCGAAGAGGTTTTCATTCTGGAAAAAGGTATAGAGCGCGCCCAGTCCCAGGCCGAAGAAAACCCGGCTGGCCAGCGAACCGCCCTTTTCTCCCGCTTTGAGCACGTCGGCGCAGGCCGTGCCCTCGGGGAATTTGAGGTTCTCGTGCTCATCGACAATGAGCTGCTTGCGCAGGGGCACCATGAAGAGCACGCCGAGGAAGCCGCCGATCAGGGCCAGCATGAAGATGCGGGCATATTCCAGGTCGAAGCCCAGGAAGATAAGCGCCGGCAGGGTGAAGATGACGCCCGCGGCGATGGACTGGCCGGCGTTGCCGGTGGTCTGGACGATGATGTTCTCGAGGATCGATGATTTGCCGAAGGCGCGCAGGATGCTGATGGAGAGCACCGCGATGGGGATGGAGGCGGCGACCGTGAGGCCGGCGCGCAGGCCCACGTATACCGTGACGGCGCCAAAGACGATGCCGAAGAAAGAGCCCAGGAGAACGGCGCGGAGGGTAAATTCCGGTCGGTTGTCGCTGGCTGGAACAAAGGGCTGAAAATCGGGCACGAATAGCCTCCAAGAGATCACGAGCGGGCTTGCTCGAACTGCCTGAAGGGGAAGTGTAGCAGCGCAGGGGCTGGCGGGGACAGGGCAAGCGAGGCAAAGGCGGCGCCGCAAGCGGGTCTGGCCGCGAGGGGGCGCGACTTGGCGACCCCGGCCCTGACCGGGTAGGGTAGAGGCGACTCTTCAATCAAACCGCAGGGGGCGCCCAATCGCCATGACCAACCCATCGCTCGCGCCCACGCCAGTCCAGCGGCTGCTTTCGCTGGACGTGCTGCGCGGCATCACCATCGGCTTCATGATCATGGTGAACAACAACGGCGGCCCCGGCTCCTGGGGTTTTATGAACCACGCGGTGTGGAACGGGCTGACCGCGACCGACCTGGTGTTTCCCACCTTTGTGTTTGTGGTGGGAGCCTCGGTGGTGTTCGCCTTCGAGGCGCGGCTGGCGCGCGGAGCCACACGCGCTCAACTGGCGGTGCATACCGTGCAGAGAGCCGCGATTCTCTTCCTGCTGGGCATCGTGGTCAACGGCTTTCCGCTGTTTGAGCTGGCGCACCTGCGCATCTACGGCGTTCTGCAGCGCATCGCCGTGGCCTACCTGGTGGTGGGCTTGTTCTACCTGTGGGACCGGAGGGCTTCAACCAAAGTGGTGGCTCTGGTGGTGGCGCTGGTGGGCTACTGGGTGCTGCTGCGCTGGGTTCCCATCCCCGGTGCGGGTATGCCGGGGCGCGATTTCCCCTTCATGGACCAGACCCAGAACCTGACTTCCTGGCTCGACCGGCAGTTGATGCCCCATCACCTGTATCTCGATTGGCCGGGGCCTGGCATCGCGGACCCGCACAACCGTCACGACCCCGAGGGCTTTTTGAGCGACCTGCCCGCGGTGGGCACGGCGCTGCTGGGCATGCTGGCCGGCCTCTGGCTGCGCACGCAGAGGAAAGTGAAGGTGAAAGTCGCGGGGCTGGCCGCGTTCACCCTGGTCTGCCTGGGCTCGGGCTACCTGTGGTCGGTTTGGTTCCCGTTCAACAAGAACCTCTGGACCAGTTCCTTTGTGCTGGCGGCTGCCGGGTGGTCGCTCACGGTGTTCACGCTGGCATTCTGGGCGGTGGAAGTGCAGGGCTGGGGCAAGGGCCCGCGCGGCAAGGGATTCGCTTATCCCTGGCTGGTGCTGGGCTCGAACGCCATCGTGGCCTACATGTTCAGCGAACTGGTGCCGAGCGCGCTCGAACACATTCGCTTTGCGGACGGGGGCAAGCCAAGCAACGTGCTGGCCTGGATTTTCAAGCACGGTTTCGCGCACATTCCGAGCCCCGGATGGGCGGCCTTTGCCTACTCCGCGTTCACGCTGGCGTATTGCTTTATCCCGGTGTGGATTCTGTATCGCAGGAGGATTTTTGTGAAGGTGTAGGGGGAAGTTGCGCGCCCAGGTCCCAAAAGTCGGATTTCGTGGCAGGTGGCCCGCTCACCGATCCAGCCGCCCGCCTGAGCTTCGCAAATGGGTAGGTTTGTGCCCCATTCATCGTGGCTTTATCGCGATGAGTGGGCCGCGAGTCCCTGCCGTCCACTCCGACTCGATTTCAACTACTTCTCGAATTCCGGTAGCGTAGTGGTTGAAGCTGCTCCAGCGGTATTGCTCGGGAGGTGCGGCCGGTCCCCACTTTACGGGGTTCCGGTGGATGCAACTCCGGGGGGACCTTGCCCGAGGACCCGCTCATCGCGATGGGGCTGCGATGAACGGGGCACAGCTCCTGATGCCGCGATCAGTGGGCCACCTGCCATTGTGGGTGGATGGTGGCCGTTGCGGAAGTTTCGGGTGCTCGGCTCCAGCCCCGCCGGGACGCGGAGATCTCAGGACAAGCGAGAGATTCCGGGGACACCATCGAACCCTCGATCGAAGCTCAAGATTCTCTTGATACCGTGGATTTGCATGACGGCGACATGGAGCGCGTCACGCGCGGATAACCCTCTCTGACCAAGCACGATTCCCTTGGCTCTTTCCACTGCCGCCTGCTCCACTCCAAACACCTCATCAACGACTCCCAGCAAGGCATCGAACGCCGGTTGAATGGCGTCCGGCCGCTCGATCGAAACATAGCGGTGAAGGATTTCCTGTAACACTTCCGCGTCGGTCACTAGCCGCTCGTGGCCGCTCACCAATTCCTCCAGCCAACGCTTGGCGTCGATCTTATGAGGATGGGGGGCGCCCACCAGATACATGGGGATGTTCGAGTCGATAAAGATCACGAGGGCATGCCCAATCCGTAACCTCGCTCGATCTCTTCGAGCATTCGGTCGATATCAGCGGTGGGAAATTCCATGCGTGCCGCCGTCCGAATGACTTCCATTTTGGACGCAACCTCGCGGCTGGGTTCTCGCCTTCGGGCTTGGACGAGCGCCTGCCGCACCCACTCGGCGATGGACATGCGGCGCAAACGCGCTGCTTGCTGGATGTCGCGATATTCAGGATCCTGAACAATGACCTGGAGTCGTTTAGCCATTGGATGAGTCTATTTAACTCATTGACATGAGTCAAGCGGACAGTCGTCCTGGGTGAGTCGTGGCCAAAGCGGAAGTTGCCCTGTAAGTGACCCGGGAAGGTCCGAGTGAATGAGGGCCAATCCGGCTGGATTTGGACCTTGCCCGGCTACGCTTCGCCTCCCCCCACGCCACAGGTCAGCAGGAAGAAAAATGTCTAGGCTTTTTGGCGGTTGTCTTCAGGCGTCTTGCGCGGGTTTTTTGAGGGGGCGGAAGAGCCACAGATTCAGCAGCGTGAACAGCAGGCCGCCGACGGTGAACTTGAGCCAGACGGGGGCTTGGGAGGGGGAAAAGAAGCCTTCCAGGCAGCCGGCGATGACCAGCAGCGGAATGATGCCGGAGACCAGCCGCGTGGCTTCGATGCCGCCGCGGGCCACCGACTCCTTCCAGCACAGGGCGCCGGGAAAGAGCATGGCGTGGCCGAGGCGGAATCCAGCCGCTCCGGCAATCAGGATGGAGGGCAGCTCGAGCGAGCCGTGCGGCGCGACGAAGCTCCACAGGGCCAGCGACATATCGTAGTGGTGGCAGGCTGCGCCGATGACTCCGAGCATCATGCCGTTGACAAACAAATACCAGAAAGTCCCCAGGCCGAAGACGATGCCCGAGGCGAAGGTGATGAAGCTGACCGTCAGGTTGTTGGTCATGATGGCGCTGGTTTCCATCGGAGCCACGCTGACGATGGAGTGGGTCCACATTTCGTGGCGCTCCATGGTGGCGATCATCTCCGGACCGACGAAGTTGCGCATGAACTCGGGACGGGCGCTGGTGAGCACGGCGCCCAGCAGGCCAAAGGCCACGGAAACCAGCACGGAGGCGGCAACGTAGCCGATCTGGCGCTGAAAGACCGCCGGGTACTCGTCCTTGAGGAACCGGAAGAGGGTGAGCAGATTGGTCTTGCGGCCGGAGTAGATGATATGGTGAGCGCGCGCCAGCAATTGATTGACGTGCAGCGTGTAGGTGCGTGCGGTGGGGTCTTGACGCAGCACGGAGAGGTTGGCTGCGACCTGGCGGTAGAGCAGAGCCATCTCCTGCAATTCGGCGCGGGAAAGCTGGCCCAGGCCGCTCGCGTCCGACTGGGCCAACAGAGAAGACAGCCGGTCCCAGTGGGGCCGCCGCTTGAGAATCCACTGGTTGGAAAGGATTTGCGCCATGGAGTTGAATTCAGATCAGCTGGGTCCAGACCAGCTTAGCATCGACACGCCGGAACTGGTGGCAATTGAGATGCCGCTGGCCGGAATCGGCAGCCGTTTCATCGCTCTGCTGGTGGATTACCTGATCTGGTTCGCCGGTTTGCTGTTGCTGGGGCTGCTGGTCACGTTCCTGATTCCGAACATCGAGGCCTTCTCGAAGATCTCCGCGCAGTGGGCCACGGCTATCTATATATTCATCATCTTTCTGCTGAACTGGGGCTATTTCACGCTGTTCGAGGCCTTCTGGAACGGGCGCACGCCGGGCAAACGGGTGGCGCGGATTCGGGTCATCCAGCGCTCAGGGAGGGCCATCGGGCTGTTCGAATCGATGGCCCGTAACCTGGTGCGCTATGTGGACCAGGTTCCCTTCTTTTATGGAGTGGGGGTGATCGCCATGTTCGTGACCAAACAGCACCAACGGCTGGGCGACCTGGCCGCCGGCACCCTGGTGGTGAGGGACCGCGAGCAGGAAGCGCCGCTGTGGGGCGAGTCGGGAGCGCGCACCTTCACGGCGCAGATTTTTGCCCCCAGCGCGCCGGCTCCGGAGCCACACCAGGCCTTCTCGCTGCCAGCCAACGGCATTGCCCGGCTCTCCACAGGCGACCTTGAGGTGCTGGAGGGCTTCTTCGCGCGACGGCTGGACATGAGTCTCGAAACCCGCCAGGCGCTGGCGGCGCGGATCGCCTTCGCCATCCAGGCAAAATCCGGGCTGGAGCCGCCCGCCGGCGCCAGTATCGAGACCTTTCTGGAGATCACCGCCCGCCAACTGAGAGACCAGGCGCGAATGCAATAGCGCTTTTTCTCCCCAGGGCCCGGTTTTCTGACCAGGAGGGCGGGGGCGGGGAGCCGGCCGGGAAGCCGGCCTTGGTTCAACCGGTTCAATCAAACGTTTTAGTAAGAGGCCTCATGAACCGGTTGTACCCACTCTCGCTGGGGCCGGACCGGGAATCGGGAGGGGCTCCCAGCATTCCCATATCTTATTCATTGCAAGCTGCTTACAGAGACACCGCGAAAACAGGAATCGAGGCCTTGGCGAGGGCCAAAAAAAATGTGCGGCATTGACTTGACAATCGTTTAGCTGCGGGCCTTTAATGACCGCGGCTCACTGACAGGTATGCTTTTGCTCCTCTACTAAAACGTTTGAGCATGAGGATTCCAAAATGCGTAGAATTCAGGATTTCTTCTTCCATAGCACGGAGAAATCGAGCCGATCCGAAGCCTGGCAAGAGTCGAACGCGCCGGGAGCGGAGGGCTGAGCCGATCGGTTGCCGGAATTGAAGAGGGGCGCTCCGGCAAAGTGCAAACAAGTTACCCCGCATGCCGGTGCCAACAATCAGGATGCCGGCGGTAGTTTCCGAGGAAAACTCGGGGGCGCCGTGAAGACGGGCAGAGCGGTTGAAAGGACTGGGAAACAAGTTGAATTTCTGCACGACAGTTCTCAGCCGCGCGCAAGGAATGGCCGGTCGCCTTTCAGGACGCTGTGGTACATCGATGCATTTGAACGAACCAAGTTCATATCGGCCGCAGCTGTCACCGAGTCCCGTTGCGACGGAAGGCTCAGGGGCGGCGAAGTCTGTTTTCAGGGTCGCGCAACCGGCGCCCAAGGGAAACGGGCCGAGGCATCGACAGAGCCCTGGAATAGCGTACCCGGACCATCCTGCAACTCCACCGGCTTCATCGCTGCCCGACGGGGTTGCGACAGAACCGAAGGACACAACCAGCACCAACTTTGAAAAGGAAGGTCACATGAAACAAGCGAGATACAGGTTCTTCCTGTTGCCGCTGCTGTTTGTTTTGGCGTGCGCAGGAGCCTTTGCGCAGGCCAATTCCGACATCACCGGCATCGTCACAGACCAGACGGGAGCGG
>Ga0182030_10003674_pt1 | contig 32816 bp, 37 predicted proteins | sample 812S3MmetaG_FD_121299 | JGI IMG/M metagenome (GOLD analysis project Ga0182030, IMG submission 121299) | Permafrost microbial communities from Stordalen Mire, Sweden - 812S3M metaG (Illumina Assembly) | ecosystem: Environmental > Terrestrial > Soil > Wetlands > Permafrost | place: Sweden... | reverse complement strand
GATGCAAAGGATGTGCGTCCATCAGGTCCGAATCTGCAGTAAAAGTTTCAAGTGCAAGTTCTCCGAACCTCTTACTTCTGAGGATAGTTGGCTGTTTCCAAAGGCGAGCTGATATCTCGAGGGCCTCTTGGAAAAGCCTTTGAAGGTCTTCCACTCGGTCTCTAAGTTCCTGGCCCGCAGAAACACCATGGAGGAGAAGCGCAGGTGGACCTTTCAAGAACTCGTCTGCAAGCTCTTTAGCGGTTCTCAACCTTCGCTTTGTCGTATTGTGTCTAGCTTGGGTTACATTATCCCCTTCGCCCACAGAGGGATCGAGAATCTCTAACGTCTGGCAGCGCCAAGCTTGCGCCTTCTTCTCATCACCTGACAGACATATTAGCAAATGTTTGATATGAAACTGCAGCTTCTTACATTCAGAGAGCTCCTGATACACAGCTGCCAAAGTCCTATCTTCTTTTGTCAAGAGTCTAATTTCTGGCGCGGGTGGATCTGATATGCAAGCTTGAAGCGGAAAGAAAGGGTCCTCAAAGATACTCTGGCATATCTCATTCGAGATGAGGGCAGAAAGACAGATAGCAGGTGATTTAGACTGCATTTTGCTCGATGTGAGAGCTTTCGGCAGTTTATCATCGTCAATCCTGATCACCTTGGCAAGGTAATTAATAACCTCTGCCCTCGGACTTCTGGCTTCAGGATCTTTGGCGTCTTGACCAGCAGACTTCGCCTTCTCCTCTTCAATCTTTTGCGCCTCTAGCCATTTCACAAGACTTGTGATATCTTGATTTGCCCAGTCTCTTCCCCAGTTCCTGATAGAGGTTTGCAAATTCTTAAAATTATGGCGAATCGTCTTGTCCTCGTCTGCCAGGCCACCTGGAGTCTTGCTCGCTTTCTTGAGCATGAGTTCCTGAGCCATTCGTACCTGACTTTCTTGAGCCTCTTGTGATGCACGAAGTTTTTTGTTTTCGTCCTCAAATCTGATACGTTGCCTCATCGTCACTTCCAATCGGCCCTGGAGATCGATTTTCTCGCTTTTGTACCTGCGTCTTTCATCATCCACGTCTCGCAGGGTATCTTCTAGTTGTCTGATTCTTGTCGAGGCTGAGACTTGAGCAGGTCCTGAGGACGAATTACCACCAAAAGAAGGCCAACTTACCGCGGGCAAGTATGAGCCCAAACCTGCGCCTCCTTGCTTGTCTTTGGCAGCTTGAGCGTTCTTCGACGGGGATGCCGGCCTGTTCGAATAATTACTTGGGGGTGGTTTGGAAGGTGGAATTGGTGGTGCCTTGGATTTCGTGGTGCTCGTCGTCCTTGGATCTATACCACCTTGTCCTTGCAGACCAACCCGATCATCGACCTTTTGATTTGGGTTTCCTCCTTTCCCGTTATTTCGTAAGGTTTCTTTCATACCGCCTGTTTCTTGTGAGTACTGAGTATTGTTTGGCCTGTGTGGGTCCTGTTGAGATGTGAGCTTCACAAATACTAAAAGGCATAGGTTTGACAACCTGCTGCTCCGGGCGATCCGAATATCCCGCGCTGATCCCACCTTCGTGGATCGCGTCTGGCATATCTACGTCATCTCTTGGAATTAGGATAGTGCCTCCATCGTCGGTGATGTGATACTTTGTCACGGTATGAGTGGAGCTGGTACGCTTGTGGTATTGTCAATTTGCGTTCAGTCGACGAAGATAATACTTACGATCGGTGCGGACCTTTCAGTCTGGTAGTGGCTATGATGAGATGTATTATCACGTCGCTATTATGTCAGATAAGTTCGGAGAATAATCACAATACTCACATCTCTATTGTTATCGTCCATAGTTCTCTTACTTCGCTTTTCCTTTTCCTTCGAAGAGCCCATACCACTCGATTGAAACTGAATTGTAGGACGCTCCTCAATAGAAGTAAACTGCTGGGAATCCCAAAGTACCCCACCAGTCGTGTTTGAGCCTCAATGGTCAATGCGCAACCCCCATCTAGACTTCAGCCGCAAATTCTTTTTCCACAAGTGTGCCGTCTCTCATACTTGGCGTCACCACCGCGCATTATGCACGTCTATCACAACAAACTAGTTGATTGATTGATCGAATAATCCCGAATAAGCTAGGTCGTATTGTAGTTAAGTGTTCCCATTGGAAACATGGCTGAAAGCTGGATTGCAGCGGCAATATGCCAAGCATTCAGTTTGAGATTTAACTTTGTCAGGCCAATCTAGCCTGAATCGCGCGATATCATGCGAGTGAGGCTGAGTTGCGTAATTAGTCAGATGGGAAGCCGCTTTGAAATTTCTCGGGCCTTGCCCCTCCCCCCGGATGAGCCTCTATATACCCACCAGCCTTCCTTCAAGCTTGCTTGAGTAACAATCAACGCAAAAATGTCCACAGAACGCATTAAGATCATCATTGGCATCGATTATGGAACAACTTTCACTGGTAAGCATTCTTTTCGGTCCTTGAGCATTTCATTCTAACCCAGACAATAGGTGTCAGTTACGTGACATCCAATCATGACGATCTCAGTGATATCAACGTTGTCCGAGCATGGCCAGGACCAGGTAAAGACATCGACGGAACTTGGAAAACCCCAACGCGAATCGCCTACGGCCGAGAAAACAGTCTCTCAGGGAACAAATGGGGCTTCGAAGTCGAACCTTCCATGAAAGGCTACTCGTGGACCAAACTCCTCCTCGACAAAGCTGCCGCAAAAAGCGCCTTCGACGACCCAAAACTAGCTCAAATTGCTGGCAAAGGAATGATGGACCTACCAACGTTCCGAACTGCTCAAGGGGTATGCCAGGATTTCTTGACTGAGGTGAGGAAATGCGTGTTTGCAAGACTTAATAAAGAGTTGGGGGCGGATTTTGTCAAATTGACGCCAGTCGAGTGCTGGATTACGATACCGGCTATTTGGTCGGATGAGGCTAAGGGCGCGACGAGGTCGGCTGCTATTGCGGCAGGGTTTGCGAGTAGGCCCATGGATAGTGTTAATATGATTCCGGAGCCTGAAGCTGCTGCTGTGGCGGCGCTGAAAAAGGATTCTGCGCCTGGGGCTGCGAATCCGATCCGTGTGAGTTTGTAGTCCGTTTTTTGAGTGAGGCATGCTGATTGAAAAGCCGGGTGATAATATCATGATTTGTGATTGTGGTGGTGGAACTGTAGATCTTACGACATATTCAATAGCTGCTACGGAACCGGTCCTTGATTTCGAGGAATTGGTCGTGGGAACCGGTTTGTCCTCAGCTCCTTACCGTGATCCATAACTCACGTCCTATAGGAGGAAAATGTGGCGCGACATACATCGACCGTAATCTACACGACCTAATGTCCAAACGCTTCGGCAACTCCTTCGACAAACTAGCACCCGCTCGACGCGGACCCGGAAGTCGCTTCATGCAGTCTTTTGAGTCTGTGAAGCGAGACTTTGGTGCTACGAGTGATGATCGAATGAAAGAGATTGGGCCCCTGAAGCTTAATTCTAGCAATTCGTATCATTATGATGAGGATGAAGGAATGGTGAAACTTTCGAAGTGAGTTTGATCGTTCAAGTGAGAGGGAAGGGGGCTGATGACAGTGTAGGGCGGATTTGACGAGTCTTTTTGACCCGGTGGTGGATCAGGTGATTAATCTGGTTGCGCAACAGGTTGATGAGGCGAAGAAGCAGAATCATTCTATTGATGTGAGTTATTATCATTTATATTGAGGGTGCTTGCTGACGGTGGATAGCGAATGATTCTGGTGGGCGGATTTGGTGACTCTCCTTACCTTTTCAGTAAACTTCAACAATGGTGTAAAAGGAATGGCAATATTCGACTTTTCTGTCCTGAGCACCCGTAAGTTTAGCCACATAAATTCGAGGGAAATGGTGTGCTAACTTGACCCAGACAAGCAGCCATTGTCCGCGGAGCCGCCTTGAGAGGTCTGTGTGGCACCGCACCATCCTCCAAGCGATGTCGTCGCTTCTACGGTTATACATCAGGCAAGAACTTCCGCCCTGGTATCGATAGTGAAGAACATGCGTATTTCACACCCTTCCGGGACGATGAAGATGATGACGGAAAGCGATGTCGTGGACGTATGAATTGGATCATTGAGAAGGTATGTTCCTCCAATCGTTTTCTTCGAAGCGATGAAATGCTAATGAACATCACAGGGAGAAGAAATAACCGAAGAAACCTCCCGCTCCGTCGACCTCTACTACTCTCACGAACGAGGCGGCAACCTCCACTACGCCTTAGACCTCTACAGCTGCGGTCTTGATTCCGCACCCGAACGTATCGAACACGAACGGGTGGAAAAAGTAGGAAGCATGAAAATCGATATGTCGAAGATTGATCTTGATAGTGTGCCGACGACCTGGCGGGACGGGAAAATGTATTGGAAGTTGGTGTTTGAGTTGAAGATTGGATTTGGGAGGAAGAAGGGGGTTTTGGATGTTAGTAGTTGGGCGGACGGGAAGAAGGTTGGGACGACGAGTTTGAGTTATGGGAAGAATTCATAAGGTCCCTGGGCTGTGGGCTGTGTGCTGTGGGTTTGTAATGGATATTGAAGTGGGGTTTGGGGGAGTTTGGTGTTGTGATTTGGATCAAATGATAGCTCCCGGCTTTGAAAGATGCGGAGTAGACTACAAAATATCTCTAAAAGAATTAAAATTAGAATGTCAGGTCTCCGTGGAATCAAACTTCAGACTAGATTTGATGTGGACAGAGAACAATCGTTCTGTAGACGAAAACGTGCTTTTTTATAGTGCCTTACAGCGCTTAGAGCCCTAGAAGTAGAAGCTTTCAACCCCTGAAAATTAGCGGTTGTGGAACGCTATCGGTTGAACAGGGGCTCTAAATGCGGCTCCTCGGCTCAGCGCGTACTGTAAAGTCGCGTCTTCCAACATCCATTGTCACAAAACAAACCTCTCGACTCCATTATGATGGCGCACATTGCGAAACTGGGCGCACTGACCGACGAACTAGTAACATTACTCACCTCAACAACTGCGCAAGTAAGGATCTCTTCCACTTCCATCAACTCCAAGAACTAACCAACGCGCAGTCGAATCCCGCAAAATTCTACCCCTACCGCGAAACCGCCCTCCGCAGCCTCCGCTACACCAACTACCCCCGAACCGACCAATTCGACGTGTCCTCGCGGCTCTCCGGCCTTGACGAGAAATTTCGCGTATACCTCAAAGATTCCCTCGCCGATGCGCTGAAAGAACGACTCGACGAACTGACAAAACGGGATTTAAAATGGACGCCCGAGATACTGCATCTTCTGCTCGAATTATCAGATAGGCCGGTCTCGAATTCTCATGTTGGGGATCTGGAGTTTTTGAAGGAGGAGGAAGTGGATACGGGACCGCCGTTGCGTTGGCAGGAGTTGGTGGCTGAGGATCCGTTGCTGAGGGAGAAGAGTGTGTGGAAGAATGTTGATTTCGGGGGGGATAGTGCGGATGAAGATGGGTTTGAGGAGGAGAGTCGGTCTGAGGATTCGGGCACGGAGGGGACGGGGCAGTCGAGTGTGGATGAGGAGTATATTAGGGTACCGGAGGAAATGGCGGTGGGGGCTGGGGATAAAGAGGAGTTGGAACGGGTGAGGAGTGCGCAATTTTGGAAGAAGACGATGAGTGTTAATGGGGTTAAGTTGGAGACGGTGAAGAAACCGGTTACGGAATTACAGGCTGTGAGGGAGGTGCTGTTTATGCTTGGGGGATATCCCGCGTCACTTTTTGAGATCGATTCGGGCGTTATATCGCCGAGTAAGGGCTATGCTTTGAAGCATGCTTCGAATGATGCATTTTATAAGCTGGCTCAAGGATTGGCGGATCAAGGCTCGGCGGTGATGGCTCTACGGATGTGGTTGAAACGACCCCAGGCTATACCCTTACTCCAGGTCCTACAGAGCTCCATATCGAAACGACTTATCGACTTCGATACACTTCTGTCCTCGATTCAGCAACGTTTTGTGGCTCCAAAAAGAGATGTAGTGGTCAGCCTTCTTAGTGTTCAAGTAGAGGTCGAATCCTCTTTACGACCATTGATCCGGCTATCCACAATCATTAAAGAGCTGGATACAGACCGATATGCACACGCATTCAAGTGTCTGGAGATGTTGTATGATGAGACATGCATATCGCAAATGGCAGGAGACGATGGAATGTATGCTTTTATGGGGAAGATATTCTTCGACTGCTTTCAAGTCTACCTGCGCCCCCTGAGGATATGGATGGAGGACGGGGAACTTAGAAAAGACGACAAAATATTCTTCGTATCAGAGGCAGCGGGAGAGGTAGAGCTTGCCTCCCTATGGGAATCCCGCTTCAAGATCCGGAAAACCCAGACCGGTGTACTTCACGCCCCGAGTTTCCTGCATGCAGCAGCCAACAAGATCTTCACCACTGGAAAGAGCGTCGTGGTTCTCAAATACCTTAACCAATTTACGTCTCTACAATCTTCTCGAAGTACCTTTGAGCCAACTCTAGATTTCGACATGGTCTGCAATCCTTCATTCCTCCAATTGGCACCTTTTACCGAGCTCTTTGACGTCGCATTTGATAGTTGGGTGCAAAGCAAACATCATCTCGCCTCTTCTGCGCTTCACAAAATCCTCTTCGACTCTTACGGTTTGCACACATCACTCGACGCGTTCTCTCATCTTTACTTCATGGCCGATGGAACCACAGCTGCGGCCTTTGCCAATTCGATTTTTGACAAGTTGGATACCTTAGACTCCTCCTGGAACGATCGCTTTACTCTCACCGAGCTTGCACGAAGCACTTTCGGTTCCCTACTTAGTATAGCGCCTGATCATCTTCGAACTTCGATTCTTTCGCTTCCACGAAAGTATCAGGACGTAGCCAAATGTAGAAGATCAGTGAAGACATTAGCAGCTGTCGAATTAGGATATCATCTGTCCTGGCCAATCCAGATTGTACTTACCAAAGGAACAATCTACTCATACCAAAGAATATTTACCTTCCTCCTCCAAGTCCGCCGGAGCTCGCATATACTTTCCCGTCAGCGCCCCATATCAGACGGCCTGGATGCTACAAGCAGTACCGACGAGCGATCACTCTATTACTCACTCCGCACCCGCCTCGTCTGGTTCACTCAGACCCTCTATTACTACCTCACCTCACTGGTCATCGAACCTAGTTCTCACGTCATGCGAGAGAAGCTACGCGCTGCCGAAGATGTGGACGCCATGATCTCAGTACACGATACCTACATCAAAACCCTGAAAGACCAAGCTCTACTAGGCAACAAGCTCGAATTAATCCATAAAACAATTCTCAAAATCCTCGACCTCGGGATCAAATTAGAAGACGCACAAGCCGCAAACACGTTAGCATCAAAAGAAGCTCTAGAGCAGCAACAAGAAATGATGGATATCTCAATGGCCTCTCTCGGTCTGCGAACATCTCATCACGTGAAAGCCAGCAAATTCCAAAGACAAGCCATGAAAATGGATGGTGGCGATTCCAGCGAGGATGAAGGAAAAGAAATCGATGTTGATCTTTCCATTCTTTCATCGAATTATGATGAGGATGAGGATTTGTTTGTGGATAAACTAAGAAAGATGAAAGCAGAGTTTGATCGTTTGGTACGGTTTGTGGCGAGCGGGTTGAGGGGTGTAGCGAGGGCGGGAAGTGGAGAGGGAAGCAGGAGTTGGGATGTTTTAGGGGAGATGCTGGAGAGTGGTTTAGGGAATGGGAATATGGGCTATCGGTAAGGTATGACTTCATGATATCATGCATAGGTAATATCAATGGGTCAAGATCACGTCAAAAAGGGAGACACAGGTGCCGATTCTCCCACAGAAAAGATATCAATTCGAAAGCAACCGTCTAGTGACGCCAGGACTCCCGATCGGAGCAATAAACCTCTATTTTTCCGTCTATTCCCCCTCTATCGTCCTCCCTCTTCTCTCAACCATTGCCTCTCTTCACATTCCTCCCTCATTCATCTCCGTCTGGCGAGGCCAATTCACTGTCCGTAAACTAGACAGAAAGTCAGTATACTCTACATTTTGAGTCTAAAAGGGGGGTGTGAAGTGAACTTACAAGGGTCCCTGGGGCGAGGGCGAGGAGACGCAGTGGTACCCGTCTGATCTTGATCCATTGTTTATTCGTGTTCAGGAGACTCGAGAGAAAGAATCGGTTGGTTCTAAGATAGATGACTTGCGCGTGATGCTCGCTTTGATTTCGGCGGGTGGAGACTTTGCGATTGCTCCTGGAGCGGAACTTAGGTCTTGATCGTTGGGGGAGAGGATGATGGTTGATGTCAATCAGAATCTCTGATGGAAGTGGTCGTCGTTGCTGGAACCCAGGGAATCGTTGAAGGTTCTCAAGAGCTTCTGACGTCTTTTAGGATCGGGCGTAGATATTCAGGATCGAAATATCTCTGAAACGTCTTGCTTCTCGAGAAATGAAGCTGGTATGATTGAATTTTTCCTGGAAAACTTCTTATGAAGCTTCTTGTGGATCGCTTTAATCCGGTGGCTTTGAGGGTATCCTCAGAAGACCGTTTCGAGCCATATTTGTATCTTTGTCTTCGCAAGACATACAGTTCACAGCAAACGTCGATATTGTGCGCGCAAAGTGTGTATTCATTCTTCTTGCGCGCATGTCTTCATCTACCAGGGCTTTATGAACAAGGGGTTTTTGCGCGGTGGTATTAGGTAGTCAGGGGATTATTGCATGCTGGCATCGGCCGCACATAGAGTTTTGCGCCAAGCTATCAAGAAGGTAGGTGGTCTAGACCTGCATGTTGGCATCTGGGGTCGTCTTGGCATGTCAGCATCTGGGATGGCAGGGCCTTCCACAAGGGGTTTTTTTTTTGCACGGGGCGGTATCCGTCAAGGGGCAAACTCTTTCGAAGACCCGAGGCAGGAACGTGGGGTGTGAAGAGCCGCGCTGAGTCAATGGTTGGGTATGGCCACATTGAGGCGTTTAATCGTACCTCTAAGCTTAGGTCAGGCTGCGCGTTCTCGACAGGGGCTCTCGGTGGCCGTTTTGGGAACAATTACTCGATATTTCTACCACAACCCGCAATATATTCGAGAACAACCTTGGAACCCCGAGGTTCTCTACAGGTCCTATCAGAGAATACTCGACCCCTCTATGTTTATTTTTGCCCCTCAAGTTCCAGCTGATGTTGAAGATTTTTAGTTGCAGGCTGCATGCACGCGTGGCACGCACTGCATAAAAGCGGTCTCACACAAGGCTTCGCTACAGAAATAGAAACTCAACGGCAGCCGACCCAGCCATTCTAATGGCGAGGCGCCCCCCCTATTCGCTATACAACACCTATTGATTCGACCTCCTGATGAAGTACCCTAGGAGGAATGTAGAGCCTACTCCCGTCAGGAACCTTGCGCAAAGAAGTTATTCTTTTTAAAGGACCCATGCATGACAAACCAACCATAAATGACCGTCAGAACCACAGCCGCAGCCTCGCGACAAATTAATTCCTGTTCCCCCCGAACGGGTTTTGACCCTGATCAACCTTGCGTATGACGTCTTCCTCCCAAGGCAGACTCGGTATTTCCGCTCTCCCCCCTGCTCGAGTCCAACGGGGATTGTCTCGTTCGGCATCCTATAATCCCCTTCTTCCTACGCACGGAAGAACTTTACTTCTCAAGATTGCGCAGCAGATTTCAAATCATCATGTTCGAGATGAGTTCATGAATCATTCGTCTTTATATAAGCTTCCTGCTGCGCCAAATTATCAGCCCGAAACATCCCTAACTTAGGGCTTGCGCGCACGATCATTCGTCACGGAAGGCGAAGGCAACGAACTATTACTGGGAAGTACGATCTCGTTTTCGTTCTCTTCTCAATCTCGTTGTCTAGGTTTCTTTTGGCTTTGTCGTGGTCGATTCGTCTGCCCCTCATTTGCTTTCTCTCATAGTTTCTTCGCATCAATAGTGCCAGCTGAGCTGCACTGCGTCAGTCCTTTCAATTATTTCCGCTTACCTCATTTCACCCATTCATCACCATGTCTGGGCGTTTACCATACCCTTACATCGTTCGAGACGACAACACCGTGCCGGATGAGGATATCGTCGCATTGCTTGGTCAGGGATTGGGCTACGATGACTGGAAGCAGAATATGATCGCGAAGGGCCACGGTTGGAATAAAGATTTGAAGTTCAGGCTCATCAAATCAGAGTTTGAGTTCTTCCGAGAAGAAATTGAGCATCTCAAGTCTGAGGAGAATAAGAGCCGAGGATGCGGACCTAAGACCAATTCTTTGGAGAGTATCTTGAAGCGGCTTAAGGGCGATGTGTGGTGCAAGGGAATTCCAGATGAAAGAGAGGACCGGTTGAGAAGGGGAAGACTTCTTGGAAGAGACGCGAAGTAAGTGACTGGAGTCACTTCCAATTGAAGCTCACAACACTGACCCATTTTCACCCGGTCTTAGGCCTCGATGTTTGCAAGGGCATGCCAAGAAATGGGCCAATGAGGCCGCAAGTCAAAGTAGTAGCGCCACGTCGAGCAGCCGCAGTCAGAGGTTGACAAAACCTTCTCCTGACAACTGCGCCCCAAATAGCGTCCCTCCAAAAGGGTATACCACGGATAACGCAAGACAAGCTTCCATAAAGCCTGGCACTTTTGGTCCAATGCGTGACAGCGGCTACTCTGACCATATTCTGTCTCAACACAACTCATCAGGAAGGCAGGAGAGGGACACATTGTCTCAATCTTACGCCGACGCTTCTCAATCAACAACTTCTATCCCACCGCCCGCCATCCCGGACAATCAGAACCCCGGCGGCTTTTCTTTCCCTCAGATGTCGCACATGCGCACCAACGCCGCGTCATCTTCACAAGACAACAACGCCTCTACTACTGATATCAACTCCCTCCTCTCAGGATTCCACAAGATGCCCAGCTGGTCTCCTGAGCTTGGACCTACCGACGACTTCCCCGTTCCTTATGACAACATCGAATCTTTCCCAGTCCGTGTCGTTGCTAGCTACGGTACGTCTCTCTTCTTTGTGTACGTTGTACGTGGATGCGTTACTGATAAACTGTTCTTTAGCCCCGAATGAGCCAGGCCTCTCAGCTGATTTTCTGCCTTTTCCAATTGATAATTGCAATTGGGGGGGTGGCTGGAATCCGTCTATCTACCTCCATGAAGAGTTCCATGCTACGATGAATAATGGCCACAATGCGAAAGCGTCTCGAACGTCACGATTATCTCAAGGTAATTTTCCAGCTTGTGTTCAGCCACTGATTGGGACATTTTCTTACTATAAAGCAGGAACACAGACTTACGCCCAACCGGATCCATTTTCTTCATCATCGTATAATCAGCCCACACCATTCCCGCTCAACGAATTTTCCCACTTTTCTGGTCACGAAACGTACCACGCATCCGATGCCCACATGGCTGATTTCCCCGCCTCTCCATCCCTATCCTCGGACGAGCCATCACCCTCTTTAGAACAACCATCTCGCTATTCCTCTGGCCGCCGGAATAATATCAATGAACTCAAGATGCGAAATTCCAGGAGATTAAAAGACGTGCTGAGGATCTGCAAGATGGAGCTACAAAATGCGAAACAGGAACTCGAGGAAGAAAAAGAGAAGAGAAAGTCGGCAGAGGGAACGGTAGGCGAGCTATTAGAGTATATCGACTCGCTTCAGACGGCTCTCAAGCTTGCGATTCCCACTCAGTTCGAAGACGTCGACGGGGAAACAAATCTAAGGGACCCTTTCCCTCCGCCACCGCATCTGAACACGCGGCCATCGCCAACCTCCCCGCATCGACGCTTCTCATTCGCCAAGGCCCTACCTTTGAGGACCGTCACAACAAACAGCGGAAATTCCGTCAGTCCAACATCTCCTACGCCCAGTAAAGGCGAGGGAGCCGGACCCATAGGTCGGCTAGTCAGGAATATCAGCGATAAATGTTTGCGGGGCAAGGCCTACGGAGAGCGTTCGGATGGCAGAGGGTACCTTCCTCCTCATAACGAGGCACTGGAAGAGTTTGAGGCTGGGATCTCAGATTCTGTGCGCAGGGGTAAGGGTAAGGAGAAGGAAGGACCGGGGACTTATAGTATGGGGTGGGAATGACGAGCAACAATTTGTATAGTGTTTTGTTTGGTAGACAGAGAAATGTTTCTCTGGTGGGGTCCCAGCGATGTTTTGATTCTGTAGAGAGAGGAGGTAGACGATCAAATGACAGTGCTCTCCGTGGAACCACTGCACGCGTTGATTGAGCCGCATTTACCTTAGGGATTTTTCAGATAGACTATAGAATTGAGTGCGGCGGGTACGGCGTTCTGGGATACGCTTCTATCTGGAAAATATGTATATTTAGATTAATTGGATGAATGAATCCAGTTTACATATCGAGCTGAACAGTTCCATGCTAGCATCTTCTTACGCGACGTTATCCTCGCCATCCGAATAACCACCCCCACCCCCAAAGCCTATATGAGTGAGCCTGACCTTAGAGCTTAGAGATAAAATCTCAACCACCAACTCCTGCACCCTTCCCATCCCCTCCACCCCACTCTCACCCCTCCGCAGCCCACCCCACCAACTCCCCCAACTTCCTATCCAACGCCTCCACCGCACCCACCAACTCCCCATCCCTCTCCACCCCCTCAATCCTCGGCGCGATCAACCCACTCGGCAATTGATACACCAAATCCGTTCCTCCACCCTCCCTCTCCTCCCGTTCCAGGACCAATAACTCCACAGGCACACTAAGTCCAGCTTTCAAATCGTGTTTTAACATTGTGAGCGCGATGAGCGGGTTGCCGAGGATGATGCGCTGGGATTGTAGGTATGGGGGGGAGAGAAAAAGGGGGAGCCAGGATCCATGGTTGATGACCTGGAAGATCATAAACCCATGCGGGCCAACCAACTTCTCGACTTCTCCAACCAACTGATCTCGTGATGCAGGAGAATAGGACGTGATGCGCTTTGCGAGTTCGGGCCAGGCGGTGATGTTTGAGGGGGGTCCGATTGAGGAGTGGAGTTTTGAGAGGATGGTGGAGAAGGCGTGGGGGGAGTGAATGGTGATGCGGGTTCCCGTGTAGGGTTCTGCTTTGTGGGTCGTCATGCTGGAGCTGGTTGGGGATAGAGAGTTTGTGAATAAGGAGAGGAATTTTGAGCTGTTGGTCCCTTCTTGTGATGATGTTTAAATCCCGAAAAACTCGTACATGATAAGAGATCTGTAGTAATGTAAATGAGATATCTTAAAAGTTTGAAATGCTGATGATCATTCTCATCCTGGTACTGTGTGCTAAACGGGGATTTGGATTACTGATCAACCTGAGCTGCGGGGTTTAGCGCAAGGATTCCCCACCACTGAAGAAAGACGCTAAACTATCCTTTTTAACTACCTACTACCTAGGTAGGTACAAATATTGACTTTCAGAGCGAATTAACGTCTATCCCTGCATAGCAAAAAACCCACTATACCGAGAAATAATAAGTACTTTAGCATTAAATATCTCAAATTTTGTATATATTTTGTATTATTATATATATTGCATTTTGTAGTTATTATTGAATAATGTAAATCTATTTTGTTAAAAAATTATATTTGTACTATTGTTTTTATATCTAATTTACGAAGAATTTTTTTTTAAAACTTAGTAATGAATTGAATATCAAACAGCTACAGATATCCATCTACCAGCAAGTCACCACCCTCAGCAAACACCAGCAGCGAGTCTTCCTATCCTTGCACAACATACACCCATATAGGGATGCCGCTGAGCAGTATCTTGGAATCTGTCGCAGGCAGAAAGCGCTATATAATGTAAATCATAAATATATTAAGAAATAATAGTACCCTAGAGGCGTAGATATTCTATATATGCTGCCTAGCGCGTCAGGTGACAGAATCGTACGAACTCCCTGCCTACTGAAGCGGACAGAGATAAAAGAGCAATCCTCCTAGAAGCATGCCGCATTAATCAGCCACTGCGGCTTGTGCGCGACATACTAGAAAACCCTTATTGAGTATTAGGGATAACCCTCTTCATCCAATTTATACTCCAGTCCTGTCTTGTTGGAATCTTCATCAAAGGACTGACATGCAATAGATATCTCGTTGGTTTTGAATTCCGCTTTCCCCCCTCCGCATCGGAACCTCCCAAGACGTCGGAAGTGGTTTGAATTTGGTTCAATCTCCCGCAGCACAAGACCGAGAAGCAGAGGGCTGTACGGTCTTGTACGAGTGTTGTACTCGCCGCATAGTCCCAGAGGCATTAGCTACCAGTTCACAGCTTCAACTGAGGGCACATCATCAGCTGCAACACCAATACTCACTTCTATATATCCCTGGGCGAATACAGCTGTATCTTGAAGTGCTCTTATAAAGGTGTTAGGCGAGCCTTTTAATTGTTGAAGCGTCATAGAGTTGACCTTCACGCGGGCAATCCTTCCATAGAGGTCGATATACCCAGCCATCACTTGGCCGAATGGATTTGGCCCCCTTGTTTCTATTTCAACGTCTGACACAATAGCTAGATTTCTAAGAATCTTGGTTCTTGCAGATAATGTTATTACAGGACCAATTATAAAAGCCCAAGACCAGGAAGGTGCGACGTATGTTCCCGGCCTTTCGGGCTTTCATCAGATTCGGGTCGGATCGCCACATACCACAGAAGGTTCCGGTACAGATTCATTCGCTATAACCCAGCTAAGTACTCGTCGTGGAGGTGTTGTTGCCAACTCTCTGCCAACCCGCCTAATGCAACTAGTTTGTCCGTTTGTTTGGTCGTGGAGTAGTTGTTCACGAGCGAATCCCACATTGAGTGAAGTTGTTTAATAGTGAGCCCTTGGCTTTTAGTTTCTGCGGAACTAGCTGGCACAACCAACTTGTCTGCCCCTTAATCAACTCAGCAGTAGAATACTTGAGTCGTGAGGTCGGTGTGTTCGTTGAAGTAGCTAGACGAATTTTAGCGGGATTTGGATCTGTACAAGAAACAAAATCTTTGATGTAATCTGGAAGGAGCAAGGGCATAGTTCTTTCACTCGACATTGGCTTCGAACACACTTTTGATAGTATAATATTTACGCCGTAATTTCATCCAAGAAGCCTTAGGCATACAAGTAAAGATCAATTGTGGCTGGGTGCTGGATTGAAAATAAATATCTGCCTCAGGGGGGGTTACCGAAAAATATCAAGTAATGGAAGCTTGGACACCATCTAGATTGCTGGTCGAAGGTAGTTTTGAGATTCTAGATTTCTGTTATCCACGTTCCTGTTCCTTCAACTTTCCCCTCAGCGACAAGAACAAATCAGGGCTTAATCGAGCGTCCATTTCGAATATCTTGTGGTAAGCCCGAGCGATTGGCAGGTCTTGCGCGCTTACGGTGCATAGCGATGCAGAGGGTGCTATTGCCACGAGGCTGCCGTTCAGCTGAGTACATATTAATAGTATAAACACTTTATTCATTTTATTTAGCTAGGAATTACGAATTAGGTGTTTGAAAAGGGGGGCCGATGACAAACTTATTTTAGGAGGACCCGCTATCATCCAACCGACGTCAGCGTGCATCAACTTACGCTTCAGCTAATCATAACGGCCAAAGGTGGCCCTTAGCGTTAGTCTCTTTCATAGGCTTACGCCTTAATTATTTCTCTCTCGTTAGTAACACTAGTAACATCCTCCTGGATCTTGCCCCTCTACTTCAACAGACACGCAGAGCAATGCTTCGTCATAATTTAAGCCACCATAGTAACGGTCCAGTAATGATAAAAAAATCACGCCTTGGCGCTCGGGGGGTTCGGAAAGTCAGCACGGGATGTTTGACATGCAAGTGAGTGGGCTCCGCCCGCAACTAGTTGAATCAGCTTGTTAATCTTGCACTACTGTAGAACCAGGCATAAAAAGTGCGATGAGGCCAGGCCAGCTTGCTCAGCCTGTATTAGAGCGGGCTGGAAATGTGACTTCGTCTCGTCGTCTCCCTCTAAAGCACCGCAGTACGCGATGACTGCGTCTATCCGTAGTCTGCGATACCATTCTGCCAGGCCTTTACTAGATGGCGAAAATAAGCACATGGAGTACTTCCAAGTCGTGTGTACTAAGGAATTCTCTTTATTTTTCGAGCTCCCCGCATGGGAAAACATTATTCTCCAGGGCACTCTTACCGAACCAGCATTGCATCATGCGGCCCTGGCAATCGGGGCCTTGACGAGCAGCCGTTACCATCCTGACCTATGGCAAACACCCCGGGCGATCGCGTTCTCAATACGACATTATAGCATGGCCATCCAGGATCTCCACTGTCGGCTTGATGAATCTTCCCAAAGTCTAGAGGTTGCCGTCTTAGCGAGCATTATCTTCAGCTATATCGAGTTTCTCCTAGGGCTCGACAGCCGGGTCGATATACATATCCAGGCTGGATGTGCCATGCTTGAGAACCTCCATATGAGGCCCGATAGGACACTCGCGGTTTCTAGTCAGGCTGGATCGAACTGCCAGGTTGGCAGTTTATTTACTAGATATGATCTACTTGCCAGTGCTATGTTTCAGCTCGCTGCTCAAGTCAATTACTCTGGCATTTCGGTCGAACAGCAACAATTAATGAATAGATAATTCTTATTTAATGAATGAGATGTTAGTTCAGGCCGACTTGCAGATGAAGGGCCTCTTACAGTGCGATAAAAACAACCCGAAAATACCCAGTAAATGATCAAGAGTTGCAGCGCTGTACACAACCTAATGTAGGTAACGCAAAAACATCTATGTACTTCCAATACAAGTGTTCGTATTACAGTACAGCAAGACGACGGAAGACACTACAACCAATCGCAGTCTTCAGAGCGTATCAAAGGTATATTATTATTATTATTATTATTTTCAATATCGCACTACAGCCTTGTTGGGCCAAGAAATATCTACACCTCAATCGCTAAAAAGCGCATAGAAGCCATGCTCGTCATAATGTTGGTGTTCTGCCATGTTACGCTCCAGCCAATAACTGTAGGCTGAGTGGGGCCTTAATAGGCTTAGCGACTCTATGCCTGGCATGCCAGTACTTATCTAGAACGACTCTTTATCTACGGACTAAATACATATAAGTCAGTTTTCTCCTCACCTTCGCCAGAAACTCATCGCATGATAATTCACATTCCACCCAATAGGTATAATCAACCATGGCCTATCCTCACTCAACTTACACCACCGCGCGCGCACTCACCTACTCTTACATCCATATCCCACCCCAATCCCCCAACACTCAATACATTCTCTTCCTACACGGCTTCCCCTCCACCTCGCACGACTGGCGTCATCAGATCTCTTTCTTCGCAGCAAAGGGTTATGGAATCCTAGCTCCGGACTTACTTGGGTTCGGGGAGACGTCGAAGCCGAGTGAGTTAGAGATGTATAAGGGTGAAGATATAGCGAGGGACATTGTTGAGATCATGGTCTCAGAGGGTGTTGGAGTGGTGGTGGGCGTGGCGCATGATTGGTATGTTTTGCGATTCGTTCTGTCTTTCTTCCATTTGTCACATTCATGTGGTTCCTAAACAAAAGGAGAGTCAGAAGGTGTGCCGAGTTAGCATGCAATTATGCTAACGCTTCTTCTACTAGGGGGACTTTCCTTTTGTCACGCCTAGCGAACTATCATCCAGAGCGCTTTTCGGCCTATGCCTTCATCGACCACGGATACGGTGCCCCTGGCCGAAACCTCACCCCCGCGGTAATACAGCATATCAATAGCTCGGTGCAGGCCAAGCTTGGTTTTTCGATCTTCGGGTATTTCCTATTTTTTGACGAAGAGGATGCTGCGAAGCTCCTAGATGAACATGTAAGTTCCTTCCAAACTCTGCAAATTCTGACTTGCCAAACATTGACCACACGGCAGTCCGAATCCGTGGAATCGCTCTACTTCGTCAACGACAACGAGATCAACAAGAAGTACAAGGGCGCCCCAGGCGGTCTCCGCACTTGGTTGACCGAGGGCAAGACTGCGGATTTGCCAGCCTTTCTGACATTAGAAGTAAAATTTCTAGCTGTGATGCATGGGGCTTCCAAATTAGCTTACATGGAACAGGACCATAAATATTATCAACACGCCTTCTCCCTCGAGAAAGGTGGCTATGGCCCTGCGATCAACTGGTATCGGGCTAGTCTGCGTAATATCAATGAAGAAGATGAAAAGAGTATGTATCACTTCCCTCTGTACCTTGTGTCTCCCTTTCTCCCCCGTTCAATCTCTTTGCCTGAAACTTGTTCTCTATCACCTACAATACCCGTATCCTACTAATATGCAATATAGAAATTCCTACGTCCGCCCACACCTTAACACACCCAACCTTGCTAATCGCCTCTACCGGTTACATCATCACTGCCACGATCAATTTTCCTGAGCAGATGCGCCCACTCGTCCCTGATCTCAAGGTTGAGAATGTGGATGGTGGGCATTGGCTGCAGTTAGAGAAGGCGGATGAAGTCAATAAGATTCTGGAGGAGTTTATGGAAGAGAAGCGACTAGTTTAAGATGTGAGTGCGCAGGATTGAGAGCTTATGATGCAGAAATATCAGACATATATCAAAAGTCTGCTGTAGATTCTTTGTCTAGCGAGTGCAAAGATGTCTACATTTCGGGCCTTTCCTTGTCTCTATTAATTATTAATATATTTGATCATTTCACTATCATAAGTGCCATCTTGCCATGGTACATATCTTTAGCACATAGTCTACTCTACTCTTATCTGGAACACGGCTTCTAGAATCTTCTAAATACTCATCAGCCACAGCCCTGAAAGCCACAAGCTTAGAGCACAATTATTGTGTCCCGTCGTCGCAATAAGAGAGCTTAGCCTAAAAACACGCACGTGATTGGGGTTCAAGCAAAATGCTCCCAATAGGGATTGAAACAACTGAGTGGCAACTTCGTGCAGAACGAGAAAGTTGGCTGCCTGTGCCTGTGGAAACTTGAGGAAGAGCGCCACACCTTTCACATGACACGTATAAAATGCGTAATCCATTAAAATACGACTAGCGTGGCTGTGAATACAATAGAGGATAACTAAAGGCGATAAATCCTTCCTCACTTATTACATCCAAAGCTCTGCAAGACCGAAGTCCCAGAAACTCTGACCAGCCATTGCCAGACTAATCTCCCAAGTCAGACACCCTCACATGCTCCCATGATCCACATCCTCTCTTCCTCGCCAACCCAGCAATTCCCTCTTCCCGCCTCTCTCTTCATCATCGCCACAAACCCCTCAAACTTCCCTATACAACAATGCCATTCAACTAAAAAGCCCACGCAAAAGCAGACCCCCTACAACCAGGGCCGTAGTAGCGAGCGAGAGCGGCGCGTCTCTATAATAAAGGCAGGGAGATGCGTGGCTTAAAATCTTATCATCAGATCAGCGGCAGGACCGACAGAAGTCAGATTGACAACAGGTAATGGAGAGAATGAATTATTCTATCTTAATTGCGAAGACCAGATGACTTTGCCTCCGAAATCAGTGCTTTTCAGCAAATCCTCATGCAATAGCCTAGTATTCACGTGCACCTTCCCACTTTTGAACGTTCTTGCTAATTCCAACTGTCTTGAAGATCCAATTAACAATAGCTCTGAGCTTCTAAATAATAATATTAAACTATTATTATAAATTTATATAATTAAGTTTTATAAGAATTGAATTTAGTTTTAAAAAAGTAATAATAATTTAATAGAAATATGAAAAAAAAAGAATTTTAACCGAATTTTAGAATATAAATAAAAATGTAGAGAAAAGAATATAAGAGAAAAAATAGAGTATCTAAAAACAGTATTGAAATACATTAGATTGGATTAGATTAAAAGTTATTAATCTAATCTGATATATTTTAAGTATATAATATACTTAATAAAGTTTTCAAAAAACTTAAACTATAAATACTCTTGTTTTATTTAAATATTATTTGGTTTTTTAAAATATTATCATATACTTTACTTTATTTATACAAGCACTATAATACGTGACATTATATAAATTATATAATATATAAAAGGAAGCCTAGTCTACATAATAAGAAGCCTAAGCTAAAGCAATACAACTAAAAGGAAGCCTGGAATACATAAGGAGCTGAATAGTAGACCTTATAGAGGTAACAGATCGCTGGCGACCCCCGACGGTGAGGTCAAGTGCTTTAGGATCAAGGATCAAGGATTAGAAAATGCAGGATCCGTGCAATCGAACTGACAAATGGGAAGCCTCGGAGAGTGTGGAAAAGATTTAAATGGGGCTAGAAGGAGATTAATGAATTGCAAAGCCGAATTTAGTCGACTATTCTGTTATTGAATATGTTCTTAGGATAAGTAAACAGGTAAAACTAGATCCTTTCTTATATAAAACTATCTAGCTAATTTTGTTTAGTTAAGTCGTATTCTTGATTAGAGATAATATAGAGTGACTATACGAGCGCCAAGATACTCAACTATGTTAAAAAAAAGACTAGAAAACAAGAATAAGAGTATAATGCTATTCTTAATTGGCTTGCCCTAATCGATTATACTATTTAATAGTAAGATTTTATTAGTTGACAATAGGCAGGAATTGGCTAATGACTACTAGACTTAAAAGAGTTTCAAAGCTGGCTAAATACAAACAAACAAACATTGTTTTGCCTAAGAATCTCTGGTACTAGAAAAACAATTCTTATATTGATTATAGTAGAAAAGCTTACTATATGGTTCTGTAATAACTCGACTATTGGTACTGTATATATCTACTACAACTTTTGTTGTTAAGACAAGCAGAAGATCAATGACTTGCTTACAAATCTACTAAAACTAATTGAGAGCCAGACGTCTTTACTAGGCACTATGAAAGAGCTTTATGACCGACGTAAAACTAAACGGACACGGCCATCCCCTGAAGAGATCTCTAGATCTCTCGAGGCCGAGCTAAATGAAGGCCCGGGCGCTGTGACACTTCACGCGCAGGTTAAAATGACTCTGGCAATTCTTCTCGACCTTGGTGGGGACATCAATGCCGAGGAGCTACTGAATAGAGACCTAATGCACCATTGGTCTCTACTCGCCAATGTGTTGCGATCTCTACTAGTACGAGTAAGATATCTAAAGAAGACGAACAACAGAGAACGAAGTTTTTCGGATTTATTTTAAAGAAAAGCAGCAATATCAACATGCTTTTGTTCTACGATGTGGAATCTCATCGGCATCCTTTCAGTCATAGGGCCCTAGAACAATTCCACTGCTTGCTGTGCAGCTTAAGCCCCTTATTTTAATATTGTTTTTTTAAATACTTTATTTATAAAAAGTGCTTCTTTATAATTCTAAACCGTCTCTATTTTCTAAATAAAAAAAATCTTAGAATAATAAGTAGGGATACTGTTAGGATTTTAATTCCGCCTTGCTTAGTTGCCCGCTTTTTATTTACCGAACATTATCTCTTCATCCTCGCTCTCGCTCTCGTCTTCTTGATTTAGTAACTCGGCTTTAACATTATTCGTCCTTCCTCCTTCCTGGCCGCTTTCCCCCAACGAAGGGCTGCAATACATTGCGTTGCGCAAAACATCAATAACAGAACCTTCATAGTACTTCCTATCGTTCTCACACAAGTCTAATGGTGTCTTTCCGTCGTCGTCAATAGCATCTACATTGGCTCCTCCATCTAGAAGCACTTGTATAGCCTTGGCTCTCTTCTTGGGCTTTACCCTCAGCACTCCAGAGTTATATCTCGCTACTGCGACATGCAGCGGTGTTCGTCCCCTCTCATCTCTAGCGTCAATCCTCGCTCCATGTTTTAAGAAGAAAGATATCAACTTTTTATGAGCGCTTTCAGCCGCAATGTGGAGCGCTGTCATTGTTCGCTCTGGGTATTCCCCAAGCTTTGCTCCATGTTGCAAGAGAAATTCTATCATCTCTGTATCGTCACTTTTCCAAGTTGCCATGTTGATAGGCGATGTTTTACTCGCCAACTGGGCGCCGAGGGCTATGAGTTGTGAGGCGATTTTTATGTGGCCCTCCAAAATTGCCTTGTCCAGTGGCGTATGCCCCTGCGCATCGTCTTCCTCAATGTTCGCACCGTGTTCCACCAGAAGTCGAATGACCACTGTATGGCCCTCCGACACTCCGTACGTAACCCCCGACCAGTCGTTCCAATAGCTCCATGCTGATGCTGCTGCATGCAATGGAGTGGATCCATCGTAGCGATCCAAAGTTTTTGCATTTACATCCGCCCTCCAAGAAAGTAGTAAACGAACGATTTCCTCATTCCCATGAGCAGCCGCCACATGTAAAGCTGTCTGAGAGCGACAGCAGATTGACTGAACGTCAATGCCCGTGTCAAGAAGTATTTTAACTATGCCTTCGCGATTCCAATACACCCCAGTATTGAAAACCGTCATGCCCTCACCGGCTTTGGCGTACTTGTCCGCTCCGCTAGCAAGGAGCAGCTGGAAGGTAGCTTCGTGTCCCTGCCTAGCCGCCATATGTAGTGCTGTGTTTCCTTCCGAATCCGGCACGTTCACGTCTTCTCCAGCTTCTAAGATGAACCGAACAATCTCTTCATGCCCGTTGCTCACCGCGTGGTGTAGCACATGCCACTTGGTTTCATTCGACCCATATCTGCCCGCATGATTCCATTCCGTGGGAAGGTGATAATAATCCTCCGGGTCAGCCCTTCTAAAATCAACCCCGTTGTCCAGCAACATTTTAGCAAGTCCTTTGTCGCCGGTCGCAGCAGCCCACCGAAGGGCTAAAGGGCCATCAACCTCTAACGCAAGTTTCCCCACGAAATTCTCATCCTCCACGACCTTGGCGTGACGGAGATCACGAAGCAACGATGGTAGCGGCGCCAAATCAGGGATAGTGATGTAAGATGATTCGCTTGGATAGATTGCGGTTCTCATAGCCGACAGAAATACGGGTCCACAGAGGCCGGTAAGGAGCCGCGCCAGTTTCTTAGCTTGTGACTTATTTATGTGTCTGTCTTTGTCGTAGCATTGGATCATTGCGTGATCAGACCAACACTGACAAGCATAACTGAGAAGGGAGGGTTGGCCTGAGTCGCGATTCCCATTATCATAGTGACGAATATAGGCAAGACAACCTCGGAGAATGAAGCCGTGAGCGTCATATTCCCGTATTCGAAACTTTTCCGGGACTCTATCACACAATAAATACTCTTTCACGGAGAAATGGGCCAAAGTTATCACTGGATCGTGATCCGGCTCGGAGCACTCATCCTCGAGCCAATACGGACTATCCACTCCAGATACTGTTATTAATCCGGATAGTATGCTTCGAATTCCCTGCACATTTGGGAATCGATTATCAGGAATTATTGATAAAGATAAAGGCTGTTCTTCGGGGATGAGTGATGTGATGCCTTCAAGGTCGAACACGGCAACTTCGGAAGCTTCGCTAAGCTTCAATGGCCGCTTTGAAAAAGCCAACCACTGGAGAATGGCATATGCTTCATCTGCGTAACCATCGCTATCGATCCGAGATAGCATACGCTTGTAAGTCTCATCCAAGTTCTTGGGTAGCTGGTTCAATGCCTTTTCAATATCTTTGGGCCTCGGTAATTTTGTGCGAAGAATGATCAGCTGACATCCTACCCACCGGAAGACGCCGTTAGCTCTCTGTGCAAGATGATCGATCACTTTTCCCTGAAGGCTCTTCTCCCATGTCTTAAACTTGAAGTCTGTGGTCATGCAGTTTTCGAGGTACTGCCTTATGTCGTCATCGACCTTCGAATTCTGTATCGAAACCTGGATCGAAACGAATGGTTTGTCGGCCGGCATTCCATTGATCATCTTTGCAATGCTCTCTTCTTGTCGGCTAGTGACAAGTATATGGATTCTGCTTTGTGCAAGACGTAGCTCAGCAAGGAAGTTGATAACATCATCTCGGTCATTATCAAGTGGACACTCATCCAAAGCGTCAATGACAATGAATGTCTCTCGAGACTCTCCCAAAACGCTCAAAAAGGCCACCCTCAGGTCTTCGATTTTTGGGTCTGATCCGGGTTGAATTTTTCTATAAAGCTCTTGGAAAGCTCTTGGAACGTGGAATTTTCTAGGCTGTAACGGGTCTTCCTTGATAAGTCCTCGAACTAGCTGAGTTAGGAGTGAGTATAAGAGGCTTCGAAATTCCTGCGACTTCTCACTCCGGAAGGAGAAGAAGTAGTAGGCCAGATTTCCTGTCCTCTGCTGCTCGATCTCATCGATAACACTAGAGCTGAGAATAGTCTTTCCGCACCCCGCTGGCCAAGCCAAAGATTAGCGTAGGAAATCTAGAGAATGAGAGATCCCCGTACCTTTCCCATAAAGCCACAAGAATGATGGACTCGCTCCCTTCCATTTAACAAAGTCCCCTGTAAGAAACCAATTCCCTGTTGACTTGGCTGTACGAAGCGTACGGGCATCATTATGGTACGGCAATGGGTCGACATATCTCAACCAGTTAAGGAGCTTGTCTCTCTCAGACTCATTAAGCGCGGGTACTAGTCAAAAGAATATTTAACATCCTTGTACTTTACGTCTACAATGAAAATGTTACGTACAAGCTTCTGGCGCACGTGCAGATCTAAATTCATCCACAGCTTTTTTCACGCGAGGACCTCTAAGATATGAATCTGTCACAGCCTCGATCCTGTCAATTTTCTTATGCTCCTCGAGACCAACTCCTGCCAAGCCTTGATCGACATTGAAGCGGAAATATCGATCACCAATACCAAGGAATTCGTGGTTCCTGAAGAATCGCTTTTCTGTTTCCTCTGTTTGCGTTGCGATGGCTTTAAGAGTATCTACCACTTCCTTCAAATTGTGACCAAAATCCTTCATATCTGGTACGCCAGTCCCAATGCTGACAAGACACTGAATTCGGCCCTTTTGGATTGCATCAGGCCATATAGACTTCGCTTCATCGAGAACTAATTCGACGGGATTATTGTAGCCCGTGCCACCGTCGACAAATTTTTGGTTGCCGATTTTGATGGGGTCGAAGAACGTAGCGGCTGCGGACGTGGCCCGAGCAGCTTGCCAAATCGTACACTCTTCACCTGCTGAAGAGTCTACACTATCGGAGGTAGTATAGGATCGAAGTGGTACTGGAGTATTCCCCGCCGTCGTGAAAGTACAGACGAAACTGAAGATGTAAGTAGTTGATAATTGAAGTTGCTTCATAAGGCGGCCGAAATAAAACCAAAATTTAGTTAGACTCACACTTTGCAACTCGAATCACAACCGGCTAACTTCGCATTTGAATCGCCCATCTTATCACTTATCGTCTTTTTCATCTCAGCGGCAAGATTCTCTGATCGGTATGCTCCTTGGACTTTCCACAGGTCCTTGGCCTTAAAAAGTATATTTGCCTTTGAATGTTTGGGCTCGAAAGCTTTGGATGCTATCTCCTCGTACCGATCTATGCATGTTTGAACGTCCATACCAAGAAGTCCAAGCATGATAGCAATGATTCTGTGAAGAGTGAGCATACATTTATGGTGCGGCGAAATTGGCGAATGATCTACCCTCCAGTGCTTGTTCCTCCAATCAAATCAAAATATTCACATGGCTTCGGTGGATTCTTTGGATTTATCATCTTCATCAAGTATTTGAGGATGATTAGTGTTGAAATTCCCCGGATTCCACCTCCATCTTCAAAAGAGTTAGCAAACCATGCCAAGAGACCAAGAGTGATACAGCTCACCCAAAGAGAGGAGCTTTAACGGCTGAGAATCCGTGTTATGATCTAACGACATCGCGACACTTCACTGTCTGGTATTTTTCTGCTTGGGAGATAGAATGGGTTAGGGAATTTTGAACAAAGTACTAAACTAGAAATCACGCATCGGCCCTTCTAAAAGTGTTCTATTAAACCGTAGATGTGGTGTCGCAAAAAGTAGTCGCAAGGCAGTCATAGACTACGCGTCATTTACAACGTGGCTCCAACCTGTCAAAATACGGTTCAGCCCCGTATGCATGGTGATGAATAAGCTTCCAGTACACCCTCCTGTATTTATCCTCACCATTTAGCCGGACGCCTACCCTCAACTGTATCCATACTTTTGATCCAATCAATCCATCATATTCTACGATTATTTGACCTATCACTGCTTCCGCATGCCTGTATTTCTGTTACAACCACCCCGTCTGGTGAACCTGACTTTTTGATAAGACAACCTCGTAGCGTAAGGTGCCGTTTGGTTTTTGAGTATCTAAATACTCGAACACACACCAAAATTTTCAGATACTCCAGATACTCCTTCAAAGGTGAATCTGAGTATTTGAAATTGAGTATATGAGTATATGACAGGGGGTGGGGCAACCATAGGGGTTTATTAATGACACAGGCCACACTAAATTAAATCAGATACCAACTAACTTTGATATTCCCTTACTTACCGAATAGCTTTTGAGTATACCTAATTAAGTTTTTGTAAAGGTAGAATTTGATTTTGAAAAAGTAATAAGAATTTGATAAAGATATAGAAAAGAGTATTTTTAAGACTAAAAAGAATTTTAAAAGAATTTTAAAATATAAATAGAGATATAGAGAAAATAATATTAAAAAAAGTAAAATATTTAAAAATAAAAATAAAAACTTTTTATAATTAATTAATAACTAACTCCAAAAATAAAAATTGTATTTTAGATTATATTTTTTCTGAAAAGACATAATAAAGTAGTCTTTTTAATCTAGTTTAGTCGAGTTCCGACCTATCATCCGTTGTGAAGCTAAGCCTCGAAGCCCCGTAGTCATATTCGGGTTCCATTTAGGGCCCCGATTTGTACAATATGTATTGGTAATGCAGTTTGTGAAGGTAGAGGACAGATATAATGAGCCAAAGGAGGCGGAAGAGGTCCACAATAGATTGGGAGCGTAGTGAACTTGGAGCCGACAACATCGGCATACACCTCGCCTGAATCTGTTAGAGAGACCTAACGGAGTACTTCCCCGGACTAAGGGATTTGTTCGATGATCTGTGGGCCGCAGTAGAGTATATATAGTTTATACCATTGCGCGAGGCATTAGCGAACTTGGGGTGGCGACGCGTCTCTGCCGGGAAAGTCGCGAAGAAGTTGACGATTTTGACTTGGCTAATCGTTCTCTTCGTAGACAGCTAGAGCAGGTCGTTGCTCTTGCTGGGAAGACATAATGACGAGTTCATCCGATGGTACGAGGAGTATGTACGGTAGCTGAAGAGTTCGGGATGTAAGCTGGAAGTTTGAAGAAGTGGTGTGTTGATTTATAAGGAAAATTCGTGACACCTCTTTGAGCTTCGTCGCAAAGTAGAGGTGAACCGAGGCAAATCGGTTTCGCGGTATGAACGCATATGCGGAGCCACCCTAACTTCTGTACCTTTCCGGGATCTTAGAAACTGCAGATGTCTTCGCCTTGACGAATTTATACTGGGTTGACAATTCCAGCACGTTGTACATTAATGCTGCGTAGGTTCGACTGCACTCAGTGTATATGTGTTGGCAGCAGAATCGGGATGAGATCGTTGGAGCAAATTTCTAGGGCTTAGACGACGGCCTGCATGTTGTCGATTGGGAGATAAGACGGACCTAGACCAACGCATGCTTTTCAGCTCCTGGATCCCAGAGCGTAGGGTATTCCCAATGCTTGAAATAGAGTGTACCACTCCACATCTTAAAATCCTCCCAACTAATCGTGATATGGCGACAAGCTTCTTCTCGAAACTGATAGCGCAAATCAATAAAAGAGAGATCAGTAGGACCAAAAATTGGATGAAGTCGAAATTCGTATATCCGCCATCATAGAAGAGAACTCGATTGCACACATCTTTGAACTTCGGATCCAAGTCTTCCGGCATCATTTCCAAAGGAAGATGGTTTCGCTGCAGAAGCCCATACAGCATATATCTTGACTGTAGAAAAGCCGTCTCAAACCAAGATTGAAGCTCTATAATCCATTGGTTCTTGGAGTCATGGAGCTCAATCAATTCCGAAACACGATGTTGGAAGGCAAGGAGGACCTGAGTGCCACGTCTTTGAAATAGATACCTCTGTACGGTTGCTTTTGTGACGAGCTGACGGTCCAGGACCTCAAGATCGGTAGCCGAAGCAAGATCACCCGTTTCCAGCAGACTGTTGGACAGTCCCGCGATTTCATTTCCTTCCCTTCCCCACGGAGTACATCTCTCTCCTACACAGAAACGATACTGCTCGACACAACCAATTCCAGTAGTATCATAATCAGGGAAATAAATTCTCGATTCTTCGTTCACAGGTCTGTCTCGGACTATCTCATGGGCCGAAAACATGGGATCGTCAACAGGATAATTATAAGAGCTTTTACCGGCTCTGAAGGTTACAACAAAAACCTCTCCGTCGTGTCTTTGGAGGTCCGGATGCAATTTTCTCGAGAACTCGCTTTTGGTGCTCAGGAAGTTTGGCCATATTTCCAACTGTGAAGGACGATTGGCCAGTGCGGCATTTTGACCCGAGTGCTGGCTTGAGAGGCCATTTGGTCCATTACAACCAGCGACTACAATGCCACCACAGACGAATGTGACATTGTCAGGATCGGGATAGCTCCAGTCACAGAATGTGAGGAAAGCATCAAGACAGCCACCTGACCGCCCGGATTCCGTATGTTTATTGACAAATTTCTCGATATTCAAAGGCGAGCAGGTAAGACGATGGCTCATTAGAACCTTTGATTTGGAATTGATCCCGAGTTCCCGCAGAGAAAGGTCGGTATGCTCCAAGCGCATCGTTTGGTTCTTGAATGTATCTTCAACAAAGGGACAGGCCTCTTCCCGCGAGACTGTCATTTTCGGCCGTTCGATGGAGATACCATCACTCTGGCTACATGGGTCTCGAATTTCTGAGTGAGTGTACCAACAATCTTTGAAGAATCTATCCGCCAGGTAAGCATTGTCTCTGAAAGCATCTGGTCGATCTTCGTATCCGATACATCAATTCGCATTTCCAGATTGTACCATGGGAAATCCCAAGCCTCCAGACAGACTCCATGGAATAATAATGCCAGTATCACGAATACGAGTAGATTGGCAATAGCAATTACACCGATCGCTGGTGAAACAGGTCGAATTTCATTGGTTTGAACCTTCCTTTTGCGGTGGAGAGCCCTGAGAAGATGCCCAATTGCAGCTCCGTGCGACATCAAATGTCTCTTCTGATCGACATCGAGCTGCAATTTAGGGCTGGTCAATCGAAGAAATATTTGTTGCTCCACATGCCAGGCTCGAGTTTCAGCGTAAGCAAGGAGTGTGGTAATGAAGGCTACGAAGGCAATAGCCTCGTTATCGGTGAGGGTGAGGACTAAATTTTTCTGCGCATGAAGGCTGTGATCGCGCCATAGGTATTTGTGTACATGTTGGAATGACATTTGGACGGAGTGGCATCGATGTGATTCTAAAGATTCTTTGAACGTTTGAAATGTGGGAATGGGAATTATAATGTATTATATACCTTATATTCGTGAGGCAGACTTGACTTGTGCTTCTTATGGCTGATTCATGCATGCGAGAAGCTGCATGAGACATCGATGGCATCCAATGTAAAAGCACGAAGGAGCGAGCCAGAATCAACCTGACCTCTCCGCCTCCGCAGCATGCAAATGCGCACCACTCTGGATCAAAAGTTGGATATGCTCATCGGCGCCCAACTGCTGCGCCAAAAACAACGGTGTATTACTGGCTCGATTCCGAACATGCACACTAGCTCCCCTGTTCAGAAGCTCACGCAATACTTGAGGGTTGGGACCAACAGAAGCAAGGTGTAGAGCCGTATTGTCTGCATAATCCTTAGCTTCTAAGAGGCCATACTGATCACCTGTCAGAAGCTGTAGAACGGTCTCGACGTCGCCGTTTGTGATGGCGTAGCCAAGAGCTGTGAACGCTGTTTGACGTGCCTGTAGGATGTCAGAGATGATCTCTCATTTCATTTAGATCGAGGAACATACCGTTATGATAGGTGTCTCTGAAGACGGATGAGAGAATTGTATATTTGCAAGCTCGGTCATTTCGCCTCGGATGGAGAGCTGCATCTGAGTGACGATATCGGTGTAGTCCAAATCTGGGAGAGCCAAGAGGAATGAGAGTTTAGTCAAGGCAGCCTCCGTTGTCAGGTCGTGACCAAATACTACACCTGCGTTTCCTAGGACTGTTGCAGGAGCGTAAAGCGGGGAGACGAAGCCTGATTGACATTGTGAGACGTTGACAATGACGATGCCTCTCTCTACTGCGGCTTTAAAAATGGATGTGAGGCTCCCATCTTCACCCCCTGGAGCATTTCCTGCACCAAAAGTTTCCAGTATGAGACCACGAAGGCCGGGCACTCTCAGAACGCCGTCAATCATTTCAGGCTTGATGCCTGGGAAGATCCGAAGACATGCAACCTAATCTATGAGTGTATGCTCTTTGAAAATAGCGACAAACTTACATGTGCGGTGTCAAGGTTGGTCTGGATATCGAATTTTGCGATTGTTCGTGGTCTGCGAACAAGCGTCCAATTGACCTCCGCTCCCATCGCACTGACTTTGGCCAGAGGTTCGCAATTCGGAGAAGCAAAGGCGTCAAAAGAAGAAGCCGAAACCTTCGTAGTACGATTCCCTCGATATAAGTTGTGATGGAAGAATAAGCAGACTTCCGGGATCATGAACGTGCCGGCAATGATGAGAGATCCAAGGAGATTGTCCACAGCATCGGATTGAAGCGCGAAAATGGAGGCTTGAGATCCTGTGAAAATGATTGGTTTGCCTAGATGAGAACACATGAATGAGAGAGCAGAGCTTGTATATGCCAAGCTGTCGGTACCGTGCAAGACGACGAAGCCATCGAAGAGAGCATAGTTATTCTGGATGGTGGTTGCTATTTGTGACCAGCCCGCTGATGAGATGGAAGAGGAGTCGAGGAGGGTCGGAAATTCATAGAGAGTATAGCGGACATGACGAGAATAACTGCTAGGCGGGGTTCTCAAACTTGGAAGGTATTCTTTGGTCGATCCTATCATAACGGGGAGGGGGTCTGCAGACAGATTAGGATCAGGTAAGCAAAAGAACATTCGCCAACCACAACCATCGCCTTTAGATTCGAACTTGGAAATTGCAGAGCTGAAAATGACATGAGAAAACGCTCATCCCGCTCGACTCTGAACGCGCCTCTTCCCTGATGTCTCCCATCAATTAATGAAATGCAAGTACACGTGACTCTACTCAAATCTTGCGAGCGGGAAAAGCAAGAGCAGCAGAGCAGCCTTGACTCGGTCAAAGTCATTCATCCACGCCCAGAGATCACCACACCCAGGAGGAATAATGAGAAAAACCCTCACCTGGGGTCGACCCATCGTTAAAAGACGGCCGCGGGGCCATGCCGGCCTCCAAAAACCCCCTCGCTGGCACCAACCCCTCCGGAGACGACTTCATACATATGGTGCCCCCCGTCATCACAATGAGGACTCGTGCCTCAGGATATTGCGTCGCCATGTTCTGCTATGATCACCCTGCTGAAAATCCCAATTTCAAATTCTCCCTACGAGAAAAAAAAATTATTAGAAAAAAATAGGATCGGCCTCCGAGTCCAGACCTGATCGTCCACTAAGAATTAAGTTCTCGACAAAAGTTGCCCTGGAAAGAAGAGCCGATACGTCAAAATGGGTTTTGGGATTTCGACGGTTCTTGGTCTAAGGTGATTAGGGTGAGCGAGATGAGGTGGTTGTTCCTGATCTTCCTATCAGTATCGAGGAGGATGATTCACGGGTGTTGGGTAGTCGGCGCAGAAGTTGTAAAGGGGATGAGTGGTGATGAGTGGTAATGTGTAGAAGAGATTTCTTGGCAGGAAAAAAAAGACGATGAGATTTTTTCTCGTGGGACTTTTTTTCTCTAAGGACTTTAAATCTCCTTCCTTCGTCATTTCACCCAATGGGGATTTTCTAGTATCATCTAGATATATAAAATATGAAATATAAAATATGAAATATAAAATATGAAATATAAAATATGAAATATAAAATTCTCATTAAATTTGATATCATTTCATATCTCCTTTCAATATATACTAATTTATTTGATCCAACAATCTAGAACTTCCTATAAAAAGAAAACACGCGTTCTCTTTCCCCTTGCGATCTTTATCTTATCCGATCGCTCAAACGTAAGACGGCACTTCTTGGCGAACCAACCTTTTTTGAATTGGTATCAACCAGTATCCACGCCCTATGCATGGAAACGATCTACAATGACAGAATGATTAAGCCAACTAAAAGAGATAATCTTCTCTCGTCTTCTCCTCCTCCCTCCTCCCTCCTCCCTCCTCTTTCTCTCTCCTTTTTTTCCCTCCCTCTTTATCCACCCATCCCTCTCCTAAACTAAAAATAAATAAAAATACAAATACAACAGACACCTCACTCGGCTTCGTTCCCCCCCCTCTCAAACCTCTCCAAACCCAACCACGACAACCGAGTGACATCTCAGCCACTCCGTCCCCAGCAGTGACATCTCCAGATCAGATAACCCGACGACATCCCGACCCAACCAACCAACCAAGCCCAAATCAAATACCCATTCCACCCATCCTCTCCCTCTCCCTTCTCCCCTTCCCCAAAACCCAGGAGCGTGTGTAGATGCCCCAGAAATTCGCATTCACCACAGCGGCCATGGCCACTGCATTGGAGGAAACATCCGTCAGTTACGAGGATTTGGCGGCCATCGAACGGGCATTCGATGATGTCGAGACGGAAATTAGTAAGTGGTGACTTTGTTGGCTTTTTCGTGCGCCGCGTTATCATATCAGATCATCTTGCGCCAGGTCGCGACGTACCTGTACCTACCTGTACCCAAGCGATTTCGCGACAGCACAGCCCCAACACCCCCTTCACACCACCACCACG
>Ga0182030_10003673_pt1 | contig 32825 bp, 30 predicted proteins | sample 812S3MmetaG_FD_121299 | JGI IMG/M metagenome (GOLD analysis project Ga0182030, IMG submission 121299) | Permafrost microbial communities from Stordalen Mire, Sweden - 812S3M metaG (Illumina Assembly) | ecosystem: Environmental > Terrestrial > Soil > Wetlands > Permafrost | place: Sweden... | reverse complement strand
GGGGCTGAAAATCGGGTGAAATGAGGCATATCCAGGGCGGAGCGCCACATTTTTTTTCGCGGACACGCTTTTTGTTGGGAAAGCGTTTGCCTGCAACAACTTGAAGGCCAGGAAAGAGCCCTTAAAAGGCCTTTTTTTCACCACAATTCCGTCAGTCCATTTGCGATCTGCGGTAATTTATAGAAACCACAAAAAACAACAACCACCACAACCCAACAAATACAACTAAACCAATGAACACGATGCCTCTCTACCTCAATATGCTCGAACTCGACGCTTACACCACAGCGTCTCCACTGGCGGCCCAATACCTGGTCGCAAACCACTACCATTTAGCGCCGCGGGTGGAAATCCGCGAAGCCGCGACCGGCGATCCCGCGACGGAAAAAGTCGTGGCCGGGCGCATGCACTTCGATTTGATGTCGCCGTTTCTTAGGGCCGTGATTGGCTGGGCCGGCGTGGTCGGGGAATGTCTGCACGACGATGGTTTCGCCAATCCAAGAGAACTTGCGGACTGGGTGGAAGACCACTTCGAGTGGGGTCGCGACAACCAGGCTTGCAGCCCGAGCGACACGACCGCAATCCGTGCGTACCCTCAGGAGCGCCGGGCTCTCCTTCGGGCGTGCGAAATTCTTCTCTCCCGAAGCGAGGAGCATCTCGCCATCGTCAAGCAGGCGACTGCATCCCTCATGCAGAACAGAGGGAGCGTCTTCGTTTGGCCGCTTGGCTCCAACTCCTCTTGGCCAGATTTCCAGGAGAGTCCCGTCCTCGTGCCTTCCGAAGCGACCGCTGCGGCTTTCAGGCAAACGGAAACCGAAGCCATCGGATGCGGGGCTCTCATTGCGTTGGACGCCCCGGACTGTTCCCAAGAGCGCCCGTGGGAGTAGGCAAGACGCACACTCCGCGGAATAAAAACATGAACCCTGCAACCCTCAAAAAAGTTTTTAAAAATCCCGGTTGCCACAAAATCGCGACTCGTTATCAGCCCCCCCAGACCTCCGCCTTGTGGTGGAGAAACCGGAAACCCGGCGCCGCACGGGCAACTGGAACAACAAAACGCGGCACAGAAAGAAAAGTATGCACATGAATGCAAATGAAACCGAGAACCTCGTTCTCACTGAAAGCGAACGGACCTACGTTTCGAACGTCCTCAACGGCTCCGAACTCGACATCGAGTCCGACGGCGCCTCCTACCTCAATCACATGGCTGGGAACGAACAGGACTTCTCGCCGGGAACGCCCTTCGAGGACGAAGACGGCTTTGGAATCGCCTGGAACCTGATATCCGGCCTGGAACGCGAGGTCCTAACGGCGTGCAACAGGGGCCTCCACAGAGGCTCGGATATCGACGCGGATCAGCTTCGCCGCAAGATTCGCGCGATGACGCCCGAATGCCGGCGCCGCCTCGTTGAAGAAGCCGCCGCGTTTTGGCGCAAGCAGGGCGACGCTGCCCGGATCGCCCGCCAAGCGTTCGATCATTCGTCCCGGTAAAAACGGCAAAGATCGAAAGGAGATACCAGAACATATGACCATCGACCTTAAACCAACCGGAAGGCGTTCCATTGACGGCATCGCAGAACGCGAGTGGGTGGAAGTTCGTGTGGGCGCACTGGCGCTCGGACGAATCGTAGGCAGCCGAGTCGTTAGCGGCAATGGAAGAATCGTATCATGCAGCCCGCTGGAAGGCATTCAGGAGCTTTCCGGATGCAGCAAAGAAGAGGCCGTCGATGCCCTGAATCGCTACTCACAATCCATAGTTGCCGGTGGCCGCAAGTGAGACACAGAAACCCCAACTGTGACGGCTCCGGCCCGCACAGCCACGATTCCCAAGTCCGCGTCCTCCCTTACGGGGGCGGCAACCTTATCCTTTGCCGCGCCTGCTTCGATCACGAGATTGCCTACCGCAAGGAACGCAACCGCGAGTTGAGCAAGGATGAACAGCACGATTTGCCCGCCTGGGACAGCATCACGACTTACCCCAACTAACACCAGCACCATGACCAAAACACCATACGCAATCGAGCAGGAAGACAAGTCCAACGCCATCCAACTCATCGGAAAAGCCATCTGGCCGCGCTGTGGATTTCGCGCCAGCGGCATTGCGGGGCAAAGAACAATCAGCCAAGCGGCGCGGCCGAAGCCGACATCATTGCCCGGATGAGGCGTGAGATGCAGGAAGCGGCTGAGTTAGAACATACTACTGTAACTGACAAAAACTAAGCCATTCATCAACCGTAATCATGAAGCTTTGCTCTTTCGAAACCGCGAAAACCGCGACAATTGACGGCTGCATAGACCTTGATGGTACCCGCGCTCCGGTGAACGCGGCCATCATAAGGGATCCGAGCACTACCGGCATTCCAAATATGTGCAGGCTTTCCACTCAAACGCTCCTTGCCGTGGCGGCCGCCTATCCTCTGGAACCGGGCGATCGCGTTTGCATCGGTGGGCTCCCGCTTTTTCGGCGATCGAGTGAAAGGGCAGTTATCGAGTGGGGCGGGGAGAGAGGCAGGCTGATAATGGTGGTAAAGGATCCTAGCGCTCCGCGCCATGGCAATGATCGCCTGCTGAGTCTCGAATGCTTTTATGGCATTTCGACTTTGGCTTACCCCTTGGAAGTAGCGACAGATGACCGCGTAGTTCGTACCCTCTGCCTCGAATTACGGAAGAGAAAGAGTGCGTGGGCGGAGCGCGAACCGACGTTGGATGGACAAGGGAATATTCTAATTCCGCGGGGTGCTGTGAAGAGAGACGGCACGGAATACTTGAAGCAATATAAGCTTGTGTTTCGCCCCCGGCTGTTTGCCTGGGATTATGGAACTTATCGGCGTTACAGCATTGGTCAGCTTATGAAAATGGATCCGAAACTCGGGGAACTGGCGAAAGAAGTCTTTGACGCTCTGCCGCCGCGTGAGAAGGCACGGGTGTTGGGGCTGACGATGGCAGCGTAGAGAATAGCGCCTGGTTGACGCGATTCGGCATCTAACTGACCCAGGTGAAATTTCCCTGCCAAGCGAGGCCGCGTCCCGGACTGAGGCTTGCGGACAATGGACGCCCACCGGATGTGCCTTGGATAGGCATGGGCAGCGTTGTGCTTATTCTGGGTTGGAAAATCTTTTGCCAAGACCCATGACCGCCTGTTCAAGGCTGTCATCGAGAAACTGAATATACCGAAACGTATTTGTCGGCCTGTCGTGTCCCAAAATCCGGGCGAGCTTAACGATGTCGCGCTGCACACACGGCGAATCCCACAGGTTGCTTGCAAATGTTTTGCGAAGCGAGTGCGACGACAGTTTTTTACATGATACTCCGGCATTGGACGCGGCCGTGACCATGATGCGGTGCGCCTGCCGCCTCGTCATCGGCCGGGTGACATCGCCCTGGGCGTGAAACAGATAGCTTTGAGCATGAAACGGGTGCGTCAATTTTGAGGAACGCAGAAGGAGTTCAATGGCGTCCGCGGCGCGCTCGTTGAGCACCATGGTCCGCGCCCGTTTCTTTCCCTTCATATTCGTCTTGCTCACGGTGATCTGGGAGCGGATCGCACTATCTTGCCAAACTTGGCAAACGCGGATGGAAAGCAGTTCTGAGATTCGAAAGCCTGTATTAGCGCCGAGCAAAATCCAGGCCCGGTCCCGAATGGCGTAACGGCCCGTCAGGCCCGCGATGATTGATTCCAATTCCTCAGTTCGAAGTGCTCGTGCGCCGGTGTAGTTCATTCGGGAGATACGGCTCACCCCCACCCGTTGTGAAAGGTCTCAAATTGCCGATACCGGACGCTTTTCTGGACTCGGAATTTTTATTCGCCAGCCCGGCAAATGTCACTTGGCTGGACATGGCAAACCCGGAATACGCTACGGGTGAAACCCCCTCATCTCGAACCTCGTCGGACAATCTGGACCCGGACCGGATTAGAAAAGCAATACAAATGCCTCGTCGTTGATCCGCCGTGGGCGGTAAAAAAGACGGGAAGGCGCAGTTGCCGCCCCAATCAGGGCGTCACGCTGGATTACCCGACGGTTTCGAAAGCCGACCTCCTTTCCCTGCCCGTGGCGTCGTGGGCCGCGCCACTGTCCTTCATCTGGGTCTGGGCGACCGTCGGCCGGGACCGGACGGGAGAGATTATATTGAGAAGCGCGCTCGACCTCCTCGAAGCCTGGGATTTCCGGTACTACACCACAGTCACCTGGAATAAAAAAACGGGGGTGTGTCCATTTGGTCCCTATCAGATTGTGACAGAACACCTCCTTTTCGGTTATCGCGGGAAGGCGGATTTTCCGGCTGGTTCCCTCGGAAAATTGCAAACAATTGTCACCGAGCCGGCGACCATGCACAGCGTTAAGCCGGATTCAGTCTATCAATCAATTGCCGCTCTGTTCCCCGGCCCCCGCCTGGACGTTTTTGCCCGCCAGCGGCGCAACGGTTTCGATGCTTGGGGCAACGAAGTTGGGCGGCTCCGGATCGATATCAGGCGGCCTCGTTCCCTCAAATCGAAGGCCGCCGGAAACTCCTGAGCGGGCGCCAAGCATTGGGGTCGAAATCCGGCGAGTCTCCCCGCTCCAGCACCCGGCGGCGCCTTGGAGCCAAAAAATTCCTCATCAATTTATTAAAAATACTCCCCTTTTCTTTAATAGTGGAGATGCAAAACGATATTTCTCCCCTGGGCTCTTCCGAGCATGTGACGATCTCCGCCCCGATCAACCCTGCGTCCGATTGGCATCCGAATGGATACGGGCAGCAACTGAATCCGGTCCCAAACCTCGCCGATGACGGGCAGTCGCAGCGTAGCGGCCTTGCTTATCTATGCGCCAAATTCAAGCGCCTGTCCGATTTCGACAAAGGCAAACAAATTTGCCGTTTTCGTCGCATCTATACCAAGACCCTGAATAAATTACCGAAGGACGCCGTTGATCTGATAAGCCGTTACTGGAAATCAAAAGAGGCGGAAAATCAGGAGATGTATCCACGGCTCGTACTAAGTGCTGCGTTCGCGACCAGCGCTCAGCCAGGCACAGAAGTTTCGCCGGCAGCAGCCGTGAATAAGGATGGAACCGAAATGTACTTCTCGTTGCCGCTTGTTTTTGCCCCGGACAAAGTTCTCGAAGAAGCTTTCGCTCATGAACTCGGTCATGTCTTTTTTTTCGCAGGCGGTGAATGGCCGGCGGTGGAAGCGATATCGGAAGATGTGCGAAAATCATATCGGCACGATGAATGGGCAGAAGAGCAAGCAGTCCGTACTCAGATTGAGAAGTGGAACTTTACCGACGAACTCCTGGACATATGGAAAGCGGCAGTCGATCTGGGACAAGGTGACTGGAAAAGGCTCTACACCGAATTCATCACGTTGCTGAAAACACGACGCCAGGAGAAGACAAGCTAGAAACCACGGCACGTCCCCGGTCAGCGTCCCTTGCGAAAGCGGGCGATCTCTCCCAGTTCCGAAAGGAAAGCGTCGTGCTCGGGAGAGTGGGCCAGCGGACCAAGCTCGATTGCTGGAAACAACTGGCTGCCGATCCCAAGTTCCTCCGGGAGTGCCCCGAGATTGGCACCAGACCAAAAGCTGCCAGCGTATGCCACTTCGTCAAACACCCCGGCGTCGTCCAAGAATCGTGCAGGGACGAAACACAAGGTGCCGGGCAACTCACCTTCGAAGAGCCACCCCCATTCGTCTCCCACTTTAATTTTCAGCTTTTCGTCCATGAGGCGAGGATCACACGCTGATACGCTGGGGGGCAACGTGCCGACCCTTCTCCGAGGCGAAATGCGACGGCGTAGTTTTAGCTCCATGCACTACCCCCGTTCCTGCCTCCCGCCGAGAAGGGCTTCTCCTCCCATGCTAAGGACTTCACGCAAATCAAGGTAGCGATAGCCTTGCGGCGCATGGAAACCTCCACACTGACGGCGCAGCGCTGATAGATGCACTGGTTCCGGCAGTTGCCATGTGTGGGCGACCTCAATGGCAAATCCCGTTTCCAAGTCCGTGAAGTAACTCTCGAATTCCGCCTTGTTCAGTCCCGTTCTGCAGCCGAAGCGTTGCCAAATCGCGGACGGAGACGCAGCAATCACCTCGGCGATTTGGAATGCGCCTACCAGTGCTTTTTGCGTCCCGGAAGCATACATGATCACCAATGCCCCCGCCTCCACTCGCGGGCGAACGCGGCGCAGTTCAACGGTCTTGGTCCCGGCGAAAATCTGTTCAACAAATCGTGGGCGGATGGAGACGAGGAGTGCCTTTCCGGGTTTCATATTACGAGAGGGCACAGCCGTAGGAGTAAATGGTGGTGAATTGCTCATCAGAGATCCGTCTGGGTCCAAGGAGCGGTTGGCGAATGCCGATTGCTTCGAGTCGGTCGAGGGGAAACGGTTGGGTGAATCGTTCGGTCATGGAAAAACGAAAGGCGAGGATGTCATTTGTGAGGTCGTTGTCGGCAGTATTGAAAACATCCTTCCACTCGAAAATGCCCAATCGCCGGAAACGCTTGAACAACTCCTTCGGCTTGCCGATGACCACTTCTTCCAGCCGTGAGCACGCCTTGATGGTCATGGACCCATCTCCCTTGCTCCCGCGACTCACATACCACAGGATGCGCGCGGGTGCGGTGAGGTGCCGATGCTTTGCCGAGCAGTAATAAACGCCCTCAATACCAAGCAGCAGTTCTTCCCTGGAACGGAAAAGCAATTGTGCCGCCAGGTCGTTGTCGAAGAAATGCTGTGCCCACTCCGCTCGGATCGAGATGATGAAGGTGGGCAGGCCGGCACCCATGACCTTTGCCGGCCAGAAGCGGGACTCAACCGCTGCCACCGTCGCAGTGTCATTCGATGCCGCCGCAGTTCCCAGCGCCTGTTGCGCCGCCCCGGCGAGCGGTCCACCGGCCTCCTCAGTGGCACATTGTCGTACCACATCACGCAGGTTCGCGAGGTCTCCCACCGCGCGCACAGCGATCTTCGCCCAGCCGTCATCAAACTCAGCGAAAGCAAACTCTGCGAGGGCCTCTCGCACCATTTTCCCGACGCATTTGTCAGATACCTTAATAATGCTCCTTTTTTCCTTTGTGGTGGCTTCGAGAGTTGAACGCAGAAAGTTCCGAATCATTGTCGCCGCAAGAGCGTGCTCGGCTCCCCTCAACATCGAGATTTCCAGGACAGCGACGTTGCTCCGGTCGCAAACTCCAAACATCACTGGCCGGTTGTCGTGATCGGTAACGAGGCGCGCTTCAATGTCTCTCGGCTTTCCCAGGCAGTGCAGCAGTGTTTTGCGGAAAAGATTGGCCTTCTCCTGGGCAGCGTTGCGGAATGCTTCTACCACTGTTTCGACTTCATCGGCCGTGATTGACCGGCTCCGCAAACGGGACCCCTCGATTCGAGATGGTCGATACTGCGCCTCCCGCTCAATCACATCCAGCCCACTGATCAGTTCCGCCGGGTGCAAGACACGCAGACCATAACTTTCGTAAAGGGGCTCGCATCGCTCCGCCAATTTTTCATCGCGCGTAACGAAATACGTCGCTTCCCCGGCGATGGCGTAAGCGATCTGGCGCAGGTCGGATTCATCCCGCAGAACGGCGTCCTCTGGGAACCAAGCCTTCAAGTCGTGGCAGACCTGTTGAAATACAGTATCATCTGACCGCACGGTTACGTACCGCGTCGCCGCCGCTTTGCTCCGCGCCCGAAGTTTCGCATCGCCCCCTCTGTCAATCTCGTTAAGGATTTCCTTCGTTACGCAGAGTTCGATATTCGCCTGCACCCAATCTGCGAGCAACGCCTTGGAATCTTCACTGTCCCGCAGATCGGGACCCTGCAGGTCAAAGAACACATTTGCGTCCACTACCACCTTTTGCCGGTGTTCATCGGCGGACGACGCAAGGGAGAACAAATCTGGGTGACCATGGTCAAACCACCAGAATGTGAGTTCGTGACCATCCTGACTGCGACCCGCCTTCCGATCCACGGCAGTGAATCCGAACTTCGCCCAAACATGCTTCATGTCATAGTCCTGGCGGCATCGCAGGCCGATCCCACCCAGCGGCTTGGACACACGCTTAAGGTCCTCAACGAGCGCCCGCGCCACTCCTTTTCCCCGCGCAGCAGGGGCGGTACAAAGATGCACAATCATTGCCCGTTGTTTGGCGACTCGGTATAGCAGGTAACCGAGCAACTCACCACCCTGGTCTAAGGCGAGAAGAATTTGTCGTGCCCGAGCATGATCTTCAAACGCACCTTTTGGAAAGAAGCCGAGCCGGTGAGAATCCGCTCGGTGCAACGTGATCACATCACCGAGGAGTGCCGACGCCGGGTCGATGGCTCGCACCTCAATGTTCTTCATGGGGACAGTCTTGGTCATACCGCTGGTAAGCGCCCCATCGAAGCTTCAAGGTGTTTTGGCTGGTTTCATCCACGGCAGCACTCGTTGTTGAAACGCGCCGAACGGCCTCACGAAGTCCTCAGCCCAAGCTGCCGCTTCGTCAACAGACCTCTCGATGGCTCCTGGGGGATAAACAAACTTCCGCCAGTGCCGGTTGCGGGCGAATGCGTCCTCAAACATCCACGTTGCACCTTTTCCTTCCTCCTGGAGAAAGCCAATCACGCATTCAGCGGCCTTTCCAACATGCGGAATCTCGTAGAGTTGGCCTGCTGGCTCCGTGTTTTCGACAATAACAAATTTGGAAGACAGCGCATGACGCATGACCTTCTGAAGGACGGATTCACCGAGCTTGTCAGGCTGGTCTTTGATGATGATGGCGTAATACCCGAGAGCTTCGAGTCGTGAAGCAATCAGTCGAAGTTTATCGAGTGCCTCCCCAGTATCCTTGCCAAGCACCAAAACGGATTCTGCATTCTCCAGAATCAAGTCGGCACGCGAGCACACTGATTCGAAGGCTGCCTCAATGCTGGCCACTAAATCTCGCCCATTAGTAACCGCAGGAAGACGAAGCTGCCATCGAATGAATATGTGCGGGTCGTCATCGTTTTCAATGCAACCCTCACTGAACGGGTGCCCTTCGGCGATGAACCGTTTGATTGCTCGGATCATCGCACCGGCATACACGCGGCCATGCCATTTGTGCTCCCAGTATTTGAGGTAGATATGTTCAGTTATCTCGGCGACGATCTGACCGTTCTCGCGCCAAAGTCCCGTCTCGGGAAAGTAATCGTCGAGAATCCTAACGGTGACGCCTTCCGGCATTTCGGTGAAGGATTCGATCTCCATAAGATCGGCTTTCCGGACCTCATGCTCTTCATCGTCGCCATTTGCCAATTGTTCCTTCAATTCCTCGAAATCAAGCATAACTCTGGTGAATTTGGGTTAGGAGAATCGCGATATAGTTTAACTTTCCGCCCAGGAGCATCGGTGCAGCGTGTCTCGTGTGAAATGGGTGGACAGCATGCTTGCCGGCTCCGATTGCTGCACATCATCCAATCTCCAAGGCTTTCAGCAGCGCGGTCCTGACATCTCCGTAAAAGACAGGATCGACATGCTCGATCACGTCGGAACTGACGTCCAGGAACTGCCGTTTGTTCTCCACGGGCACGAGCACCTTTCGAGCGCCATTGTCCTTGGCGACTTGCAGGGGCTCAGTCAGGGAACGTACCGGCTTGATGTTGCCCTGGATGCTCAGGTCGCCCATGGCGATCAACCCGGGCATTGTCGAAGCTCTCCGCAGGATCGAGTAGGCGGCCACCAGGAATGCAATGCCCAGTTCGCAGTTCACTTTGTTGCCCAGCAGATCGATGCACTCGACGTGGAAATCAGAGAGGTCAACGTCCCGGGCGACCCCGAGTGCGGTTTTGCTGGAGGAGAGATAACTGAAGGCCCGGGTAAATGACTCCTTCATCGGCCCGCTAACACCACCGGCCAGTTTCAGTTTTCCGGTTCCTCCCGAGAGCGTCACCTCGATCCGGAACAGGCCAACGGTCCCGGTATTATCGACCGACGCAGCGTAAACCGAACCGGGCGGCAACGGATCCGTCGATACGAGGTCGCGCCCCCCTTGCTCCGGCACGCCCACGAAATGCTCCTCGCCGGTCTCATTGTCGATGTAGCTGAATGCGGTTTGGTAGTAGTCGAACGAACCCATTTTCTTGAGTTGCTCCTTGACCCGCCGGCGCCCTTCGATGGCGAAGGCCAGAATCTCTGCCATGTCTTCCTTGGAAACCTCTCCATTTGGATGCAGCACCTTGATCATGCCCGACATAGTCCTGCGTACAGCTTTACGATCGCGGGCATTGAGGTGAGCCCCCAGCGAGAAGTGTTGGTCCAGAGTCTCGCTGAAGTTCGCCTTTCTCAACTCCCGGAGAGCCTCGGCCAGATAATCGATCACCAGTCCGTAGTGGTCGGTGAATAACTCGTTTCGCATCACCGGCATCTCCCAGCCGGGGAGATAGTAGTGGATGCGGTCCAGGAATGCCGGATCGTCCCGGATCACGTCGGGCATGGGGTCGAACAGATTGCTGCTCTGGACCATAACATCGACCGGTTGCCGGGTGTTTCCAAACATCCCGATGCTGGCGTAGCCTGCGCTTTCCTCGGGACCGCGTTGGAACTTCCCTGACTCGCAGTACGTCTTCATCGTGGTGATGACCTCCTTGGGCATTTTCTCCAAGTCCGCGACTTCGTCGAAGCCAACGGCGTCCCAGAGTTCCACCATGCCCTTCCGTTTGCCACTCATGTGCCCAAACATGTTGGCCACGGTGGTCGGGCCAGTCAGGAGCGCGGCATACGGTGAAAGTTCCTGCACGGCATAGCTCTTCCCGGTACCGGGCGGGCCAAGGTCCACGAAATTGAAATTCCGCTCGCACAATTGAACGAGGCGGAGGCAGTAAAACATTTTCGTCCGCTTCTCCAACTGGCCGGTCTCGTAGCCCATGCTGCGGACAATCAGGTCGAGCCACTCATCCGTGGAAAACTCCTTCCGGATTCTCCGGTACTCCTCCATGTCAAACGACGCCAGTTGGATCGGTGTAAGTTTCTCGATCCAGAAGGGATTCTTGCCCTTGGTTTCCTCGTCGTACTGAAAAACCATCTCCACCTGTGCCCAGATGCCCCCCGTGAGCAGGCGTTCATATTGACGGATATAATTGTCGGGGATGTGGACGTTGGCGTGACCGAAATTCACGACCTCGGCCCAATACTGGGAATCCACCAGGCGCACCTTCACTTTGTCGATGAAAGTGAAGCGCCCGAGTTCTTTCACCTTCGACTTCGCTTTCGTGGATTCGTCTGGGCGGATGTAATTGTCGCGCAGCGTGTCGTTCACAACCTGCAGGCCCATGTTGATGGCCATGGGGTCGGACGATGCGCAGTATTTCCCCAGCAGGAACTCCAGGACGAACGCCGGCACATTGGCGCCCACCTTGACCCGGCGAACGAGGTCCTTCCGGACCACCCGCCCCGCGAAGACGCGGTTGGCCTTTGCATCCAGGGGGTCTGAGGCAGCTTGAGGATCAGCTTCGGTGCTCATAAGAATCAGAATTTCAGTTGAACAGGCAGAGCCTTCGTTTCGTGCAGGACGCGGCCGGAAATGGCATCCTGAACCACCACTCGCAGGGTGTCGACATCGTCTCGGGTCAGGACCATGGCGATGCTGGCGGAGCCGCCGGTAGGCATGGTCACAACGCCGGTTTCGCGGTTGAATTCAGCCCCCACCGCCATTCCGGCCTGTCCCACCTCTTCGCCGCCGCTGATCACCAGGACCCGGAGATTGAGCGGTTCGGTGCTGAGCAGATCGGTCTCAAGATCGAGCTTCACGCCGAAGGTGCGATTGGTGATGGCATCGGGGTGCTCCGTGATCCGGACCTGGGCACCCGTCGATTCGACGCCGGACTCCTTCATCCGGAAGGTGATCACAGGAATCACCAACTCTTGGAGGCTGAATCCTCCGTGGTGATAGGCGAGCCCTCCGCCTGCATTGAAAACGCCCAGACCGCGCGGGAAAACGAATTCAAGGTTCGAGTCGTAGCCGAGTTCCGGGGCTTTCACCGTGACGGTTCCGCCGGGAGCCGACGCCCCTCTGCCAATCCAACAACGCCGGTGTAGCTCGACGGTGGCGCCCGTCGGGGCATCGAGCTTCATGTCGTCTTCCTTGCGCGCGGCAAACTGGTGCCCATGATCGGCCGACACGACGAAACGCTCAAAGCCTAGCCCCGCCAGCCGGCGGATAGCACGAGCGAGATTGCCGATCACCGTATCCATGACGTTGCGCGCCAGCAGTTCGTTCTTTTCTCCAAGCGCGTCGATCTCCTGCGAACGGACCACCAGGACACGAGCCAGTCCGATTTTCTGTTGCACCTTGGAAGGCGAATCTTGAAGGAGCCGTTCCAGGGTGATGTCCGTCGCTTCGGGCAGGCTCGCCTTGAGATGATCCATTCTCCCTTTGGCATCGCTAAGCACCTTGCTTCCGAGCCTGGCTCCCACTTTTCGACCGGCATCCACCACTGAATAGCTTTCCGCTGCTCCCGGCAGCAATGCCGCCATTCCCAATGGGGTAATGGACGGAATGACCGCAACGGCAGGCTCCAGCTTCAAATCCTTCGCTTCCGGGATCTGGCCGGCGAGGTCGGAGCCCATCTCGAAACGTAGCGCATCCACATGGAAGACTGCCACCTTGCCCGGAAGGGGGGCCACTTTCGACGCCCAAATCTTGGTTTGAGGCAGAGCCTCAGCCACCGACCACTTGTCGCGCTCCAATGATTGCCCGAATCTATCGGCCATCGTCCGCAGGACCGCCTCGACTCTGGCCCGCAGAATGTTCAACGCCGTCTCCGTCTCGGGTTCCTCTTCCATGCGCGCCACTCGCGCTTCGAGCCGCCGGTGGAGGAAGTCCATTCGATGCCATCCACCTTCGGCGACGTACTTTCTGAGCATGTCGCGGCTCGTGGCCGTGGACGGCAACTTGGACAACTCCCCCTCAACCTCCACCGCTTCGGCTCCGAGCGATGCCATGAGCGCGCACACCTCCCATTGCGCCTGTCGGCGGGAGAAGTCCAGCCGTGCCCAGAAACTTCCGCTATGGATGGTGGCCAGCTTGCTGGCCGCCTCGTAGCCGCCGCCGGCCAGCACTTCGCCGCAATGGCGGAGCATGATCTTCTCCTCGAATCGGAACGTGTCGATGGCGCCCAGGTCCTCCGCCTTGATGCCGGCTTCGGCGAGACCAAACTCGTGCTCCACCCCATCGGCCATCTTCTCAAAGGCCGCTGCGTCCCGCGTCCGCACGTGATCGAGCACGTTCCGGCAGAACTCCCGGTGTTCCTTGAGAGCGGGCGGTGGAATCATCGCGATGGTCGTGGGCGGCTCGCCGGTCAAATCCGCGCGGAATTCGCCCAGGAGGAGATACCGGCAGAATTTCTCGCGCCCGGCGGCCAGGGCGGACTCATCCAATCCTTTGAAACCAGCCCGGCTCTCGATCAACTTCACGAGTTCCGGTGCCGAGCCCTTCTTCTGAAGCGGTTCATCGAGGGATGGCTCCGCCACCCATTTGGCAACCACGGCGACGTTGTCCGCGGTCCCGAAGACGACGTTGAGCAATGAGCCGCGCTCACCGTTGCCTTGCTCCAGCATGGCCATGATGTCGCCGAACGTGAGCGCCGCCGGCGCCAGCATCTCGTCAATCACACCGTCGCTGTAGGAATTCCTCATCACGTTCCGGGCAAGCCGTTTCATCTGCGGCTCCCAGCTTGCGCCGGCCTTCTCCAATTCCATGAGCACGGAGCCGTGCGGGTCCCGCTTCTCTCCGGGGACATAAATCAGCAATGGCTGCGGCCGGTTTTCCGATACCAGCGGCTCGACCCGCATCCGCAGCGCAAAATAAGACCCCTGGAACGTGGCGAGCCGCGTCTTCACATTCCCGAAGCAGACCAGCTTCACGCCGCTCTCCTCGCCATCGGCAGCCAGGCCCTCGATGAACGAGACGAACTCCCGGTTCGGGTCATACCAAACCACGATTCGGTGTTCCGCGAGTTTCTCTTCAAGTTGTTCGTGCAGATAAGCGGGGAACGGGTTCATGGCGATCAGTTCAATTGTGTCGATAGCGCCGACACAATTTCGGGGTCCGGGAAGGCTTCAACGAGATTCATCATTCAGGAGAGGTTTGGTTTGGAAAAGCCGTTGCTGAACTCAGCCGTCAATTGTTTCGACAATGTCGAAATAATCATTTTCCAGGCGGGAGAGCTTCCCTCATTGCGTCGGCAAGCTGTTTGGCGGTGGGCAGGCGGCCTTTGAACTCAGCAGGCAGGCGGGGCTGAAGCTGGTATTGGGCAACGCCGATGGGATTGGCCTTTGTCTTGAGCGCAAATTCAACTTCGATGTCGTCCTTCTCCGCGCAGAGAATGATGCCGATGGAAGGATGATCGTCCGGGGCGCGTTCCTTTTCATTGAGGAGGTTCAGGTAGAAATCCATCTTCCCCGCGTGTTCCGGCTCGAAGGAGCCGATCTTGAGATCGAAGGCAATGAGCGCCTTGAGGAACCTGTGGTAGAAGAGCAAGTCCACAAAATATTCCTTGCGGCCGAGCGCGAGGCGGTATTGGCGGCCGAGGAAGCAGAACCCATAACCCAATTCCAGGATAAACTGCTGCAAGCGCCCAATGAGGCGATCCTCCAGTTCGCGTTCCTTCACCGCCCGGGAGATGCCGAGAAATTCGAGATTGTAACGGCTTTTCATCATCTCGTCCGCCTGTTCCGCGAAATGCTCCGGAAGGGCGCCGGCGAAGTTATGAGTCTTCTTTTCCTTCACCGCCCTCTCGTAGGCCCCGGCTTTGATTTGGTTGAGCAAAATATTGCGAGACCAGCCTAGCTGGGCGGTGGCCCGGAGGTAGTAGAGGCGTGCGGCGGGGTCGGTATTCTTGTCGAGGATGAGCCGGTGATGGCCCCACGGAACCGACCCGACCAATTCCCTCACAGCTTGGGAGAGATTTTCCAAGGCAGGCTGTGCCAAAATTTTAATCTTTCCAATTTCTGCCACAGCTTGTGGCAGAAATCCGAGACGAGTCGGCTTCCGTCGTAATTCTGCCACAGCCTGTTGCAGAAAGTCTGGATCGGAATAGGCCAGAGAGAGCCGCTTCATTTCCCAAATGCTGCGTGCCGAGAAGCCCCTCATGTCCGGGAACTCAGCCCGCAAGTCGGCAGAGAGGCGTTCCACCACGGCGTCACCCCATCCTGCCGTCTGCTGTTTCTCCACAATGCCCCGGCCGATGTCCCAATAGAGCAGCACCAGTTCATGATCGACCGCGCGGGCGGCGGACGTGCGGGCGCGAAGGATGCGTTCCTTCAACGCCGCGAGGAAGGCGGGATAATCCGGGTGGGAGAGAGCCTTGGTCATTATCGGGTTTCTTGTAGATACATCAGCTTGAAATGGCGCTGGTTCGGATGGTCAGACGCTGGCTTTCCTCCGCCCGCGTCGCTGTGTGCCTTCGCTGGCCGGCGAACCGCAGAGGGATTCCAATGCGGATTTAACCGCTGCTGACGTGCGGGCGACGATGAGATTCTGAACTTCGGCGTCGGGGATCTTCTTTCGGATCCACTTGCCGGGCTTGTCGGGGTCTTCCTGCCAAAAGATTTCATCCAGCCCGTGGGCGATGGCGAGACTGCGGTCCGTGGCGCAATTGGGAACTACACGCTCGGGCCATAGGTGCATGGACAGATGCGACCAATCATAGTCGCCCTTTACCAACTGTTCCCACGCCGCATGGCAATCCTTCCGCCACTTGGGCAGGCCGATCATCCGCCAAAGTGGGGCGTGGTTAATGATGACACCGTCGTTGAGGTTCGGGTGAAACAGCGGAGCCACGCGATTGAGTTCGTCGCGGAAGGCTCGCAGGTCTTCCACGAGATCCTCTGCGTCTGCCAATTCCTGCCGTTGCGCCGTCGTTGGTGCCGCACCCGCTTCCTGCTTTAGCTGGAAGGCGCGGCGTTCCTCGTAGTCCAGCTTCGGTTTCACATGATCGCGCAGCAGGCTGAAGAGCGTGTCCGGCGTCAGCCGGTGGTAATAGAGCCACACGGTGTACAAGCCCTTCGGGCTGCCCAGCGGCCAGTAGATCGGCGCCTGCCGCCGGCTCTTCGAGTACGCTTTCAGGTGCCGGGCGAAGAAGTCGCGCCGGAAGAACTCCCGCAGCCCCTTCACCTCCAGGATTTCGCATGCCTCCACCTCGATGGCCTCGGCGCGGTCTCCCCATATCACGTGTAACACTTCGCTAATCCGCGTCACGATGTCATCGGTCGCGCCCGGGTCATCCGCGAGGATGCCGGTCCAGGTGATTCGCAGCGGATAATCTCCTGGCACATCCGCCGGTGCCGCCGGCAGGCCCTGGGCGTTCTGCAGCATCCCGGGCGGGCACACTGGCAGCGGATCAAATGGGTCGGACGGCTCGGGTGTCTGCCGCGCCCCAGTTGCGAAGCGGATGTCCCAGCGGCCAAAGGCACAGCCAAGGGCGTAGGCTAGCAAGTCGGCAGTGAGCGCAGGGGGAGCATCGGCGGTGGCAACTTCCTCTTCCTCGTCTTTGCCGGCCTCGGCTTCAGAGTCTGCTGTGGCTTCGGTAGTGAGGGTGGCTGTCAACGCGGCGCGGTCCACATTGTTAAGACCGTAGAGACGGAAGACGAGGTCGTCGATTTCGGCTTGAATAGCGGCGACGGATTCCTCGCTTTCGCGCAAACGGACGGCCCAAGCGACGGCTCGTTCAGTGAGAGTTGCACCCTGCACATTGAACAAACTTGGCATCCCAAAACTGTGTGACGTTTCCTGCGCGACATTCATGGCACGATTTTCAGCCCAGCCACAGCGCGCCATGTTGGCAACTTTCTGCCTCACTTCATCCGTTACGGTTGGAAGTACCGTGCTCTGAATAATTCCAATCTCATAAGACCCGAATGCTACTTGAAGCGCGAGCAGCGATCGGAACGCGGCGGAGTTCATTACACCGAGCAATGTGAGCAACATTTCGGCTCCATCTCCCTGGACAAAAAGTACCGGCCCCTTGTCGCCGAACATCGTAAATGGCGGAAGTGCTCGCAGGCTAAATCCCTTCTGCGAACGGCGCGACCACGTGAGACCCGGTCTGAAGCAAAACGAGCGCGGCTTCAGTTCGGCAGACCACTGGTAGCCCCAGCCACGACAACCGCGATATTCTGAAATCAGCGCCTTCAACTCTTCGCCATTCGAACGCCAGTTTATTGCGAGATACAGCCCGCTGAAAAACCGTGCGTGGGCACCTCCCTTCGCGATTGGAATCCAAGTTCCGCTACTGACCAATCTGTCCCCACCGATCTGCGCTTTGTGTTCGGGCAAAAGTTCCCATAGCAACCGAAGAAAACGAAAATCATCCTTCGTAGAAGCACCAATGGCGACTTCACGCCCCTCGGCTTCAACGGGCGTAAGCCCGAAAAGCTTTGCTCGGGTATTGTCTCCGACCCAATACGAGAACGGGCTGCCTCGGATGGACGAAAAACTTCCAGGTTCGCAGATGTAAACGTGCGCGCTGTGTTGTCTAATGACGGCCTCGCGTACGAGATCGCCTTTTTCTTTCGCATCTAAAGCGCGCACGCAAACGAGTGGCGGATAGACTGGCGCGGGCGGAGCGGTGACATTTTTCACCGCGTGCCAGAACGGGGTGTATCGCGCGATTTGACCGGGGCTGCGCTCTACGAAGCCGTTGGCTTCGAGGTGTTCGAGTTCTGCGACGGCTTGATGGCGCTTTAGGCCGTCGCGGGCGGCCTGCCATTTCGGCAGGCTGAAGCGGTCCTGTTTGTCGCGCTCCACTTTAGTCAGGATAGGGACGAGCGAAAGGGTAAGGTCGCGGGCTTCCGTTTCCGAGAGATTGCGCAGAACGTAGGCGGCGACTTCGACCATGGCATCGAGAACGCCGCTGCCGAGATCGGCGAGGGCAATCGGCCGGAAGAGACGGAGGACGACGCGAGTCCGCCAATCTTCGCTCTGCCCAAGGAAGAATCCCGTCCTCGAACTGATAATCCCAAGGTAACCCGAAGGGACGAGCCGATAGTGGAAGCACTCGACGAATGCCTTGTAAACATCGCCCTTAGTGTCGCCGTACGTCTCCTCGATATAAGCCTTCGACGGGATGCTCGCGTCGCCGAAGGGTGGATTCATCAGCGCCACGTCGTAACGCTGGCGGCAGAGATGGATGAACGCGAAGCCGCTGGCGGCGTCCTCGCTGAAAAGCCGCCGTTGGAAGGCGCCGCCGTTCTGGGCCTGCTCGGCGTAAACCGACAGGGCCTTGTAGATGAGAGCCTCGATGCCATCCCAGAAATCCACTGCCAACGGCGTCCCGGTGCCGAGTTGCGCCACTGCCTTTTCCAAGCCGCTCAATTCGGGCTGGCGGGTGGTCCGGTTCAATTCCTCGACGCCAAACAATTCGGCAGCCCGGACGGCGAGTTTCTGGCCGGTCTGACGCGCTTCCTCGACCACCCCTTTGATCTCGTCCTCAATTCTGAGGAGGGATCCGGCCTCGCCAGCAATCCGCATCTTGTCGAAAATCGTCTCCAACAAGTGCAGGAACAGCGCCCGCTCGTCGGGGGCGAACTGGCTTTCAACAAATTCCCGCAGCAGGTCCTTCTCGCCCGGCATCGGCTCGGCACAGACGATGTTCGAGCGCCGAATCGGCGGGCGTTCGGTGGGCCTGACGCCGAGGCGCTGCCACGACTTCTGCGCACGAAGCCAGAGCGCCAGGCCGGCTATCTGGGCGCAGCGCGGGTCGATATCGATGCCGTGGATGTTGTGCGCGATGATGAGCCGCGGCACGTCGCGCAGGAACGCCTCCCGGTCTGGCCAGGTCTCGCGCAACGGTCGCATACCCTCCAGCCGCATCCATTGGGCGCCCTCGCCGGATTCCTCCATCTCCCACGCCTCCGCGTAGATGGCTTCGAAAAGATCAAATGCGTAAAGGCCGAAGTGCATCGAACCGCAGGCTGGGTCCAACATGCGGATTGCGCGCGGGTCCTTAAGCGGGCGGTGCGGGATGAATACGGGTTGGATGACGAGGTCCTCCTGCGAGAGGTTGTCCCGTTTCGGCTGCTCCGGAGCGGCTTCGCCCGGCTTAAGAAAGACCTCATTCGGTAAGCGGATAAGGTAGCGGCACTGATCCTTGAGTCCGGTACCGCCCCGCGTCATTTCGTACCAGAGGCGGCCCAGCGAGTTGTCGGCGAGGAACTCGACGACATAGCGGGGGGTAAAAAACTGATTTCGCACAGCCATCTCGCGGCTGTTGCGCGGTGCAGCGGACTCCTCGCGCATCCGGCGGCGCTCCTCTGGGTCGTTATAGTATTGGTAAATCCAGCCGATGGTCTCGTCCTCGGCCCAGATTCCGGCGAGGGCGGGATTGTTGATCTTCTCCTGCACGGCCTCCAGCGTCTTGCGCCGCGGCCAGAGTTGGGAGGCGGCGTCGGTGCGATCGAATAGGATACCGACCTCGCACCCGATCTCATCGAAGAGCGACTCCAGGTAGAGCCGGTAACCACGGTCTGGCAACTCGATGAGGCCCGGGGCGAGGCCCGAAAACTCCTTGAACCCCTGGGACTGGTCGCCCTGGGAGACGCACGGCAGGACCAGCCCTCGCGACTCCATCATCTTGAGCGCGGCAAAGCGGTTGAGGAAGGTAAAGACTGCCTCGGACAGATACCCGCCCACGGACTCGACCGCCGATTCCCCCGTGGCGCGCCGGTGATGAATGGCATCAACGATGCGCTTGCGGACAAGCCGCTCCGCCGGGCTCAACTGCGGCCCCGGCGCATCCGCGATGCCGCCGTCGCACATGATGTCGAAGATCCCCTCCAGTTGCAGCGCAAACTCCTCCTCCAGCAGGCGCCGAATGGCCTGGGTGGTGTTGAAGAGGAGGTTGCGGGTGGGCTTGTCCATGCGTGTTAGTGTTGTCCCTGTTCCAATCCGCCTCCCGACCACAGGCGGAACACAGCGCCGCCCGGAGTTTGCAGTCTCGTCTGCTTGAACGCCACGGTCACCGTCCTCCCCTCAAGGAAATGATAGCCAAGGAAACTCTGTGCGAACTGGGACGCACCCGCCCCGTGGACCGCACCTTTCGGAGCAATGAACGCTTTGCAGGAATTGGAAGCTGAAAGCGTTGAAGCAAAGGCCCTTTCGCCAGTGTGGCAGCAAAGCGAAACGATTAGCTTTTCGTTTACGTTCTGTTGCTCCAGGTGATTGCAAAGCTCGCCGACCGGCAAGTGGTGATTGTTGGCAAAATTCAGCACACCAGCCCCTCCGTGGCCTATGAGAATCCAATGCGAATAAGCAGCATGATGACGCTCGATGATGAATTGCAACTCGCTCCATGTTCGCAAATAAACCGACTTTAGCTGATCATCAGGGACCAACAATCGGCAGTATTGATGAATCGAGCCTGCCAGCGGATCCAAGAGCGTTACCTCAGTATCGAAATCTCCGATTCGTAAAATAAGTATGCCAACATCCTTGTGAGCAGCGGATGCGGCGATGCTTCGATTGCCAAGATCATGTGGAAGGTCAACTCGGATCGATTTGGAGTGCTCGGGCACTTCAGTTACTGTGCCTCTGATGATCGCGTATGGGGCAACGACCGCATCAGAGACCCTCTGAACTGGAACATAAGCCGTATCACCGACTTGGAACTTAGCCATAAATCACTGAATAAGAATCCGCTTCCCTTCCGCCAACTGCCGCTCGCATTCCTCCCGCAGGGCCGTGATGGCCGAGTCGAGTTGGTCGCTGGTTTCGATGCCGCCGGCGAAGTATTTCCCGATGTCTAGCCGGACCAGCCGGCTGCCATCAATGAGGCGCAACATCTCCTCGATCACTTTCTGCGTGCGGCCGGTGCAGGCATCAATATCTGACCGAAGCAGCGCAATACCCGTGCTCGCCGGAGCGGGCGCCGCGCAGGCATTAAGGGGCGCAACCAGTTTTTCTCGCTGTTCGGATTCCAGTTCGTCCCAACCGGGAACGGATGCCACTTTGGCCACCGCCTTGGTGTAGGCGGTCGAGCGTTTGGCCGAGGCTTCCGAATGGCGGCGGTTGTATTCCGCCTTGAGCGTAGCGGCATGCTGGGTAATGGCGGCCAGATCCTTGTAAAAGGTCTCCTTGGCGAGCAAATCCTTGAGTTTGGCGGCGTGATCCGGAAAAGCGAGATCCAGGTCGGGTTCGTCTTCGAGAACCGGCCATTCAGAGGAAAGAACCTCACTCGCGTTTCGCAGCGCCAGAAGGGCGGGCTCGGTCAGAATATCTCGCAGGTCAGCGACCCGCTTCCGGGCTTCCTTAAGCTGCTTGTAGTCGGCATTGAAGGAGAGGATGGCTTGTTCCTCGGTACCCGTGCGAATGGATTTGAGTAGTTCCGTGGCTGCCAACATGACTGAGGCACCTGGAAGCCGATGGGAAACCAGCAGGGTATGGGTGGCCGAAACTTCTTCCTCCGGGCCGAGGCATGCCTTGCGGATCTCCACGGCCACGGCGCCCTGGCTGGCGATGTCCGGTAATTCATGGCCGAACACGTCCTTGTAACATTCGTTTGCCTCGACGAGCTTGGCGAAGTCGATGGCGACCTTGGGACGGAAGGTGGCGCTCTTGAAGGTATTATTGTTGCCAAACAAGGTCCGTGCCTCGACCGAAACGGCGGTTTCGATGACCTTTCCCTGCGAGGTGGCGTCGATCTTTCCCGCGCGAAGCAGGCAGGCCACGAAAAGCCGGACTACATCGAAGTCCCAACCGTACGGCTCCCTGGCGAATTCCTCGGTGAGATAACGGCCCGTGGCGGACTCGCCGTAACTGGCGCGGTTTTCGATGCGGGCCTGGACCTCCGCCAACGCGCCAGAGTCGGTCTTCAGGATCGTTTGGCCTCCCTCATCGCGGAGTAAATCGAGCTTCGTGTAAACGGCCGAGAGACCGTGGAGATTACTGGCGCTGAGGATCGATTCAAGGTCCTGCTTGGTGACGCGAGCCGCGCCGTCTTCGTAACGATCGAATACCTCAGGCAGAGCGATGCCGAGGGTCGCTTCGGCGACCGCCGCCACGTCGGTGGCGTTGTCGCCGGGGCTGCGGTCATTTCCGCGGAACCAAATGTTGCCGGCGAGCAGCGATTCCCGAATGAGCCGCCGCAGTTCATCAGAATGCCGTCCCTGGCGTTTCTTTTCATCCGACACGAGCGCCATCTCGTCCCGAGTGCGGGCCGATCGTTCCTTGGCTGCAATGATTTGCTTCGAGCGAAAATACTCCACGAGGTTGTGGTCCACCTTTTCCGCAAGCTGCGCCGCCCAGAATATGTGCTTGGTCTCCGTCTGGCTGCGGGTGCGCATCTCGGCGGACTCGGCTTTGAATTCGGCCTCAGAAACGCAAAGAGCCATGTAAAAGGGGATGTCGCCATCCTGAACGACTGGCCGGTTATTCAGGAACAGGGCCGCCTTGAAGAGTTTGGTATCGAGGAATTGGTGGGCCGGCTGCGGTGACCAGAGTTTCAATACCGTCTCTCGCAAGATTTCGTTCGTATCAGCCGGGCGCGGCTGGAAACCGTCGCGCTGGCGTTCCCAGTCATCTTCTGCCGGGCTGGGAATTCGGTAGCCATCGTCGCCGAGCCGGACGGCCTTTGCATTTTCCAATTTCTCCAACGCACCCTTCACTTCCGTGAGGCAGGAGTCGGCGTCCACCGCCGGATGGAGGCAAGCGGCGATGTTCTCGGCCGTGCGGTGGATGTTTTTGACGAACTGCAACAGACAGATGGCCTTGGCGACGGGGGCGGCGTAGGGATGGTCCACCTGCCGGCCGATGTCGCTGATCTTGCCGCGCAACTCGCTGGGGATATTGCCGGAAACGAGGTCGTAGATTTGGTCGATGCGTACCAGCTTGCCCACTTCGCAGTCTCCAAGGGCAATGTCGGGATGAATCAGGAGTTGCTGCGCCAGCTTGATGATCGTGCGGTTGGCCCCGCCGACATGGTGCGTGGCGCCACCCTGGGTGCGGAGGCCGGAGACGATGTTGATGATGAGGTCGATCTGGTAGGGGAGCAGCGGGTAAAGCGTGATGAAACTTTCAGCGGTCAACTGCGCAAGCCGGATGTCCGCGCTGATCGTGGTGGACTGGGAAAGCTTGCCCCGGTGGGCCTCGAAGAGTTTGCGAAGCGTTTGCTCGCCGGCTGCGTTCTTGGACAGGACGCGGCGGCTGGTGACCTCGGAGATGTCCGATGGCTCCAAATGAACCTGGAGCGGGAACCGGTCCATCAGGCGTGCGAGTTCGACCCTCCGATCGTCCAGGCCCCCAACCAACTCGGTGAGCTTTTCCTGCGAGGTGACCACGAGCCACATTTTGCCCCGCCCAACCACACCCAGGCTCTGAACCAGCCCCTGCAAATCGAGCATCTTCTGCACATCACGGGCAACGAACTGCCCGACCTCGTCGATAACGAAGACGAGCGTGTGCCCGGGACGGCGGCGATTCATCAACTCTTTGCACCGTTCGGCTAGGCCGCGGGGTGTGATGTCAGCACGATGCTGCGCCCCTTTAACCCAGGAGTCGGCAGCGGAGTATGTGGCGGGTTCCAGTTCGTGCATGACGCGGCTCGCCTGGTTCAGGGCGAAGGAAACCTTGGCTTTTTCGGTATCCCACGGTTTTTCAAAGACACTGAGGAACCGGGCCTTGAATTCGTCGAGCTGTTCCTCGGATTCCAGGTCGATTTCCAGTTGAGCGATGTCGATATGGCCCGCGTAGCCGAGGTAGCGGACGAAGCACCGGTGCATGATCTCGGTCATGCTCTGATTGGCCGTTTTGATGCCGCGGTCGGTGGACACATCAAAAATCACCGCATCGGTCGGAATCCGCTCAGTGATCTGCTTGAGGAGCACCTGGAGTTTCGCGCTGTCGGATCGGCGCGAGGCGAAGATGGAGGCCGCGGGCGTGCCGAGGATGTCCCTGTTGGCCAGGGCGAGGCCGAGATTTTTTGCGAAACTGGATTTGCCCGAGCCGAAGAACCCGGAAACCCATACGCCGATTCCCTCGTGCGGATTGGCCGGCGTCTGGTCGTAGCGCTCCAGGATGTCAATATAATGGCCGAGGATGGAATTGGTGATCACATACTCCTCAAGCTCACCCCGGATGATGGCTGCATCGTCCTGGTCAACCTTGATGACCTCTTCAATGTTGCGGTCAACCTCACGGGCGAGCAGTCCTTTGATCGATGGTATGGTCATGGTTAAAAGATGCGGGGGCGATAGTTGGGATCGGGATCGAGGGCGCCCATGAAGCTGAGGCCGGTAGGTCCGTCGAGTTGACCCGGGTAGAAAAGGACCGCGGGGACTTTGAGGAGCCCCCGCATTTGTTCCAACAGGGCGTGAGAACGGTAAACCGGGAAGAGGGCTCCGGTGCGATTCAGCAGCACGACATCCTTGGTGGGGTCTTGATCCTGCGGCAGATGCGCAGCCACGAGGTCAACCAACGGTTGGGACGATTCGAGGATGCTGTGGATCGTATCCACCATGGCCTGGACGCCGGTGACAGGCTCATTGTCCAGCATGTCCTGCTCGGTGTAGCCCTCGGTTTCAATGGCTTTAAAGAGGCACTCGGCAAGCGAGATTCGGGTGACTCGCTTGCCAGCGTTCTCCAGCCGGGTCGTGAGAAGATCGAGTTCCCCGCGGAGGTCGAACTCCGACTCAGGCGGATAGTGGAAAATCGCGTACGGCATGTCGTGGTACGCACTCAGCCGGCCTCGCGGGTCCGGGTTCGCGAGGAGAGGTTCGAGGTCCAGTTTGAGGCGTTCTCTCCAGTTCATGCGGCGAGGGATTGGGTAAATTCGAGGAGGGAACCGTATGGCAGCGACAGTTCCCGCACCGAACCGGCGCGTTCGTAGCGCAACCGGTGGAATTGATGGAGATTCAAAAGCTCATGCTCGACCTGCGCGGAGCGCATCAGAAAAAGCCGCCACCGGTCGGACGAGACCAGGCGCTGCGCGCTCGGCACCTCCTCCCAGAGGCTGTAGATCGCGTAAAGGAATGCTTCATCAGGAATGGCAGGGTGGCGCACTTCCCGCCGTGCCTTGCCATGCACAAAGCCGAACTCGCCGGCTGTCCGCAGAAGGTCTCGGCCCAGACGACGGACACCATAATCAGAGAGGTCTCCCTGAAACACCCCGCGAGCCTCAAGTTCACGGACGAACGGGATGACATCGTCGGTGGTGAAAACCGCAACCCCACCATCGATGCGTGGGAACAGGAATTCGGAGGCGAATGCAGAATACAGGCCGTCCGTGCTGCCGATATGCCAGAGCAGACAGTATTTCCAGATGTCGAGCGAAAGCCCTCCTTTGGCCAGCTTGACCAGCGGGACGATGGAATCCCCGGCGGAAAAGCGGCTGAGTAGGGTTGCTGTGATTTCCCTGAGCCACGCCTGGTTCTTCGCTCCAATCGGGTTCGTCTCGCGGATGGCGATGATGTTGTCCTTTAACCGAAGATCGAGATCCCAGTGGCAGAATATTCGATACGTCTCGTCGATCAGAACCCCCTTCCGCGCGAGACGCGAAGAGAACTTTAATGCGGTTGCGGTTGCCGTCTCCATGCTCAGGTTTCCGCTCGGATGTAGGGAACGGCGAGTTTTTGCCTCTCACCTTTGGAAAATGCGGCGGCAAGCAGCATAAGGGTGGGCGTCTCAGCCTTGCCGGTCCCCGGGAGCGGGACGGCCTTGCCCTCGGCGGACCGACGAAGCGTTTTGGTTGCCTCCGTGGTGGCGTCGTCGATCAGATTTAGGTCCCGCAAGTGCGCCAGCAGATCGCCCGAACCCCGGGAGACGAGATTCTCGAAAAATGGAGCCCACTCCGATGCACTCCGGCACCACACGGGCCACTGGCTCGACACCCCGTCCTCAATCTCGGCAGGGAGGTTCCACAGGGTCAGGCACCCGGGGGGCGCAAACACCGCCGCACACCGGACCGCGGCCACGGCACAGACGATCCGGGCCTGGGCAAACCAGTGGGTCGCCGGGAACCCCCTGGAAAGGACCGACTGGCCGCTTTTTCCAAGAATGCCCTGGGTATTCCACCACCCCGCGCCGTCCATTTCGCCAAACCGGGCGACTGCGAGGCGCAATTTGATCAAATGGGTAAGGTCAGTGTTCACCGGAAACTGCGTTCCTTGATGTTTAGATTTGGGGGATTCACGTCATTTTCTCGCCACCGACCGCTGATTATGGGAGGGCGTATGGAGGATGTCCAGTTGCCACACGGTGGAGCAGATCGAACTTTTGCGCGGCGACAGCGTGGTTTCCAGCCTTGCGGGCGCCTTTGGCTCCGGGCTGCGGGAAACACGGCTCACCGCAATTCTGGGCTACCTCGTCGCCCTCCAACCGGAGAGATTTTGCCGGGAGTTCGGTTTCTCCGGCCGGCCCCTCTCCGTCGCGCTGGAAACCCACCATGCCCGGGACCGCTCGGACGTGCTGGTGACAACCACCGAGGGCACCGGCATAATCGAGGCCAAGGTCGGCAATCATGATCCCTTCGACCAGGCGCGGAAATATCCTGCACGCTGGCACGTTTTGCTTACCGAGCACCTTCCCACACACCGCGAACGCGCCCGCCGGGGCTTCCGTTATCTGCGCTGGCGCGATCTCGTCCCCGTTCTCACCACCTTTTCAAAATCAGCCCGCACCGACGTACGCTTCGTGAGCGAAGACCTTCGGCGCCACCTGCAGGAACACCATATGATCCCGAAATCCGAATCCGTCGAAATCTACGCACGTGAGATCAACGAAGAGTTGACGCTTGCCCTCTTTCTTCACGGCCACATGTATGGCTGTGACTACCAAGCGAGGAGCCGCGTGTCCGAGGCACTGTATTTCGCCCCGCATTTCGGCCAGGCAATCGCGGCGAATCATCCCGGCATCCATGTGGGCATCAGCTACCTCGCCCGGATTGAGCAGGTCGTTGTAGTCGAGTCCTTTCAGGAACTCTGCGCAGCCGCCGTCGAAGTTCGCGGCAAGGCGTGGTATCGGGGCCATGCCGACCTGATTAAATTCGTGCGCACATGGGGCTGGGACAACTGCCGCCGCAGCTTTCTCTTCCTCGGCCAGCCCCGCCTCGTCTTCAATCCGCCAGTAAAGAAGGAGATGCTGCAAGCTGGCAAGGGGTGGCTGAGCAAGCGGGTTTTCTCGTTCGATACGCTGTTTGAAGCGTGGGGGTGCTAGGCGTCAAGTCCCGGACACGTCGCGTGATTCCCACCTATTTCCTGCCCGAGGGGTTCATGACGAAATCACGGATGCATTGGCGTGATAGGCGGGGGTGAAACTGCATCGCTGCTTTGTTGAGACGGAGCCCCAATTGTCCGCGAATCGGCTGCGGGTGACGGGGATGGCGAGGCAGGACTCGGGGTCAATAATGCCTCCGTACCTGATAACGTAGACGGCGCTGTGAAATCCTTCGTTGGATAACTGATCGAAAACCTTTGAATCACAGGCTTAATAATATAGTCCAAAAGCGGCGTTACAAGAGCGATGCAAAGACCGATTAAGATTACGATCACCGTGCTGCCTATCCATTGGAATACGCCTATCTTGTGCTCCATCCTTTTGATTTGCTCCGCAAGCGCTGCCGGTGAAGCTAGGTGTCCGTGGAGTTGCCGAAGGTCATCAGAGGTAATCTCATCATGCGCTGGAGAATTTTTAGCGTAAGGATCGCGGGTCGGCTCGTCCAAATCCGAAAACCAGATCAGGAAGACCGGGTCACCCTGCAAAATAGGGATGCTTTGATTGCCAGCGTTATACACCCAAAACTTCAGGCGACATTTAAAGCCTGGATCGACATGAAAGCCCGAAACATTGACTAGACCTTGCGACTTCACTGACGTCTTGAGTGATATAAATGACACCACGTCATTGGGAATCGAAACCTTCTCTTCAGTCAGCAGCAGGGCAAACTGTCCGGGCGGAATCTCTAACACTTCTCGCTTTTTTAGTTTAATAATCCGGTTCTGACCCTCACGGCTGATGGCAGCCTGCGAGCCCATTGACAACTCGTAGGCGCCTTGCTTAACGCGATCTGGATTAAACGGCGTAACTAAGGGTGTCTTCGCCTGTTCAGCTTCGATTTTATTAGTGGACCAGAATGACATAGGCTTTAAAACTCGTGATATGTTTAATAGCTGTAATTGCGATATTCTCACTCAGAGGGAACTCTTAACCGTTCGCACCAATTGAGCCACATTCGACTGAACGTGACGCTGCTGCACTCACTCATAACCGTCTTCGCTCGCAAAATATCTTTGCGGCGGCGCAAACCCTCCGCAACCATAACGCAAAGCGCGTTGCGATAGGCATCGGGTAACGACACGGCGCCGACAAGTCCGGCTATTTCAGCCGCGGTATGCCGCTCGTCAATTATCCGTTCGATGTATTCTATCATCCTCTCATTTACGGAAGTGGATTCATCTTTGGGCAGGGCGAAAATATCGCTTTTTGCGGAAACCTTGGCGGGTGGTTGCTGAATAGAAACGGGGTCACCATCATAGAGATGTAAGCTGTCGCTCACTTGGTGATAGTGGCCGGGTTCGATACCTAGCCAACCGGCAAGGATTTCCTGAATCATCGTGAACTGAATCAGATTATGTGGGAGGCCCAGAAAAACGTCATTACTTCGAATTACCTGAAGCCATTCAAGCTTCGAATCACGAACTTTAAGGATCGACTGCGTATTGCACGGAATATCGGAATCCCGGGGTTCCCCGCCCGTGTCTGGTAAATCGGCGCCAGCATCCCATATTTGGAGTACGACCTGTCGAGAGTTTGGATTAGCGCGCAATGTATCATAAGCATGCAGGAGTTGATCGACGTTAAAATGCCGGCGAAGACGATGCCCGTATGCCCCGTGCAGGTGGAGGGCTGTCCCGACGTGGCGAGTAAAGGAACGGTTGAAATAACTCAAGAACTTGCTGTCGGAGCGCCCCCCCAGAATCCAAAAGACCTCCGCGATTCCAAAGGCAGGATTCAACGCCGGGCGCCGCACTGTTACCCATCGTTCTCGCGGGTGCCGCAGCGTCAGTACGGCATGCAGGATCTCACGGGTACTGCCGCACCGGCTTGGTTGAATATGGACCCCTTCATCGGAACGAAGGACCTGGACAATTTTCGTCCACAATTCGTTTGCGGTGTCTGCCTCAAATACGTGCCACATTTTTTGGAGGGTTTGGCTTTGGGACGTTGATATTCCACTTAAGCGGAAATGTGAATTCTATTGATCCAGCATTTGCGACAAATTTTTGCTTAATCCGGGTCCGACCCGAGGGTTCGTTGAATTCCGGGTGCCGAACGCGTGCATATTTTGCGACTTCGCAAAAGAGATTCTGGCAGTCGATTAACTGCAACCGGCGTCCCCATAGATTCGGAAATGATAGGCCCATCGCGCGAAATGCATCGTCTTGAACATCAGTCACGCGCCGAATAATCCACACTGGATCTTTGCTCCCGAGGTCGCAAAAGCATTTTTTGATACCTTCTTGGGCACCCGGGCCTGCAACAGCAAACTCGTTTTCCTCGAATCTGGTAAGTTTCGAGTAGTTTAGATCGGTTACATACTGATATGCGAGAAAATCCCCAATTGTCGGGTACCCGCGTAATAACGCAAAAGCATCTGCCATCGATTTCGCCGCGACAATCTTCGCCGGGAGGCCGTCGTTCATCATCTCCCTAATAAGGTGAAGGTGCATCCGATGCTTGCGAGCGAAGCGGCCCTTTGGACCGCCGCTTGGCATAATGTAGGCAGCAGAATAAATCCGGTTACCACCGGCCATTGCCGCATCGAGCACCCGCGCATATCTTTCGTAAGAAAAATCCGACCATTGAGGTTGCCCGCACTGCTCAACGAGTCGCTCCCATGTGTCGATCCGGTTAAAAGTTTTGAAAAGAATTGTTCGAAAGAACAAATCGCAAGGACGCCACGCACGATCGTGTTGGACGTATTTGATGAGATATTGGCTGACCCTATCTGCGGCCCGATATGCGTTGGTAAAACGATGCGCCGCGAGAATCTTGTCTGTCGTCCAAGGTGGAGGGAGAGCATTAAATCGCCGGAAGAATATCTGCTGTCGCTCAACTGCAAAGGTCCAATAGGTAGCAAAAACCTCAGTGGGCACAGCAGGATAGAGAAGCTTTTGTAGTCTGTCGAAATCAGGCGGGTCGCTTTCGCCTGAGTCCTTTCTCCATGATCCTGAACGGCCAAGAAGCTGATTGGTATTCGTAGCTTGCGGACATTTGCGCTGCGCTGCTTTTGTGGTCATCGGTGATCAGGGCAATAACTGGAAATCGTAGCGACAATGCGACGCAGCGTATCTTCTATTTCGTGATTATTATGGACAATTTCGACCGGGTGGCGGCGACGTTCCCTCCCTGCAAGTCGTACGTAGAGTTTTTGTAACGCGACGCGTTGCGGCGGTTGGTTTTTCACGTCTGGAAAATTACGCATAAAGAGAAAAGCAATCGCTGGTAGGACGCGCCCCCAATGGCGGCGTTCAATGTCCAGCGCAAGTTGCAGATCTTCGCGATGGGCTCCAGATGCAAGTCCATAAACCCAGGTTGACCACCAATAGCGATCGAGGACAATCCATGTGCCCTCAGCTAGCGCTGGTAAAATTTGAAGTTCAATGGCTTCGATATGTGCGGCAACATGGAGTAATTGCACACTCAACGCCGGCGCCTTAGCAAAACGAGTGTCGTGATGGAGTGCATAGACTTCTGCACCCAGTGTGCCAGGTTTGTGGCCTGGAAATCCGAGCCAAATGCACTTCTTTCCTCGCCCGAGGATTTCTTCCGCGAGAAGCTTGGAGATGGTCGTCTTTCCGCTCTCGTCCGGCCCCTCAAAGACAATGAGTTCGCCTGCATTCTTTCTGGAATTACGGCGCCTTCCGGTGATACGGCTCAGCATGGCCTTAGGCCGCGAAAGCGGCTGGGCGTTCTCTTTTCCCTGTTCGTGATTTTCCTGGCTCCACAACAGGGAGGGCCTCGTGACATTGAGTGAGCAAGGCGGCAGTCTCATGCTTTCCCCATTTCTTGTCGGATTCAAGCACCGCCATCGACGAAATGCAGACGAGTTCGGCGCTTTTAACGCCTACTGCTGTGGCGACGAAGTCTTGCAACCAAGCGAGGCCAAATAGATTCCCGAGCGCACGCTGCACGTAATAGTGAGATCGGTAAAATGCGGTAAGCATCAAGCGGTGATCGTCCTTCAATTTGAAACTGACGTGGCTTAAACATGGTCCGCCGATCGTATTGTCGCGATCTGTTTCCGCTTCATAGATTGGAATATCCACCATTGGATCGATTAGGCTGATTTCATAGGCCGCGCGTAGCGTCGACGTGCTCTTAAGCTGGGTCTTCAGCTTTTCGATGATAACTTGCAATGGCACAAACTCCCTTTGCTTCGTGTCTTTGCGCTTCGTTAACATACGGTAAGCATACGTGCCCCACCGGCAGTTGTCGGGATGGCGCCTGATTTTTTGGGCTATCTCTCCGTATGCTTCGATCACCGCATCAGCACCATTGCGCGCATAGAATCCTGCGGGGAAGATTGTGTTGATGACAGTGTTAAGCGACTGCTTTTCGTGTTTCGTCAGAAAAGAATTGACGTTGGTGTAAATGAGCTTCTCATCGTCGCGCATGGCCATTGGCTCGGCGATTTCGAGGATGAGAGTGTAGTCACGCATATTGGGCTGCAGTTGCAAATGCGTTGAGGCTTCCAGCCAGGCACTGGTGCAGGTTGCGGCGGAGATGGGTTTCATCAGTTGGTTTGGATAAATGTCACAGAGGATAGCCGGGGCGCGAGATAATCTTCCGAGAGCCAGGCATGTCCCCCCTGTCCCCAACTGGAGCCCCAGCTATTGCGGATCAGAATGTGCCGGCCGGTGGACATGACACCATAACCGATCGCAACGACGGCGTGATGCTGAGGGAGGTCCGGGTCCGAAGAACGAGCAGGCAGGAAACCATCCGCGTCGGCGTAGTAGAATCGTTCACTGGGCCGGAAGACGAGGACGGTGGCCTGATCCTTGTCCAGGAAGGAGCAAATGGCGTCGGCGCTGGATGAGTTGGAAATGCCAGTTGCAAACAGTACCGCGAGGTTTGCTGGTGGTTTCCATTTCGTGAGATCGGAAGGAAGCGTGTGCGAATAAGGCCATGAGGTTTCAAATGGCTGGCCGTTGACACGAAGTGCATCCGCCGCTTCGCTCAACCCGACACCGTTGTCTCCATGGCTCGCGGGCATCCGCTGCAGAGCATGGTAGTAGAGATAATCCGCTGAGAGGCTGCGAAACGGGATGCGCTTCGCCGCATGTGCGTCGCTGAGCGCGAAAGCGAGACAGGTTGGGCGAGATCCCTGATCTCGTGCCCCCAAGAAGAGGGCTCGAATGTCCTTCTTGATCGTCACCGTGGTCATGCCGCCTCGAATTGGCGACGCAGGGCACGCGGCAAGCCATTTTCCTTCCCGGTGACATCGTAGTCGATCGTCAGTTGTTCCAAAGGCGGGTCTTGCGTACGCCACGGGCGTCTTTGTGCCAGGTAGATTGCTCCAGAAGGACGCGGGGCTGCACCGGTGGTGATTTTGTGGAGAACGCTGCCGCCGACTGCGTCAGACGTATCAAATTTGCTGCGTTCATCCTTAATGATTTCAAAACCTTCTGCCCGAAGCGAGTCTGCCTCCCAAAGGTAGCCCGCGCCGCTCTGTTCGTGGAGTTGTAACACAAACAGGTCATCCGGCTGGCCTTCAATCCGGGCACCACGATCTTTCTCGGTCAGCAGCCAAACATCGGGGAACCAATTGTCGGGCTCGTATGACTCCGGCAAAACCTGGCGCTTGATTGTCTTTGGCGCGACGGCCAGCAATGACTG
>Ga0182030_10003672_pt1 | contig 32826 bp, 30 predicted proteins | sample 812S3MmetaG_FD_121299 | JGI IMG/M metagenome (GOLD analysis project Ga0182030, IMG submission 121299) | Permafrost microbial communities from Stordalen Mire, Sweden - 812S3M metaG (Illumina Assembly) | ecosystem: Environmental > Terrestrial > Soil > Wetlands > Permafrost | place: Sweden... | reverse complement strand
GCGTCGGAACCGGCCAGGGTTCCGGTGTGCGAAAGCGTGGCTGCCGCACCCATCTCCGTCCGGCCCACTTTGAATAACACGATGGGTTTGGTCCTGGTGACACGGGAGGCAATTTCCAACAGCTTTCGACCGTCCCGCACCCCTTCCATGTAAAGCACAATCAAATTGATGGAAGGGTCGGAGCCGTAAGCCTCGATCAGTTCCAGGTTGGAAACATCGCACATGTTGCCGACATGCGCGAATTTCGAATAGCCGAGCGGCTTTGGCTGGTCAGCCGCCATCATCAGAATGGCGCCTCCGGTGGCCCCGCTCTGCGAGATGTAGCCGATCTTCCCTGATGCGAACGTAAGCCCTGGAGCGAAACCGGTCGATAGCCGGGATTCACAATTAATAATGCCTATGCAGTTTGGGCCGAAGACGCGGATTCCGGCTGACTCAGCGATCCGCACCAATTCCCGTTCCGCTTCCACCCACTCAGGAACCGCCGTCTCGGAAAAACCCGCCGAGAGCACTACTGCGGCCCGGATGTCTCCGCGCTGCACAGCCTGTCTCATGGTGGCCAGAACATGAGGCGCGGGCAAACTGATCACCAGCAAGTCCAGTCGAGACGGTATATCCAGAATAGAAGCGTGACAGGCCACGCCAAGAATTTCGCGCTCCTTGGGATTCACGGCGAAGACCTGCCCCTGATAGCCCATGGTGAGCAATGTCTTCAGAACCTGATAGCCAGCCTTTCCGGGATCAGCGGAAGCCCCAACAACCGCGACCGACCGGGCGTCAAAGATCTCTGCAAGCGAACTGGCTGCTTTCTGGGCTACCACGAGCGATTTGTGCATTGAACCAACCCTCCAAATATCTGAACTCTCAATCAGCTTTTCGTGGCCCATCGTCCACATGCCGGCATGAATACCCGCGTTCGGGGAAAAAGGGGAGCGGCAACGAATCGCCGCCCCCGAAGCATTCCCACAGGAGAAACCCAAACCCGGCCAGCTTGGTGACACCAGCGGGTTCAGATCGACACTGTTAACGCACTTGCATCGCTCTCGGAGTGTTTAAGCTCCTCGATCCACGATCGGGGTACTTTCACCAGCATCTCGAGCGCACGTTGCCCGTAAGCCTTGCCCTGCGGATCGATTCGCGCCGATGCCATACCGCCTCCGCCCAGCGCATTCTGCAGCACGAAGTTGAACGCGGATAGACCGGGCGCTTCATATCGGACGACCGGACCATCGGCTACCGCCGCGAAGTGCGCCGCGATTCGCTCCGGAGTAAGCAGCGTGCGCAGATACGGAACATATTCCGGCTTACGGCAAAGGATTGCGATATTCGACGAGTTGCCCTTATCGCCGGAGCGGGCATGTGCAAGCCGCCGAAGCTCGACTTCCTCGTAGGGGCCATTTGCGTCCGGCGGTGCCGAATTGGGCGATGGGGCTACCGGAACCGCAACAGCGGAAGGATCGATGCCGAGTGCAGGCAGAATTACCGGAATACTCGAGTCCTGTCCGACGGTCACACTTGGCGCTTCCAGCCGGGACTTATCGACGAAGAATGTGTATAGACGGACCAGCGGCGTCGGCTTTGGCCTGCCGCCGATGAGGCCAGCGGTGCCCTGCGCGAAGCTCAGTCCTACAGCTCCCAACTGGCGAGCAAAAACATCCAGCGCGCGGGCGTCGTTGTGATCCACGACTAAACGCAACACAACTTCGCGCACACCGCGTGCACGAGACTCGCTACGGTAAGAAGCTTCGGCACCAAGAACTTCGACGTGAGTAGAGGTGAAGTCCCCGAATCCCTGTTCTTTAAAGAGCATTCTCGCCCGTTCAACCAAGGCCTCGGCGGTTCGTTCCGCCTTCCTCGCCGCATCGAAGCCCACGATCGCAATCATCGCCACCGCGCGATAACCGTCCTGGTAGGTCGCCGACACTTTGTACTGCTTCGATGGTGGCCTTCCGCACGCGCCGCTCACCGCTACGCGATCCGGACCCACCGATTTCAGATGAATCATCGAAAAGTCGGCGGTGACATCCGGCAACCGGTAGGCCGCAGGATCTTCGATCTCATAAAGCACCTGCTCGCCAACGGTAGCTGGCGTCACCAGACCGCCCGTCCCCTCCGGCTTGGTGACCACAAATGTTCCGTCTGCCTTGCACTCCGCAATTGGGTAGCCGATATTGTGCCAGCCGGGTACGTCCTCCCAATCGGTGAACAAGCCGCCCGTGGCCTGAGGTCCGCACTCCAGAAGGTGACCGACCAGAGTACCTGCGGCGAGTTTATCGAAATCATCCGCGCTCCAGCCAAACTCGTGCATCAATGCACCAAGCGCAAGAGCACTATCGACACAGCGACCGGTAATTACGATCTCCGCGCCTTGCGCAAGTGCCTCCCTGATCGGCAATGCGCCCAGATAGGCGTTGGCGGTGAGGAGGGTATCGGGCAAAGATTTGCCCGATACGGCTTCGCGCGTGCCTGCGGCGCGCAACTCCTCCAGCTTCGGCATCAGGTCATCGCCCTCGACCACTGCAATGCGAAGTGACACGCCCGCCTTCTCGGCGATGGCCTCGATTGCCTGTTTGCATGCACGGGGATTGACTCCGCCGGCGTTGGTCACGACGCGGACCTTGCGTTCCTTGAGCGTCTTGAGATGCGGCGCCAGGTAGCCGACAAAATCAGCCGGATATCCGCCCTCCGGATTCTTCTTCTTTGCGCGCGCGAGCAGGGACATGGTGACCTCAGCGAGGTAGTCCATCACCAAGTAGTCCACCGGTTCTTTCAGCAGTTGGGGGATAGCCATCGGGCTGTCTCCCCAGGCGCCAGAGGCGCCTCCAATACGAACAATGCGTTCAGTCATGATTTGCCGACTTCCTCTCCTCCGAGATCCAGTTCGGAGTACGTTTCTCGGTAAACGCCGCGAGTCCTTCCTGTGCATCCTCGGTGCGGGCCAGCAGTGCAATCTGTGTCTCAGCGAATGCCAGGGCTCCCTCGAAGCTCATGGATTCCATCGCCGCAATCGCGTGCTTGCCCCATCGAAGCGCCGTAGGCGATGAGCGCGAGAGAAGCGCGACAAGAGCTTCGACCCGTGCATCAAGTTCGGCATAAGGCACCACTTCATTGGCGAGGCCAATCTCCTGGGCCTTGGCTGCATTGATAAGTTCGCCCGTAAGGCACATATGATTCAGGGCGCGGGGACTCACCATGCGGCGCAGATACACCAACACCTGCATGGGAAAGACTCCAACCATAACTTCAGGAAGGCCGAAGCGCACGTGATCGGCGGCGATTGCAAGGTCGCAGAGCGCCATGAGGCCCATGCCTCCGGCAACGCAGGCCCCGTTGACGCGCGCAATCACCGGGATGCCAATTCCACGCATGGCGCGAGCAAGACGTCCAAAGTCGGTGGTCGGCAGATCGGGCGCTGCGGCAAACACGCCGGGGCCGCGCGTAAGATCGGCTCCCGCGCAAAAGGCTTTTTCACCGGCTCCGGTCAACACAATGGCGCGCAGAGAATCATCGCCTGTCGCAGCGATAATAGCAGCATGAATACCTGCGATCACGTCTGGATTGATCGCGTTTCGGCGCGCCTCGCGATTGATGGTGATCCACAATGCATTCCCGCGCCGTTCAGTGAGAACAGATTTTGCATCTTCGTTAGACATAGCTTTCCTCTGGAGTTTTCTTTGCTGAGAGCGTATTGCGGTCGGCTTTTGCACCAGCATGAGGCTCGATTGCAAATTCAGAATTGTGTTCTCCAAGGCGCGGAGCTAGGTACCGAACTTCCAGCGGCGTACGTGAGAAGCCGAGCGGAGAACGAGGGACCAGGAGCTTGCCTTCGCTCGGATGCTCGACTTCTGAGAAGAATCCAACCGCGCGAAGATGGGGATCGTCGAACAGATCGTCCACCGAATTAACCTTGCAGGCTGGAATATCGGCCGCGTGCAAGAGAGTGAGCCATTCTTCAGTGGTCTTCTTTACTAGTTCCTCCGCCAGAAGGTGGCCTGCGACCTCCGCGTGGATAGTGCGCGTCTGCATAGTGCGGAAGCGGTCATCATCTTCCATGAGCGTTGGCCGCCCAATCATCTGGCTAAACTTGCGCCAGTGCGCGTCGGTGTAGACCACAAGGGCGAGGTAGCCGTCACTGGTGGCGTAGGGTCCGCGCTCACGCGACAGCAGACGGAGGTATCCGGTTTCACCAAGCGGAGGCACGAACGCCCGGCCGCCGATATGATCACCAAGAACGAACTCTGCCATGGTCTCAAACATGGGAACTTCCACTTGCTGCCCTTCGCCAGTAAGTTGCCGATGGTAGAGTGCGGCTTGGATGGCAATAACCACGTAAAGTCCCACTACGCGGTCGCAAATGTTCACCGGCGCGTAACGCGCCTTGCCGTCGACGCGATTGAACAATCCGGAGACGCCGGAAGCTGCCTGCATCAGATCGTCGTACACCGCAGCACCTGCATAAGGGCCTCCCTGCCCGTAGCCGACGGCCGCGCAAAAGATGATCGAAGGATTGATCTTGCAGGCGCTTTCGTAGTCGAGGCCAAGCCGCGCCATGGCTTGTGGACGGATGTTCGAAACCAGCACGTCGGCATCGGCAACCAATTCTTGGAGCTTCTGCATGTCCGCCGGATTCTTAAGGTCGAGCACGATGCTTTTCTTGTTGCGATTGGCCTGCAGGAAGAGGCACCCCATGCCTGGATTGCGCATGGGGCCGATATTGCGCATGGAATCGCCGCTTGCCGCTTCAACCTTGATTACGTCAGCCCCAAGATCTCCTAATACTTTTGTGGCCAGGGGGCCCATAATGACCGTCGTCAAATCGATAATTTTTACGCCGCTTAAAGGACCTCTCATGCTCGCTTCCTCCAAAACCACTTACCGCTTACCGCCCGGCCCGAATGACGAACCAAGTAGTTCGCTACTGCGAATAAATATTCTCTGGTGCGAAATGTACACTTGGCGACATCTCTTTGCAAGGGAAATAATTCAAATGCAGCGACTATCTCCTTGGCTTCTTGTCTGACGTCTGAAGAAGGACGGACCTCTACCCCATTGCTCGGCGGAATCCCGATGGAATCACGTTGTTCGCTTGACCATTCCGATTACCTCCGCCACAATCAATTAGCCCGCGTTTCTGCGCTCCGGCCTCTGCTGGAAGCGCAAAATAGGTGATCCGGTTTCACCGGAACCATGGTGGGTTAGCGTAGCATAATCTGAGCTGTCCTCGAGAGACTGGTGAATGTCGAAGATTGTTGAGCGGACCTTGGATGTTTTTGAGATGTTTGCAGCCGAAAAGAGGCGGTTGTCATTGACTGACATGAAACGCCTCCTCGGGATACCCATCTCCAGTTGCTACGACGTTGTCCATACGTTGGAGGCCCGTGGGTACATCTATGCAACCGCCCCGCGGTCGGGCTACTATCCCACGCGCCGTTTGTACAATGTCTGCGAGGTAATTGTCGCGCATGATTCACTCGTGCAGCGCGCTTCGGTTCTGTTGGAAAGCCTCAAGAATGAAATGGGGGAAACCGTGACACTGGTGAAGGCGACGGGCCTCCGAGCAATCTATTTGCTCGTCGTGGAACCAGAGCATCCCATCCGGTATTCGGTAACGGTGGGCGCCGAGATACATAGTCTTTACGCTACCTCTGCGGGTAAGGCAATCCTTGGCACGCTGCCGGATGATGCCTTGGAGGAGTGCATAAAATCGGCGATACTGCCGCGCATGACGCACAAGACTCTGACTTCGAAGAGTAAGCTCCTCTCCGATATCAGGCTTTCCAGAAAACGGGGATGGTATCTGAATCAGGAGGAGAGCATCGAGGGAGTCGTGACCGTGTCGGGGGTTTTCGTGTGGAACAATGCCGTACACATCGTCACCGTTGCTGGACCGGCGACGCGTATGGAAGAGAAAATCGAACGCGCTGCCCAGCAGATCATCCAGACATGCAAGAAACTGGGTGATGCGTCGGATTAACCAGCGCATCACCCGTTGGAACAGGGCATTACTGGAACCGGATCCCTTTTCAGGCACGAGGTTCGGTTGTCTGGCGAAGCACCTTCCCTGCTGCTTCGCCATACGGCGGAGCGTAAATCACCAGTAGCTTGATGCGTTCGGTAATGACCTGAATGTCATGGAACACCTCTGCCGGGAAGAACATCAGGTCGCCCGTCGAGACATGATGGACTACGCCATCAATTTCTGCCGTAGCTTCTCCCTCGATGACATACACTGCCTGTTCCATCCCAGGGTGGGCGTGCGCGACCGCTCCGGCATGACGCTCGATGTCGCCATAGACGATCTCCATGAACTGGGCGCCGTTCAGTTCAGGCCCCACCAGCCGGTAGTTCTTCGTTCCCTCATGGTTGGCGGGGCTATATGAAGGAACATCTTCTGGTCGCAGCACATATTTTCTGGTCATGCATTTCCTTTCTGGGTCTGGTAAATCACCTGTTACCTTGTTGCAGACATTGTTTTCGGCCCCCGGCATATTGAGTCGCAAAACCAGCGGATTACCCAATCGGCTCCCTCTCTCGCCGGCGACCGATGAGATAGAAGACAATCGACACGATCATCGCCAAGCAGGCGACCCCCACGAAACCGACGCGGAAATCACCCGTTCGATCCCGGATTGCGCCAATGATCCACGGCGCAATGAAGCCGCCAAGTACGCCGATAGCGCTGACGGTCGCGATTCCGCCCGCAGCGGCCCGACCGGTCAGGAAGGATCCAGGAATGGCCCAGAAAGGAGCCGTGAAGGCGAGCGTGCAGGCGAACGTTAGGGAGAGGAGGCTGACCCGCGCGACCGGGTTATGGATTACCATCGACACGAGAAGCGCGACGCCGCCCAGCAAATTGGCGAATGCTGCGTGGCCGTAGCGCTCCTGATGTTTGTCTGAGCGTCGTCCCCACCAGATCAGGGCAATGAGAGCCAACGCGCTGGGAATCGCCATAACAAGCCCCGTCTGGGAGTTAGTCAGCCCAAAGCCCTTGACGATCGTCGGCATGAAGAAAGTGACGCCGTTGAGCAGGCAGACATTAGTGAAGTACATCAAGGCCATCAACAAAACCACAGGGCTTGTTAAGCACTGGAGCATGGAATAGACGCGTTTGCTTTCAACCTGGCGCTGCTCGGTCAACATTTTTGAAGTCAGCCATTCGCGTTCCGGGACCGATAGCCACTTGGCCTTCGCCGGACTATCCTGAATGAGGAAGAGAACTGCCGGGGCAAGCAACACTGCGGGCAGTCCCTCAATCAGATAAAGCCATTGCCAACCGTGCAGGCCGAGCCCGTGGAGCGAGAGAAGCGCTCCTGAGAGTGGGCTGCCGATGATGCCACTGATCGGAATTGCTGCGATGAACAGCCCCATGATGCGGGCGCGCCGAGCCGCCGGATACCAGCAAGTCAGGAAAAATAGAACACCCGGATAGAAGCCCGCCTCGGCCGCTCCAAGCAACAAGCGCACTGTATAGAAACTTTTCACTCCCGTAATGAAGGCCATTCCAACTGCGCACACTCCCCAACTGAGCATGATCCGTGTGATCCATACGGAAGCACCATACTTATGGAGCAGCAAATTGGACGGAATTTCGGCCACACAGTAGGTAAGGAAGAAAAGACCCACCCCGAGACCATAGGCAGCGTGACTCAACCGCAACTCTCCATTCATCTGCAATGCGGCAAAGCCGAGATTCACGCGGCTCAGATAACACACGAAGTAGCAGACCATTAAGAATGGTACGAATCTGAGCGTAACGCGCCGGAAGAGGCCCGCTTCGATAGGCTCAGGCCCAGGCTGGTTCGCGCTGATCGCGGCGCCAGACGAAACATTTGTAGCCATTAGATTCTCTCCTTCACCCCAATTAACAAATACGCCATGGCGAAATATAATTCAGGACCGCGAAGTTATCACAAATGCAAAGTGTTCGTCAATGAAATTGTAGATAGCTTGGAGAGACCCGTGGCAGACTCTTCGCGCGGCATATCCAGCACACATTGTGATCTCTGAATATTGTTTCAATCCTGGATGCAGCATGCTCCACCGGAAAGCGTATGGGAGTATTAGCAGGCGTGCGGCGTGCGGCGTGCGCCGCATCCGCGAGGGGAAGGCAATTCCCGCGCAGTTACAAATCGACCGCGCGTTACATCAAACAGTTTCGCCCTGAAGTTGCAGGTCATTTCTGCCTGGAGAGACAGGCGGCACCATTGCACACAAAAGCCGCTGGGTGAGGGGCGTCCCCCACTCCAGCGCTCTTGTGCAATAGCAGATTTAGAACATGACCTTGGTGCCAATTCCGTATGCCGACATTCTTCCATTGCTGGAAGGAGCATACTGCTCGCCCGGCATCGTCGTTACAACTGTGCCATGACCAGTCGCGCTTTCGATTGACCCGAAGACATACGAATCCATCCACCGGTTGAAGTGATAATCGAGCACCATGGGGAATCTGGTCCATTCAGAACTGGAACTCGCCAAGGTTGACTTCATGAACCCGACAGCGAACAGGAGATCTGGAGTGAAGTGATAGATGCCGTTGACCTGAGTCAGATTCAGATCAGCGGAATGGCCAGGAGCCCTGAATTGCGTGCGAACTAAGTCGCCTTGCAGTTCGAACTTTCTCAGCAACAGCGGAAGGCCGGCAGTCTTCTCAAAGTTGTAATCGACGCCGAGTTCCAGGTTCTGCAGATAGCTCAAGGCAATGGCCGGATACGATATGACGCCGCCAGAGACAACGGTCGCAGGCATCCCCCAGAAGGTCCGCACTCCCAAGCTGCTTCCAGGGGTGAAGGCAGTTCCCAGGTTGCCGTTCAGTCGGCTGTAGACCGCAATGATTTTCGTCGAGCCTTTAATGTAACTGGCTTCAAATTCGTCAGCGCTGTTCTTCTTGAAATTGCCGGTTGGCACTAGAGCAGCGTTCTGAGCACCATCGCCAAACGCATACAGTGCACCAAACTGGAAGCCGCTGAAGATCGGGCTATAGTACTTGACTGAATTGCTCAAACGCACATCTGCCGACTGGAGGTCGTAATCGCCCGGATCGAACGCAAATGAACCGATTACACCGGCAAGGTTCACCCTGCCATCAAAGTCCCACGCGAAAGAGTTATGGCGCCCGACCGTCACGGTGCCAAGTTTCTTGCTTGATAATCCACCATAGGATGCACGGCCAAACAAGAGGCTTCCGGGGGTACCGCCAGTCCCAAGAAGAGGAAACATCTCAAGCCGCCCGACAGCGCTCGTATCGGAGTTAAAAGCCAAGCTGGCAGTGAACCCTAAGCGATTCGGCTGCTGAACATTCTCTTGAAACTCCGTGAGGCTCTTGCCGCCCACATTGCTTGCGTATGTGACACCTGGGTCAAAAAGACCATAGACTCCCAGCTTAATCGCCGGGTTCGGCTGCCAAACAATATTGCGCGGGGGGGGGAAATCCAATCTTGGCCCATCGGCCGGGTCTTTCTGAACAAACGCGGGACCGTTCACTACGGGTTGCATGCAGAAGGGACTGAAGAACTTCGATTTACAGATCCGGATGGTCTGAGCTGGCGCGTTTACGTCTGCCGGTGCCACCGCTTGTAAGGGCGCGGCAGCGGGCTCGGCGGTGGCTGGTGCCGCGGTTTGTGCCTTCAGCATTTGTGCCTGCTGATCCAATTGTGCCTGCTGCTTCTGTACCAACTGCTCCAGCTGTGTCAAACGCTGCAACAGCGCTGCGTTTGCATCTGCCGGCGCATTCTGTGCCTGTGCAGCGGCACACAATGCAAGAGCGGCGAGAATGAATGTAATTACAAACCTCTTAATCATTGACTGATATCTCCTTTTTCAAATTGGACGGGCCCCGCACAGTAGCTAAGAAAAAAACGGCCTAGCCGATGGCCCAGAGCGGTCTGGCTGAACTGCGTATCTGCATTCATCTGCAGTGCGGAGGAACCACGATGCACGGGATTCGGATAGACCACAGAGCAGCACAGCACCAAAGACGGGATGAATCCGGGTTTCCCGCACAAGAAGGGCTCTTGCTTGACGCGAACGGCCCGCGACTGCTCTGCAAGTGTCGCGGTACCAGCCAGAACTTTTGCAGTCACGGGTTTCACTCCTTGACTCCCGTTTATAATTACGCCATGGCGAAATATAATTCAGGACCGCGAAGTTACCATAACGGCAAAGTCTTCGTCAATAAAATTATGGGTGGATTATTTCACGATGGCTTGGAGGCTCTTCTAAGAACGCGAACGACGAAGGTTACGCCGACGGATAGGCGCAAAACTCTGACACATTTGGCCAATAACGTCTGTAGATTGAGCGATCCAGCTTCGCAACGTTAGGAGTAGTATGCTCGTCACGATCGCCATCACTGCCCGTTGTGGGAAATCTCACCGGAGAGCCGGATGAGTAGTTCGCTGCACAATACGACAACAGATCAGATTGGGTGGAGACCCTCAGCTAACCCGTGGATGATTACGATCTCAGTGATGCTCGCGACCTTCATGGTCGTTCTTGACACCTCCGTTGCGAATGTCGCCTTGCCACATATCGCAGGAAATCTCTCGGCCACTACGGACGAATCAACCTGGGTTCTCACGAGGTATTTGGTTTCCAATGCAATCATGCTTCCCGCAACTGGATGGATTGCACAGCGAATGGGACGCAAGCGTCTGTTGTTGACCTCCATTGCCGTATTCACTGGTGCATCTCTTCGATGCGGGGTGGCCGTCAACATGGCGATGTTAATCATTGCCCGAATATTGCAAGGCGCGGGCGGAGGAGGCATGCAGCCCTTGGCTCAATCCATCTTAATGGAGAGCTTTCCGCCCGAGGAACACGGCATGGCGATGGCCGCGTATGGAATGGGAATCGTGGTGGCCCCGGTAGTCGTTCCAACGTAGGGAGGATGGATCACCGACAGCTATTCCTGGCGCTGGATCTTCTACGTCAATCTTCCGGTGGGTTTGCTGGCCATGTTCATGGTGCAGATGTTCGTAGAGGATCCTCCATACATCCGGGAGGCTTGTCGCGGCGCAATCGACTATCTCGGATTTGGCTTGATGGCGGTTTGGCTGGGCACATTGCAACTCCTGTTGGACCAGGGCCAAGAGGCTGACTGGTTTGGAGCGACGTGGATACGATTGATCACCGCTGTTTCTCTGATCGCGCTAATAGGTTTCATCTTCCGCGAATTCTCGCATAGAGAAAGTCCCTAATCTAAAGGCCTCCACAGGAGGCCAGATTGGGACGGACAGCGATGAGCTGTAGTGAGTTGCGACGAGCAGGTGTATTGGCCCGAGTAGAAAGCGGCGAACTGAAACTGGTGAATGCCGCGGTGATCATGGGCCTGAGCTATCGACAGACCAAACGATTGGGACGGCGCTATCGAGTAAAAGGCGCCGAAGGGCTGAAGCACCGTAGCGCTGGGCAGGATTCTAACCGAAAGAAGCCGAAGAAGTTCCGTGAACGGATTTTGCGGCTAGTCGGCAAGAAGTATTCCGGAGAGGAAGGTGTGCGGTTTGGACCGACGTTAGCGGCCGAGCATTTATCCAGCGATGACCATTTGGAAGTCAACGCGCAGACCTTGCGGCGCTGGATGTTAGAGGAAGGGTTATGGAGCCCGGCACGGAAGCGCCGTGCACACCGCAAGCGGCGTGAGCGGAAAGAGCATATGGGCGAGTTGGTGCAGATGGACGGTAGCTTCCACGATTGGTTGGAGGGGCGAGGCCCGCGTGGCTGCTTGATGAACATGGTCGACGACGCCAGCGGAGAGACGCTGGCGCGGATGGGGAGTGAGGAGACGATCTGGGCTGCGGCGGGAGTTGTACGGGCCTGGATCCGTAAGCACGGTGTTCCGGTGGCGCTGTATACGGATTGGAAGAACGTCTACGTGCGAGAACCGAGTGCCAGAGAGCAGTTATCTGCCTTTTCGGAGAGCAATGATGCACCAAGACAAAGGGACACTTCTAATGTCGTAAGCAAGGGGACATTTCTAATGTCGGTTGACACTACATTTACTTTGGCCTTGACAAATTGCACAAAATCACCTACTAACTCAGTCCTGAGTAGATAACGAAAACTTTTGTGGATCGAGGGAAGTAGGAATGCTGACCGATTCGATGATTACTGCACACGCAAAGGTGGCTGTCCAGCGAGCGACCCGATATCGCTGGGTCGTGCTCGCTATCATTTTCCTGTTCTACATGATGAACTTTGCAGACCGTAGCAACATCGGAGTGGCGCTGCCGATGATCACCAAGGAATTTAAGCTCAGCCACTTTGAGGCCGGTTCGTTGATGAGCTTTTTTTTCCTGGGCTACGCACTTTTTCAAATTCCATCTGGCCTCGCAATCAGCAAGTTCGGCACCCGATGGATGGTTTCGCTGTCGGTACTGGGCTTTTCGATTTGCACGTACTTGATCGGAGGCTCAGCTTCCGCGGCAATGATGAAATGGTTCCGTTTCTCCCTCGGAGTATGTGAAAGTCCCAGTCCCATCGGCGGCTCGGCGACAATCAAAAACTGGTATCCGCCAAAAGAGCAGGGAACAGCGACCGGGGTATTTTTTGCTGCAACCTCGCTGGCGTTGATCGCGGTTCCGCCTGTAGCTGTATGGATCATGACCCACTACGGTTGGCGTATGGTCTTTTACTCTTTCGCCATTCCTGGGATCGTCATTGCGCTGTTGTGGTATCTCCTGGTGCACACCAGACCGGAGGAAAGTCCCCACTGCAACGCGACGGAAGTCGAATACATCAGGAAACCTCCAGCCGCAGTCCAGTTCAATTCAGGGAGCAACGGGATATCGGTCGATTCGCTAGGATGGCTGGATAGGATTATCCGAGCCAAGCGGGTGCCATGTATGGAGACCAATCGTGAAGTTTTTAGAACCTGGAATGTTTGGGGCGCTTCCCTGGCATATTTCTGCATCTGCATGGTCACTTACGGAATGATGACCTGGATCCCAACCTACCTAGTCACTGGCAAGGGCTACACTTTTGCCCGGATGGGATGGGTAGCATCCATGCCGTGGATTGGGGCGCTGGTCGGCCAGCTCGCTGGCGGCTGGTTTTCAGATAAAGTTCTGCGTCAGCGACGGAAGCCGCTGCTCATGTTCGCGCCCATCAGCCTCATTGTCATGATGGTTGTGCTTTTGAACGCTCCCAACAGTGTTTCCTGGCTGGCTTTCATCCTTTTCCTGACCGGCGTTCTCGTCAACACTTGCTTGCCGAGTTACTTTGCCTATCCCATGGGTATGACGACTGGTAAGACCTATCCGACGGCCTTGTCTGTCCTGACCTTTGTCGGCAACTTGGGAGGCTTTTTCTCCCCCATGATCATGGGCTACCTTTTAGATGTCTACAAAAACTTCAACGTACTGTTCATTTATCTCGCGGTTTGCGCCCTGCTAAGCTTGGTTATGACGACGACCATCGCGGAGCCGATTCAATCGTCAACTTAGGTCGACTGACGCAGCCTCGGACGATTGCTTCGATTGAATTACATCGGAAATGATGCGGAATATATCCGCTCGGAGGACAACTTATGAAGCGGCACGTTATCACTAGCCTTGCGAGGACACGAATTGGCGCATATCTAAGAAACTTGAAAGAAGTTCCGGTACGAGATCTTGCCATTCAGGAAGACGTGAACGTTCGAACGGAGGTTGTAAGATGAAGTCCAACAAAATCATTGTGACTGTTGCGACTACGGGGAATTTTCACGGCAAGGAAGCCAATCCCGCTCTGCCTGAGCAACCGCACGAAATCGCGGAAGAAATGTACCGGTGCTACAACGAAGGAGCGGCGGTAGCCCACATACACGTCCGAGACAAGAACGGTCAGGCCACCAACGCACTGGAATGCTACCGCGAGACCAACGAAAAGGTGCGGGCAAAGTGCGACATAATTATTCAAAACAGCATGGCGCCTCCCCAGAGGTATGGCGTCTCCATCAATGATGGTCTGGTCGCCATTGAGGCCGGTCCAGAGATGTGCTCATTGGACGTCGCCGCAATCGTGGTGACTTTCGGCGGAGTCGAGCTGGAAAACTGCTGGACGCGCGATTGGCTAAGAAATGCTTGCCGGCTCATGAACGCGCGCGGAATCAAGCCCGAACTGGAGCTGTTCAGCCCGCAGGGAATGGAAGATCTGAAAAACTTTTTGATTCCGGAAGGCCTGGTGGCTCCCCCTTACTCCTGCACGTTCGTGATGGGCATGAACAAGGTGAGCCAGGGTTCGATGGAATACAGCCCGGAAAATCTGATGCACATGCGAAGCAAGCTACCGCCGAACGCTTTCTTTACCGTCATGGGCGTCGGACAGTACCAACTCGAGGCCACCATGATGTCGATGCTGCTGGGCGGAAATGTCCGCGTCGGCTTTGAGGACAACATTTACTACAAAAAGGGCGAACTAGCCAAAAGCAACGCGCAGCTGGTGAAGCGGATTGTAGCCTACGCTCGCGACCTGGGTTTGGAAATTGCTACGCCTGCCGAAGCCCGCAGCATGCTGGGGTTACCGCAACTGTCGGAAAGGAAACAGGGAGCGGCAGCCTCATCTCTCCAGGGATAAGGTCTGGGTCCGTTGGCGGTGCCACTGGAGTGCATAACCATAGTGCCAAGAGGCTATTCCCGAAGATCAAAAAGGCAGTTTCGGAAAAAGGCAAATACGTCGAGGTTTACATGAAGCAGGCTGACGGTAGTTGGAGGATTGTGGCCGACATCAGCAATGCGGATGGCCCGCTAGCGCCAGTGAAGAAGACGTAGTATCGGCGATCCGACGACGACAGACTTGAACTTTGCGCCATGTCGAGGGCATCTTAAGGTCGTACTTGAGATGCCCTGATTACTCGTGTTTGCAAACATCGTTCCACGATGGTTGAACAAAACAGGCCAAGGCACTCAGTATCTTACTGTGAGATTGTGCGTGACTTGGTCGAGGCCAAACGGAAGATCAAGTTCCGCCGGCTCTCCGAGCTTCGCGAGCTGGAGCACACTCCCAAATCGACAGATCAATGATGTGCGGAACACAGAAGTCCAGCGAGTTGCGTCCCGGTTGCGTCCAGTTGCGATTGTAGTTTTTGGGCGGGAAAAGCGGGCCCAGGCGGGCCGCCACGGTGCTCTCCTGAGTTTCGCGGAGCACTAAGTTGACACGGACGACCACGGCGGGCACACTTGGTGGGTTAACTATGAGCTATCGTTCTGAAACAATCGCAGCCTTACATGGAGACCTAAAAATGCGCATTTCAGCCCCAGTTTGGAATCAAGTATTTGAACGTGACAACGGATGCTGCCAGTACTGCGGTGCTGACTTGCTGGTTAGCCGTGCGGCCTTTAGCTCTGCACAAGTCGATCATGTCCATGCAGTAGCCGCTGGCGGCGAGTTGGAAGAATTGGTGAATTTGAAACTGGCGTGTGCAATCTGTAATGGCTCACTCTCTCGTTACAACCACCTCACAACGTTTGAAGCCCGCAAGGCAATTATGGACGAAAAAAACAAGGTTCACGAAGTGAACTTCCAGGAATGGGTTGAAAAACTACGTCCCTGATTTAACTGCTTCACTTTGTGGGAAGTTGATATAAGCCTTGTGTCCAGCCAATGCGGGATTCATCCGCCGCTCTAACCCTAATTTCATCGAGACTGGCGACTCTGCGGCCATCCCGTCAGTCGCGACGCCCCGCGATAATTTTTTGCCCGTCTCAAAAAGGGGACCAGAAAAGGCGCGTTCCGCCCCGCCGACTTCTATTGTTTAGGAGCGGCCTCTTGGGCTCACAAAATCGTCCGATTTTGTGACGCGTTTGGAACCTCCACAGTGAGCGAGTAGCCCAAATGGACTACAGCGGACCCCTCGGCGCTCCGTTCTAGCCCAGAATAAACATCTTCAGGGTCCGAGCTTCGCGAGCTGGAGCACGCTGCCCGATGAGTACGCGGAACGAGGGAGCCGCGCAGGGCCGCTTCGGATTGCCGCATGAGTTCGCAGAATCCTCAATAGCGGGTCTTTTTGTAGAAGCGTTGGGAAGGGAGAAGCGACTCGGATTCCTCGTCTTCGCGTCCATCAGAGCGAGTGACCGAATCATCGGGGTCAGGTAGTGAGTCAGCCCACAGAACAGTCAAGGTGCGACCATATTCGCCTAAGCCTATAACGTCTTCGTTGACTTCCAGGTCGTCTCCGTGAAACCAATCCGCAAGGCTCGATTGTCCAGTTTCGCATTTGGCATCGTGAACATTGGCAATGTTGCGATTGAAGGCTGCGGTCACGCTTTGCGGCGGCAACCCCGCACCTTTTTTGATCCATGTGAGGTTCCGCCGTGCCTTCAATGCATTCGACATGAAAGCAAACGCGACCTTTTGGCCAACGGAACAGATCACGGCAACCGGACTGGTATTGAGACGTGCATAGCGAATGCTCGTTGTGGTAAGCGAAGTTCCGCAGATATCCGCAAGTACCTTCACTGCTTCGATCCCTTGCCCAGCATTCTCGCAAGCATCCTTAAACAGGTTTTTCGGCATTAGAAGACTTGCTGCGAAAGCATCGGCCTCACTTTCATAAACATCCCCGGAGAGAAACCCGCTCACTGAATGATGAAGCGTCTGCCCCGCGCCGAACAAATGCTGCACGTGGCCATCCAGGAAATAGTGGCCAAGTTCATGCCCCACGGTGAAACGTTTGAACCCATTGCTTGCAAACCGCGTGCTATAGATAATGCCGAATTCATCCCCGACCTTCATCAGGCAGCCTGATATGCCGGAGTCGAGGGACTGATTCTCCTGATAAGCGATGTCGCGAGCATCCGCAATCGCGAAGGGATCGACCGGCAGCTTCGTTATGCCCAGCGTTTTGAGAACTTCGGAGACGCGTGCCTCCGCTTTCCACCAGGGATCTATCGACATGGTTACTCTTTCTTCTTTTGAGCCGCTTTCTTGGCAAGCATCTCGGCAAACGAAGTGAGCGTGTCGAGGTCATCGTGAGTCATGTTCTCAGCGTGCCGGAATAGCTGGTCAGCGACCCCCCCGGTTAAATGGGGTTTATCCACGCGGCCTAACAGGTAGTCCGTGGTCACTTCGAGCGCGTTCGATAACGCCTTAAGGTTGTCGAACGATGGGGAGCGGCGGCCAGTTTCAAAATGAGAAATGGCAGACGGTTGCAGCCCGGATTTTTCTGCGAGCTCCGATTGGCTGAATCCCCTCAACTGCCGGGCGGATTGGAGACGAGTGCGAAATATTTCTGACATAGTTGACAACCTATAGACGCAATAGTATAGTATTAGACGACGAATACGTCTTGTTAATGGTTCGCCGTTTTTTGATCATTGCTATAGACGTTCTCGTCATACTGTAGAAGACGTTGACTCGAAACTCAAGCCCTATTTTGAGCGAACGCCTTAAATCGCAGCAAGAAAGACTGAATGGATAAACGTGGCCAGGAGGCCGCAGATCATGAGCAATCCAGAGATCGTAAATCTCGAAATCGATATTTTTGAATTTGCAGGGCGGGGTGAGGAAATTCCTCATGCCCGTTCGTACAGGGTGCGCATTGACCATCACGAAGTAAAGGTCGATACGGCATCTCCCACTGGCAAAGAGTTGATGAGTAAGGTCCACAAGCGGCCCTGCGCATTCGAGTTGATCGCGGAATATGTGCACCGCGAAAACGAGGTGGTGGAACCGGATGAGAAAGTGGACCTCCGTAAGCATGGGCTGCGGGGCTTCATCACAGCGCAGAAGGAAATCGTTACCATCCTTGGGAGCAGAGCACATACTCGCAGTGATCTCGCAAGCATACGGATCGGTTCCGGATGGCGTTCAGAAGCTGTACTACGCTATCTGTGGACGGCTCAAACCGTCCCTGTACCTTGCTATTCATGACTGCACCGCCCGCATTGAGGACGCGCGCAGTGGTGCACAGGTTTGCATACCAACTATGGTCAAGCTCCTTGCTCTGTATGACAAGGTTCAAGGAACAGAGCTGAGTGTCGCAGCCGCCTCCACGTACTGCTCGCTTGTAACGATTGCAGCAGATTACTGCGGCAACTCGGTGGCAGTGAAAATGGTCGTGGCCTCCTACATCGAACTATTGAGACCGTACATACTCTCCAATATTCGTAGCGCTGGTGACACTGAGCCGCAATCGTCTTCGAAATGCCCCGAATGTGCGGCAGCGTGCCTCGTTCTAGGAATCACCGGAAAAGAAACCAAAGCAGAAATCGCACGGGCTTATACGGACCTCGCGAAGGTTTGGCACCCGGACCGATTTAGCGAGAAAGACGAACGGCTGCGGCGAAAGGCCGGAGAACAAATGAGGGAAGTCAACCTCGCCTACGACCACCTCAAAAGATGTGAATCGGCACACGTCTCAAGTACGGGGTGAGGTTTACCGCGAAGGTGGAGATTGAGTGAGGGAACGGATAGAACCTCTCAGCACGACGCCCCGCCGCTGGAAGTATGCGGCGGACATAAAGACTGCATTATCTGCCAGCGGAACCACCGCGTCCGCCAGTTCCCTTGCCGAACAAGCGCGTGATTCAAGAAAGATAGTTCAGATACATGATCCCTCATCTTGGCCGGAACATCACCGTCTTCGCCTGGTTCTCCATCCGCTGTACGAGTTCAGCAATCGGACCATAAGACATACAGGCCGCTTGGCAGTGCTTTACACATGATGGCAATTCCCCCCGCGCCGTCCTCTGGGCGCACAGGTCACATAGATCGGTTGGGAACGGAACATTATCGATGCTGATGGGCTTATGGAGCCCCGGAGCGACGAATTCAGTTACCTTGATACCACACTTGCCGGCTGGATACTCGTGTTCCTGCTGGCAGGCAACCTCGCACGTATGGCAGCCAGTACAGAAGTCGTAATCTATGAGCAGTCCATATTTGGACATAGCTATACCTCTCCGTCCCGCATCTTCGTAAGTTTGACCAGCGTGCATTTGTATTGACCGCCGCCGAAACCCGATTTGCTGTGTTGCGGGCCGGGGATGATCTGATTGATCTGGTACTTCCACACGCCGAAAAGGTTGGGCTCAGGACCTTCTTCCTCTGGCATCCACCAACCATGCATCGTGTTGATCATCTTTGGATGCACCGTGAGGCTGTACTTCGCCTTGCGTCTAACTTTGCCCATATCATTTTCGATATAGACCCACTCGCCATCGTAGATTCCCAGCTGCTTCGCCGTATCAGGATGGATATCGACTAACGGTTCCGGCAGCTTCTCGCGCAGCCAGGGAATCATGCGGTGCTCGGAGTGGAAGAACAGCGGGCTCCGCGTCCCCGAAATCATGATAAGCGGATATTTTTGATAGAGCTCCGGCGTGCTGATAGGGCTTTGTGCCGGTTCGGTGTAGAACGGTAGTGGATCTATGCCAAACCCTTCATAGAATTGCGACCACAACTCGACCTTGCCGCTGGGTGTGTTGAAACCAGGCTTCCCGTCGGGTCGGAGAAGACCACGCTCGTGCCGGCGATACGGCTTATAGGGGCCATCGGCCGGCATTGCCCACGATCCTTTGGCAACCATTTCGTCGAAGTTAGTTCCGGCCACTGCCAAACGACTGTTGATCAAGTCTTTGACCGTGGGGAATTTCTTGCCGACCTCGGGATTGAGGCGTTTGGCCAATTCCAGGTTGATCTCGTAGTCAGACTTGCAGTCTCCTACCTGGACCGCTTTCTGGATTACCCCCAGCGGCGCCCACCAAGAGCGAAAACCGTCCTTCTCGGCGAAGGTCGCAGCGGGCAGCACTATGTCAGCTAGCGCCATAGTAGTCGGATTGTGGAACAAATCGACTACCGCGACAAAGTCCAACTTTTTTAACGCGTCGTAGTGGAATCTCATCCGGGCCGCTTGTCCACCTAGGATGTTGGCGGTTTGAATCCACGCCCCTTTGATCGGATAAGGAACCCCCGAATCAATCTGGTCGATAACATCATCAGGCTGTGCCCAACCGCGAAATCCCTTGACCATGGGATACCGGTCCGCCCCGATGCGCTTAGCGTTCATCTTTGTTACGAGTTCTTGGCCATATAGCGCGACCAACTCCTCGGTGGCGTACGGATAGGTAGTCACGCCATGCGACGGCTTGCCAAAGATGTTGCCGCCAGGCACATCCACATTGCCGGTGATGCACCATAGCTGTGTGATGGCTTGGGCCACGGTCGTTCCTTCGGGAGCCATATCCACGGCCAACCCCCACTGTAGACCGGCTGGCTTTGCCTTGGCATAGCAGCGAGCCGCCTCGATGATGAGCCTCTCCGGCACCCAGGTTATCTCGGCGACCTTACTGGGCGGATACTGCTGCACACGCTCCTTCAACTTATCAAACCCGAACGTCCACTTCTCTACGAACTCTTTGTCATAGAGTTCCTCGTTGATAATCACGTTAAGCATCCCTAGTGCGAGCGCGCCATCAGTGCCCGGACGCAACTGCAAATGATACTTTGCGCGTGAGGTCATCCACGTATGACGTGGATCGATGGCAATAATCTGTGTCCCCCCCTTACGCATGCAGTCGACGATCCAATGGCCATAGAAACCGTCAGGACAGGTCGCGGGCGGGTACTGCGCCCAAACCATCATTACTTCGGGGAACTTGTACTCCGGATCGTCGTAGCGTTTCTCCAGAAACTGCGAGCAGTCGGCGACGCAAAAGTCCCCCAGCGTGCCCTTCATGCCCGCTAGCCGTGGCGTGTAGCAGGATTGTCCCGACAGGCCGAGCTGCACCCAGTTAGGACTTCCATAACTGTAAGCCAGGAAGGAAATCGGTCCACCCACGTCTCGGCCGGTGCCTTGGACGAAGACGACCGATTCAGCTCCGAACTGATCGCGGATTCCGCGCAGCTTCTTCTCGCAAATGTCGAAGGCCTCATCCCACGATATCCGTTCGAACTTACCTTCACCGCGAGCGCCAACGCGCTTCAGCGGGGCCGTGATACGGTCGGGATGATACATGTATTGGCTTAGAGCCAACACTCGAGGGCAAGAGCGTCCCTGGCTCCAGGGATTGTTTTCATCGCCCTCAATCCGGATCATCTTGCCGTCTTTGACATAGATTTTTTGGCCGCAGCTACCGTGGCATCCCGGGCCTGCCGACCAAGCTACGGTCTTAAACTCTTGAATACCCGCTTCGTTTTTCATGACAGTACCTTTCACCGCACGCACAGTGAACAAAAGGTCTCGCTTGCTCCTCAGTCCGTTTTCGCCGCAACTGTGGCATGAGGGAATGCCAGAACCTTCTCTATTAGCGGCGATGCATGTACATGTAGTTTCACGGTACTCTGATCTACGTGAGAACGTTTGTCAACAAATATTTATGAACAGAAACCGCTTGGGGCGCTGTTCGGAACAGTTGCATGACCGGGGTGATCACTGAATAGGCGGACGGGGTGGCGCGGAGGCCCGAAGCGAGCGCTGCATTCGAACGACGGCGCGCTTTCTTCATTGGAGCGGGTTTACGACTGGGCTGACGCCAACGACGTTTGGCTCGGAATTTAGGCGGTTTCTAGTTGCGTCCCGGTTGCGTCCAGTTGCGTTTTGTCGGGGCCACACGGGCTTGGCCACAGCATCCTTGCGCACGCGGCTCTTGTCGTCGAGAAAGTGATCCCAGCTGCGGACAGAGCCCTCATAGCCTTTGGCTGCAATGCGGATGATCTGGCGCAGCCTGAGGATGCGCGAAGGTGTGGGTGAGACGACAGTAGTAGCCATCGTGTTAAAAGTATGCGTCAGACGAACGCCTGGGCCGCTACCAGGCGACAATTGCACTGCAACCGACGGATCGGATACCGATTGCAACGGGCAGCAATTATTTCGCAGAAATTTATTCGGGAAACACAGGCCAGGAGACTCTTTACGATTCGGAGAAATGGCTGCAAGCCGACCTGGCGTTCGCCAGAGATTTTCCCGAAATTGATGTACTGAGAAACAATCGAATTTATGGTCCTTTGCATGACTCGGTTGGGCTGAAGAGCTTCAAACTTTCCGGCCGGGATCTGCCGGCGCGCAGCGAGTTCCAGTTTGTAGAAGCAGAGTACATGATGGCGGACGAGTACGATGCGCTCATCGCCGATCCAGTGAAATTCGTGTTCGACCGCTGGCTGCCTCGCATCCTGGGCGAGTGTAAGGAACGAGGTTCGATCCGTTCTTACATGGCGCTTCTCAAAGGGGGCAGGGCGTATGCGCAGTTCGGTGAAATCATGCGCAAGCGGACCATCGCATCGCAGCAGTAGGTCGGAATGCCCCAACCGATGTCAGGCGCCTTTTTAGCCCCCTTCGATTGCCTGGCCGATGGACTGAGAGGACTAAAAAGGCGCAATCATTGACTGCCGCAGACAACCAGATAAAGTGGTTGCCGCCTGCGACGCTCTGGTGCCGGTCATGATCAATAATGCTCTGGCAACGGCCGACCCACTGAAGCGCTGGCCAATTTTCGTGCCCACTCACAAGGGATGTTTCATGTCGCCTAAGCAGTTCGATACTTTCTATTGGCCGTCATTCAAGAAAGTCCTGGAAGGCCTGGTTGCCGCCGGCCATACCGTTCGTGCCTACCTGGAAGGTGATTGGAGTCATCACTGGCACCATATGTTGGAGTTACCCAAAGGAACGATCCTTTGCGATATCGATGACCAAGGCGACATTTATAAGGCCAAGAAGGACATCGGCCACCACCAAATGTATCGCAGGTGGAGTCAAGAGTAGCCAACTTATCCTTGGTACGCCGGAAGAAATGCGCTTGGCAGTAAAGCAACTGTGCGAAACCGTGGGGGAAGGTGGCGGCTTCATGATCAGTGGTGGCTGCTGTTTCAGTTATGGCACAAAGCCGAAAAATTTCAAGGCGCTGGTCGATGCGATTATGGAGTTCAGCTGGTACGACAGGAATATCAAAACCCAGCCCAAAGCTGCTCCGGCCGGCAAGCTTGATCCATGCTGTCCCCTTATGGTGACTCCATGGGATGCGAAGAAGAAGGAGATCGGCGGCGTGCAGGGTGACGAGGATTTGATTCGCCGGCCTTGGAATTCGTTGGAAAGCATGGCCTATGTCTGGCTATGGCAATGGCTCTCTTGAGAAAGACCGCACGCTCCATTGATGCCCTGAACAGCGCCATGTTTACCGGGCGTTGTTATCACTGGATTTACACCTTTGCTGCCGGTGAGTCGGCATCTGCCCCTGACGGGAGGTGATCCGGCAGGTCAAGACGAGCCACACCAATACGGTTGTCGGCCATCCCATAATAGATGTCGAAACGATCAGGCATGCCAAGGTCGTCGCGTCGGTCGATGCCGGTGGGAAACACAACATTGGCGACGATTCCGTGGCGTTCGCATGGAAGCTCGGGCGTCAGCACCGGCTCCTCTGAACGATAGCTGATTACGAGCGGATGCTCCTTGGAAAAGATCATGATCCCCGCCGAATAGCGCAACATGTGGCTGTCGGTTTCAGGCGCATCGATTTCGCTGACACCATGGTAGACGATCAGCCAGCCGTGCCGGGTCAAGATGGGTGGAGTGCCGCCGCCGATTTTGAGCCGTTCCCAGGGCGAGACTGGGGATGCCAGCCGATGGTGAAAGGTAAACTTGCCGGTGTGAAATGGCTTATGGTTGAGTGTCATTTGACAGTACGAAATCCAGATGCTTTCCCGATCGAGATCCACCTCACGGGAATCGGGATGGCAAGCTGTTTCCTCAGGACGTGTGCCGGGAAAGAGCGGCCGGTGGAGCAAGGCCAGCTCCGGCTGCCCGGATGGGTCGGGAATCACGGCCGGGAAGAGGCTGGCATCTTTGTCGTCTACATTGTCGAATTCGATGCCGTCTGCCGAGGCAAAAGTAGCGAGCCCCAGGCGTCTCCAGTGGAAGAGATCTTCCGATACCGCCAGGGCAATCCGCGGGCCATGGGACGACCATGCCGTGTAAGTCATCAGGTATCGTTGAAGAGGTTCCACAAACGTTACGCGAGGATCCTCGCAGCCACCGCTGCCGTCGGGCCGCCGTTCATAATCGGCCTCCGGCTCGAGGGCGATGCCAAGCCTCTCGACACCTGCCGGATCGCCTGATTCATTGAAACGCACGCGCGCAATGCCGATGCGCGAGTAATTCCCTTTCGCTACCAGGCGCGGGAAGAGATACAGTGCGCCATCACGGCCGCGAACGGTGCCCGGATTCAGGACGCCTTCAATCTCGTTGAGATTTCCCGGCTCCGGCTCCATCACCACCCCGAGCCGGCGGAGCTTGAAGTCACCCATCAATCCACCTCAAAGGAGCGCACTTGTTGGTCGTCGCCCAGGCAGGCGATGATCGCTTCGATGACTCGCTTGGTTTCATTGGGGCATCGAACGGGGATAGAAATGACGCCCGCCTGTTCAGCCGGGTAGTCGTTTCCTCCTGGAAACAAGGCGTCCCCAACGTAGATCATCTCTTTCAATGGAATGCCTAGAATGTCTTTCAGCTTCTTGATTCCGTATGCCTTGTCGATACCAAGCTTAGTTACGTCGATGGATGTCGCACCACCGAGCCGAACGAAAAATTCTGGAATGAGAGAGTCGAGGATTATTTTGATTTTCTTTCGTTTGGCGAAATCCGCATCCCATTTCACTTTTTCTTCCAAGGGAGCTTGCTGGCCCAGCGCTGAATAGGTGATCTGGGTTCCCCGGTCTTCAATGGTCTCTCCCCAGGTCTTATTGATCTGGAAACCCGCTGTTTTGATCGCATTTTTCAGTGAACTGACGATCTTCTCTTTTTCGTCCGCGGTGAGATCTTCCGCATAGAGCCTTTTCCACTGCCCGGCGTATTGGAAGAATTGTGTTCCACAGGTAGGAAGAATAGATAGCCTTGTCAGCCGTTCATCCTGCGGAAGATTAGATAGAACCTGTGTTTCAAACTGCACCCAGGCGCCGCCTGAGATGATAGCGACCTTGACGACCTCGAGCAGATCATGCAGGAGCGACGACATCTCGGTATCGAGCGATGACTTGCTTGCCGCGAGTGTTCCATCCAGGTCGAATACGATGAGCTTCTTCATTCATCTCCAACTCTTAAGCCTCGTGAAAGATTGTTTTGAGCTTCCGCGCAATTTGGCCGAAAGGCACATGTTCCGACCTCAGCGGGCAGGAGCCCGATGTCGCCCTTGCCGATTGCATAAGGGACTTTACCATGCTCGATCTGGCCTAAGCCATCAATGCAGACCAGCACACGCGGTTCTGCTGCGGGTCGCGAGCTACCGCCCTCCGGCGTTCCTAGCACTCATAGTCCCAACCGTTTTTCTTGCTCCGATAATTACACCCGCAACCGGATTGACTGTAATCAACACGGCTGGCTGGTGCAGACCGCCAGCGGCCGTGTTAGGATTGTGCAAACATTTTTCCGGCATCGCGGAGTCGCGCTATCCCTTTGCGCGGAGTTGCTGCGACAACCTCGCTATACGCAGTATGTCTCCTATGCTGGTGCTGGCGTCACTCGAGTCATCCGTACCTTTGCCAGATGAGGGAAGAGCGAAGCATGAGCCTGAATCAAACACCGATTGGTAAATCACTTCTTCGTTGTGCCATAACTCTGATTTCGAGTTTCCTGCTTCTGACGGCACTCTCGGTCTCTGCCATGGCACATGCTGGATCGGTGTATGTTCCCGTGGATAGCTGGGTCTATCCGGCGACCGAGCGCCTGGTAGCACTGACAGGTGCAAGCACCGAGGTGATGGGAATGCGCCCATGGACGCGGGCTCAGTTTGCCCGGCTCCTGGAGCGCGCCCGAGAGCTGGAACAAAAAGGAGAGGCCGCAAAGCTGCAGGAGGCGCTGGAGCGCGAGTTTGCTCCTGAGTTGAATAGCGAAGTGGAGCGCATGGCACTGGAATCCACCTATATGCGCAGCACCCAGATTGGGGGCACTCCGCTGCGCGACAGTTATCACTTCGGACAGACCATCGTGAACGATTTCGGACGCCCCTATGGACAGGGCTTCAATGCGATTTCGGGCGCATCGGGCTACGTGCAGGAGCGGGCTGGCCTGATGTATGTCCGGGGCGAGTATCAGCACGGCGCATCACTACGCTCGCCTTCGCCGGCAACGATGGCAGAGCTCGCTGCCATCGACCGCGAGTTATCAAGCAGCACAGAGTTGTCCCAGGGCGGGCCTGAGGTCAATAACCCGCGCCTGCTGGATACCTATGTGGGTGTCTCGTTCAGCCACTTTACGGGTACGCTGGGCAAGCAGAGCCTGTGGTGGGGGCCGGCAACGGGCGGCGCCATGCAATACAGCAACAACATTGAACCGATCTGGATGGCGCGGTTGACCAACGACGTTCCGTACAAGATTCCCATCCTCGGCAAAGTGCGCCTGGACATGTTCTACGGAAAGCTGCAGGGGCACACGTACGAACCGCAGGTCTGGATACATGGCGAGAAGATTTCCTTGCAGCCATTCAAGAGCGTGGAGTTTGGCTTTACGCGCACCGTGGTCTTTCTGGGCGTGAATTACCCGTTCAGCTTCAACCGCCTCTGGAAGAGCTACTTCAGCGTTGGCGACAATAACTACACAGCCCAACCTCAGAACAATCCGGGCGACCGGCAGGGCGGAGTGGATTTTTCATGGAAGCTGCCGAAGATTCCGGTGACGCTGTACGGTGATGGCTACTGCGACGACGATCCCTCGCCGCTGGCTGCGCCGACACGCTCGGCATTTCATCCTGGCTTGTACATTGCACAGTTCCCGGGGGCGCTGGCAAAACTCGATCTGCGGATGGAAGGAGCGTACACGGCTTCAGAAAATCCTTCGCTGCCAAATTTCTTCAACTACTGGAAAGGCGATTACCGGGACGGCTACACCAATAAAGGCCTACTGATTGGCGATGCCGTGGTGGGCCGCGCCGGAGTGAGCTGGCAGGCGTGGAGCAGCTATTGGATTTCGCCACGCAACAAAGTGCAGGTGAGCTACCTGAATCATTACCTCAGCCCGCAGTTCATGAAAGGCGGGGGAACGCAGAACAGCTTCCGCACCTCCTCCAACATTCTATTGAAGCGCAACCTGGAGGTAGAGTTGGGCGTGCAATCGGAGCGGATCGTGCTTCCTTTGCTGACGGGGAGCCGCGCTCCGCAATACGACATGAGCGGATGGTTTGGAGTGAAGTACAATCCGGAACACAAGCCGCAAAACTAGACACAGCCGCGGCATTGCTGCACGAGCACGGGCCGGGACGATCTCCCGGCCCTGCTCGTTATGTGCCCCTGACGGGCGTTTCGCGTGGCGCAATCAGCGAACGGCTGAGATGGCGTCTTCGTAGATTCCCAGCAGAAGTTTCAAATTGGACTCAGGACGATAAAGCTGCTCGTAAACCTGGCGCGCGCGCAGGCGCATCTGCGAGAGCAGCGCCGGCGATTCGGATAAGTTGTTGACGGCCGCGCGCAGAGAAACCGCATCTCCAGGCGGCACAAGCACTCCAGTCTCGCCCGGAGCGATGAGCGTTCCGAGCGAACCCAGGTTGCTGGCGATGATGGGAAGCGATGCAGAGAACGCCTCCGGAACGACGACCGGTAACCCCTCATAACACAGCGAGGGAATGATCAGCACGAGTGCATTGCGCATCAGTTGCCCGACGCGCTCTTTGGATACCGGCCCAAGGTATTCGATATTGTTTCCACCGGAGACTGCTTCCACCTCCGGCCGCAGTGCTCCATCGCCGGCAATTTTGAGCGGCACCGCTGGAGAGTTTTCTTTCCAGGCGTCAAGCACGGTGCGGACGCCTTTTTCTGGCGAGAGGCGGCCGACGTACAATGCGTAGCCTCCACTTCCCTCACCCGTGCCGAGGTCGGCCGCGGCGTTGGGCTTTATCACAAAGCGATGCGCCGGAAGGACGCCTCGGGAGACCATCAGCTCGCGCATGAATTCCGTCAGCACAATGTAGCGCGTCACCTTGTTCTGCCACGTTCCCAGCCCTCGGTGCATAGAGGTCATCAGAGACACGACCGCTGAGCCGGCCCTGCTCTCCCGGTAACAGGCATGGACGACCGCAGGCCAGCCAAAGCCACGCCCCAGGCACTCCTCGCACACATGGCCCTCGCGAAACAAGAGGCCATTGGCGCAGACGACGCGGAAATTGTGGATCGTCTGCACGACCGGAACACGCGCGTGAATAGCCGCGTCATAAACGGACGGAGAAAGCCGGGGGAAAAAATTGTGTGCGTGCATAACATCTGGCCGGAAGCTGGCGAGCCGGGCCTCCACGATGCGGCGGGCAGGCCATGAGTACAGCGTATTGAAGGCCGTGATGCTCTTCTGCAGAAAACCGTGAATGGATTCGTTGTCGACGATGAGCTGTTCGATCTCGACGCCGTGCGAGCGAAGCAGGTTTGCCTCCTCCTCCACCACGGAATCTTCGCCGCCGCGGAGCTGGTAGCGATTGTGCAGAATCAGAACTCTCATCGAAACTCCTGCTTGCCTGCTGCGCGGCAAAGGCGCCAACCTGCCGGAGCATGCCGTCAGATTATCAACTTAGACCGGCCGGACGCACGACTGCTCGTTGTCTCTCTGGAAAAATAGGGCGGTTGCGAGCACACGTCGGAGACCAATTGCTCCCAGGAAAATCTTCGCGCTCGAGAGACCGCGCCTTGCGCCAGCGCCTTCCTGGATTCTCCCGATACAGCCAGCCGGAATAGCGCTGATTCCAGTTCAGAGACCACCTGCTCCACGTTCTTCGAGTGCACATCAACGGCGATGCCGCAGGACTCATCCACGATCAAGCCCGGACCGCCGAGTTTGAGGCAGACGACCGGCAGGCCGCTAGCCAGTGCCTCCAGAACAACCATGCCTCCAGAGTCATGCAGGCTCGGGTACAGAAAGAGTCCGAAATCGCGGTAGAGGCTAAGCATATCGCTGCGTGCCACGTCCGCTCTCCACTCAATGCGATCAGAGACGCCAAAATCTCTCGCAAGTCTCTGCAGCCTTTGCTGCTCAGCTCCGCCGCCGATGAACGTCAGCGTAGCGCCAGGCAGCCGGGGCGCAACGCGCGCGAAGGCCCGCACGGCCAGTTCGGGCCCCTTCCAGTAAAACAATTTTCCGCAATAGAGGATCTTGCCTACCCTCTCGTTGTCCGGGAGAGTTGATGCGAGTATGTCGGGCTCCGAAACGCCAATCGCCAGGTGGACACGGGTCTTGCCGTGGAAGCGCCGGGGAATAAGCTCCAGAGATTGCCCAGAGGTCACATAAATAGCTTGCGCGCTGGCAAACGTCTGCCACATCAACGAATCAAAGCGCACGCAATTGTTGACGAGCTCTCGAAGCGCCTCCGTGATCCTGTTTTTTCGCGAGAACATTGTCTTCAGCAAAGGCGGTGTATGCTCGCCGCCGCCCACGGGGCCGAAGACAAATGGGATGCCCAGGTGTCCCATGAAGCTGGGCTGGCGCACGCTGACAAACGTGACATGGTGGACGACATCGAAGCGTCTCTCGCGCACCAAACGCCTGGCCGCCAGGTAGGCGCCAAACTGCCAGAGCAAATAATAAAGATGAATTCCACGGCGTCCCTTCTTGAAAGAGCGGAGCCACTGCGGCAGGTCGTAGTAGCTGAAGCGCAAGCTCGGACGAGGACGTGCGGCCATCTCCCGTTCTATGCTCTGACGATTGTTTGCGCGTGTGATGACCACAACCTCGTGGCCGCGCCCGGCCAACTGCACCGCCCAGTTCCAGCCAACCGAGGGCTCGGAGCCTTTGTCTGGCTCACACGCATATGCGGAGAGAAGGATTCTCATCAGCCCTCCAGCCGGCGCTTATAGCGAAGGCTGTAACAGAAGGTGCCCGTCTTCCAGAGAATGCGAACGGCCATGGCTACACGCTTCTTGATTGAGGTCACCCACGGCGCTTCGCCGCCAATATAACGGCGCCGGATGCGCTGGTCCTCCTCGGCGGCGGCACTCTGCAACCGCCGCATCTTCTGCTCCGGGTAGAAGCGGCAGCACGACCATGTGCGGCGAACATGCTTGAAAGTACCTGATTCGGCAAAGCGAATGATCAGATCGGCGTCCATGGAAAGATTGAACTTCCCGTCCAGGCCGCCGACGCGATCATAGATCTTCTTGCGCCAGAACAGCGACATGCCCGGCACATAGTTGTAGGTGTAAAGCCAGAGGAAGCGGTTGAAGCCGATCTCCCGATGAACGCGAAGATGCCGGTCCTGCTCATCGATCCAGATGGTGTCTCCGTAAATGGCGTCCACTTCAGGCCGCTTGCTGAACTGCTCTGCGACCTCGAAGAGGCAGCTTCCCCAGAAAAGATCGTCACTGTTCAGCCAGCACTGGATTTCGCCGGTCGCCCGCTTGAAGCCTTTGATAAGGCCGAGCGTCTGGCCGCCATCCGGCTCACTGACCCAATAGGAAATATGCTGCTCGTACTTGCGGATAATCTCAACCGACTTGTCCTGCGAGCCGCCGTCGATGACGATGAGTTCGAGGTTGGGATACTGCTGATCCAATATGCTGCGCAAGGTGCGCTCAAGGAAAGCTGCCTGATTGAACGAAGGAACCACCACCGAGATTCCAGGCATTGCACCGGTCGTCATTACGGAAGAGCCTCCGGCATCCCGCATCGCGCTGATGTTTCCATCATTCAAACTGTGAACCTCGCTCAACTGCTCACGGCCTGCGTGTCCCTGCAAGCCACCGCTCTCTGTCGTCCAGCAGCTGCGCACAATCCTGCAAAATCCCAGACTCAGGACCGCCGCCCAGGCGCAGTGCGTCAAAGTAAAACAGACTGACGTCGGCCAGGTACGCCAGAAAAAACAGCCGGGCGCGCGGCGTTTCGCGTTCGGCTTCAAGCAACAGGCGCAATGCGTCCGCCGTATCCAAGCGACGCCGGCGCAGATGGTGGCTCGACATCAGCTCGAAGTGATAGAGATCGTATAACGGAGTGTACTGCATCTGCGCGAATTCCCAGTCGAAGACGTATAGCCTGCCGTCAGCAAGCGTGCGGATGTTCCAAGGCACGAAATCGCAATGTGCCAAACCCATGGGAACAACCTCGCCTGCGAATTCGCAGCCAAGCAACTGTAGCGCCGCTTGCAGCCGCGTACGCCAACGTGGAGTCAAGCCGGCTTCCACGCGTGCAAAGGCCTGCTGCATGTTCTGCCACATCCTGGAAGTTTCAAAGCGCAGCGGCTGCCCGGTGCATTCCGCCAGTACGCGCAAGAAGCGCCTGTGGCCCTCGCCGAATATCTTAGCCGAAGGCGTGTTGGGTCCGGCGGAAGTCACTAACACCTGCACTCCGTCCAGACGGAAACTTGCCCTCACCTCGGGAATCTGCGAGCGCAGAGTCGCATAACTCGCGAGGCCAGTTAGAACCTCTTCCTCGTGCAGCGTGGCGGCGCACGCGCCCGGCGAGTTGGCCGCCTTGGCAAAAGCAATCACCTGATTTTCATGGCTCAGAATCGTGACCGTCGTTTTGCTGTAGGCGCCGGGCGTGCCCAGCGAATACGCCAGTTGCAAGGGCTGCTGCAATCGGGCGGCGAGTTCCTGCTCCAATGCCGGAAACATTCGGGTAGCAACCAGCAGCATGTTCCGTTCGCACCATAAGCTGACTCGTGTAAACAGCTTCAGCAGCTTGCCGCTAATTCGCTGCGCTACGTACTCATCGAGCGCGCGGCGTCCAGCCGGACCTGCGGGAAATATCCAACGCGTCTGCGCCACGCTGGGACACACATGGTATGCGCGCACGTGCGGGAACCTAAGCTCTTTGAGCATGGAAGCGTCACGAGACGATCCATCCAGCAAGGCAAGGGCATCGGAGTCCGCGAGAGACGATGCTACCTTCGGAAGCTCGTAATGCTCAACCACTCGAACCTTCGCGCTGCCCGTAAGCAACGGCAGCACCGATTCCATTCGCGAACCGGAGATGCGGCTTTGGGTGAGCGATTTGTCCCTCATGCGCGTGAACCCGAACCTGGCCTTGCGGCAGAAACATTCTTGTTAGCCGCCAGGGCATCCTGATAAACCTCGATGGTGCGCGTGGCGACACTCTCTGAGGTAAAGTTCTGCATCACATATTGGCGTCCGTGCTCTCCCTTTTGCAGCAGCGCGTTCGGCTTCGCAAGCGCATCCAGCAGTATGGTTGTCGCCCGCTCCAGGTCAAATGGGATCACGAATCCTGCGTCGGCCTGTTGAATCACCGAGCTAAGATGCATGGTGTCGGTTATGACGACCGGCACTCCCACAGCCATGGCTTCGACCACTGAAATGCCAAAGGCTTCATAGCGCGAGGTCTGAAAATACACGTCGCAGGTAGCCAGCGCCGCAGCCTTTTCCTCACCGTACACCGCACTGTTGATTCGCACGTAGGGCAGTTGCCGATTTGCCAGTTCTTGAAATTCTCGCTGCCGCTCCGGCCTTGGGTCCTGCGTGCCATAGAGCGACAATTCCATATTCAAGCCGCGCTCGCGCAGCCTTCCGACCAGTTGGCAGAGAAAATCAAGCCCCTTGGTCCACGCATCGTAACGCCCGAGAAACATCGCTTGCATTGCACCGCCTTGGCGGGTCCGCCGGGCTTCCCTGGCCAAGTTGCACAGAGCGAGCGAATCCGCGTCAATGGCATTTGGAATCACGTCAATCCGCTGGCCGGGGACGATGGCCGCCACATCGAGCTTTTCGGCCTCGGTGAGCGCCACCACGGCCGCCGCATGGCGGAGGTAGCGTATCTCCAACAAATGCAGGTACGCGGACTTCTTCCATCGGCCGCGGCGCAGCACCTCGGGATGAAAGGCGCCATGGGGAGTTACAAGATAGGGAATGCCGTGGCTCCGGAGCGCATGGGCGATGATCGGATGAAGCGGCAAAAATCCGGAATGAAAATCCACAAGGTCTGGCCGCATTGCAACGATGCGT
>Ga0182030_10003671_pt1 | contig 32828 bp, 29 predicted proteins | sample 812S3MmetaG_FD_121299 | JGI IMG/M metagenome (GOLD analysis project Ga0182030, IMG submission 121299) | Permafrost microbial communities from Stordalen Mire, Sweden - 812S3M metaG (Illumina Assembly) | ecosystem: Environmental > Terrestrial > Soil > Wetlands > Permafrost | place: Sweden... | reverse complement strand
GGTCGCGTAATCGTCATACGGCGGGCCGGAAGGCGCGATAGCGGTAGAGGATCCCAGATTGACTATCCAGCCCTGGCCCTGTTTGCGCATGTGGGCGGCGGCGAGGCGCGCCAAATCAAACGGCGCTGTCAGATATTGCTCGATCTGGCTGCGTGCCTTGGCAGAAGTGAAGCTTTCGAGACTTTCATGCAGGGCGCGTCCGGCGTTATTGACCAAAATGTCCAGTCTTCCGGCGCGGCGGATCGTCTCCGAAATCAAAGCGACACGGCTGTGCTCGTCCTCGACATCGCAGGCAATCAGTATCGCCTTCCCGCCCGATGCTTCGATGGCAGCTGCCGTATCGCGCAGCGTACCAGCCATACCGTCAGTGGTATGTTCTAAGCTGCGCGCCGCCAGAATGACGGTAGCCCCGGCGGACCCGAGGCGCTCAGCGATGCCCCGGCCGATGCCGCGGCTTGCGCCCGTCACGATAGCGACTTTTCCTGCTAGTTCCGACATAAAATCCTCGCATAGAAATATGTTTATATACTGATGATATCGGCTCAGATATCTGCGACTTGTAGCACGATCTTGCCGCGCACATGGCCGTCCTTAACCTTGGTATGCGCCAGACCAGCCTGCTCCAGAGGTAGAACGTTGATTTCCGGAGCGCGGAAGACTCCTTTGCCATACAGATCAACGATAGTGCGCAGTTGATCGCCGGCTTTCATTCTGTTGCTCATGGTCGGTACAACGCGAACATTGCGCGCAGCCGCCGCGACCGGATCAAATTGCGGTTCGTTCTGGATCAGCGTGCCGATGGGCGCAATCACGCCGCCCGGTTTGGTCATGGCGATGCCGTCTGCCAGCGTGCCCTGCCCGACCGTATCCATGATGACGTCGACACCGCCCGGCGCCCACGCCAACACGCCATCGAGCACGTTCTGCGACCGGTAGTCGATCGCAAGATCAGCTCCCAGGCTTTTTACATAGTCGATATTGCCGGGCCCGCAGGTGGCGGCTACGCGCGCGCCGGCATGTTTGGCGAATTGAATGCCAAAGCTGCCCATGCCGCCTGCGCCTCCATTGATCAATACGCTCTGTCCGGCCTTCAAGTCGCCGGTACCAAAGAGCCCTTCCCATGAGGTTACGGCCGCAGTCGGGATTGAGGCCGCGGTCTTGAAGTCCAAGCTGTCGGCGATATGCGAGACGCGGTCCGTTACGCTTTTCAGATATTCGGCGTAGGAACCGTTTTCGCCGATGCCCTGGTTCGAGCTGGTGACGACGCGGTCGCCGATTTTGTAGTCGGTGACGCCTTCGCCCAGCCCGGCGATGACACCTGCGGCATCGAAACCGACGACGAAAGGAAATTTATAGGTGAAGAATTGCGATAGCCAGCCTTCGCGGCATTTCCAGTCGGCAGGGTTCACGCTCGCATAGGCGATGCGAATCAGAACTTCGCCCGGCCCGGGTTTCGGGATTTCGATATCCGCCATATGAAAAACTTCCGGCCCTCCGAAGCCGTCGATTACCATTGCGCGCATCTGACACCCCTTCCCAACAGTCCCAGCCGGAACGACACTGATTTTGCCGATTGGCTAATCGATTAGCCATACGCTAAACGCAACGGCTTCGACGAATTCATAGTCGTGGCGAGCCGCTTCTGGCAATACTGAAAGCGGGGCAAATACGGGTACTCAGGGGAAACAGGACGCAGATGCTCGACCGACGCGAACTTCACGACAATCTCATCCATCGAATTAATGTCGGTGACCTTTTGACCAGATCAGCCGCCAGAACACCGCATCATATCGCGATTGTCGATTGCGACCGGCGCTTCACCTATCGCGCCTTCAACGAGCATGTGAACCGCACGGCTCACGCGATGGCCGGATTAGGTTTTACCCGCGGCGACGCTCTGGCCCTCATGTCAGGTAATAGTGCCGAATTCCTGGCGACATATTTCGCTTGCGCAAAGCTCGGGCTGGTCTGCGTGCCGATCAATTTGTTCTGGCGGCACGGCGAACTGGCTTATGTGCTGGAACATGCGCAAGTGCGCGGCGTCGTTGTTGAGGCCAGCGTTTTGGAACAGCTTGGCACGGGCTTGGGTGGTCAGAATGCGATTGATGCGGTGATTGTCATCGGTACGGTCGATGGCGCGATGCCTCGTTTCGGTGCTGCGCGGATGTTCGACTTCGATGGACTGCTCGCTGCCGCTTCTTCTGCCGAACCTGAGGTGATCGCCGGAGACCGCGACGCGATCTCCTATCTTTATACTAGCGGCACGACTTCTGCACCCAAGGGCGTGGTCAGCAGTCATGTTTCGATCTATGTGGAATCTCTTGGAGTTGCCATCGATACGCGGATGACCGGCGCAGATCGGGTTGGGGCGATGCTGCCCTTCTTCCATACGGCACAGCTCAACGCCTTCTGCACGCCCTCTATTGCGGTGGGCGCTACGATCTATGTGCAGCGCGGTTTCGATGCGCCTCGGCTTCTGGGATTGGTGGAGTCAGAAAAACTGTCCGTCATTTTCGGTCTGCCGGTGATGTACCGCACGTTGCTGGATCTGCAATTGCGCGAACCGCGCGATGTATCGAGCCTGCGGCTTGCGGTCTATGCTATGGCGACCATCGCCCGGGATGAACTGGCCAAAGCGATTGAGGCCTTCGGTTGCGATTTCTCGCTGATGTTCGGCCAAACGGAGATGAGTCCCGTCTCGGCCTTTTTCCGCCCTGAACATCAATTGAGCCATACCGGCGCGGCCGGCACACCCTCGATCAACGCACAGATCGCTATTATGGACGAGGCAGGAAACCTGCTGCCGGCGGGCGGGTCGGGTGAGATTGTCTATCGCAGTCCCCAAGCGCTGACCGGTTACCTGCGCAATGTTGAAGCGACCGAGGACGCTTTTCGGCACGGCTGGTTCCATTCCGGCGATGTCGGTCATTTCGATGCTGACGGAATTCTTTGGTTCGAGGATCGGTTCAAGGATGTCATCAAGACCGGCGGCGAGAATGTCGCTTCATTGGAAGTCGAAACAGCGCTTTATGCCGTCGAGCCCGGTATCTTGGAAGCGGCCGCAGTCGGCCTGCCGCATGACCGCTGGGGCGAGGCGATCACCGCCTTCGTTATCCCCAGGCCCGGCACTGAGATCGACGAGGCCGAAACACTGATCAAGCTGCGGGAACAGTTGAGCCCCTTCAAATGCCCCAAGGCGGTTATCGTCGTGCAAGATTTCCCTAAGACGGCTACCGGCAAAGTACAGAAAGTGGAATTACGCAAACGGTTTGCGGAGTATTATCGCTGAAGCAAGAATTAGTTGGCGACGCCAGCTTTGGAGAGGCCGCCGTGCGAAGTCGTTCCATCGACGACCCACAAGCTAACTCGTAGCGTCTTCTCTTGGCGCGCGATGGCGAAGTATGGAGGACTTGCTGGCTCAATAGTTCTCATATCGCCAAATAGCGGACAATAAAAAGGGCAGGGACCGAGGTCGCCTGCCCTTTTGAATAAATACTAAGCCTAAGCTCAGCCGGCCTTGCGCGGTCGGCCGCGACGGGCTGCCGGCTTGGCGGCGCTGGCCGGCTTGGCCGGGGACTTGCCAAGGCCGATTTTCTTGGCCAGTTGCGAACGCGTGGCTGCATAATTCGGGGCAACCATCGGATAATCGCGGGCCAAACCCCACTTTGTGCGATATTCGGCAGGCGTCATGCCGTATGTGCTCATCAAATGGCGCTTTAACATCTTCAGCTTCTTGCCGTCTTCAAGGCAAACGATGAAATCAGCAGTGACCGACTTCTTGATTGGAACGGCTGGTGACAATTCCTTGGGTTCCGGTTCGACAGTCGTCGCGCTCAGTTGAGCCAGCGCGCGCGAAACCGAGCCGATGACATCGGTCAACTCTGTCGGCGACAGTGTGGCTTTTCCGGCATACGCACTGACAATTCGCGCGGTCAAATCGAGAAGTGTCGCTGAATCGATATTTTGCGCTGTAATTTCACTCATCTTTTCATTCCGTTTATGTTGGGAAGGTCTCCTGTCGCGGGCGGAAACCAATTCGCTCTAAGAGACGCTTTCTAATAATTAGGCGTTGTATATTGTTCAGGGCTTAATTTCTGTCAAGCATATAAATATCGGAAATCGAAATTTATTCGCTTGTTACGATATTTCTCAGCCAGGTCGATCATATCGTTATATGATTGGCAAGGATCATTGAGATTGATTGGCATTCAAACCACTGAATGATCTTCCAGCTGATCGGATTAAGTGCCGTTGCTCTTGCCGTACATTGTCGCTTGATCGTCGACAAATCATTACAGGCCGATCATTTTGACAAGATTGGGCCGCCTTTAGCGGCATCGGTCCATCACGAGTCGATCATATGGCGTAGCATTATGCTTTCTTGACGTTTCGACGCGGATTCATGCGATTGCTGATTCCCTTCACTGCCATTGAACTATAAGGCTCAGAATATTCATCATTATTGGGAGTTTGACCTAATGGAAATTCTCACTAATGTCAGGCAAAATCTCGTAAACGATATTAGGAGCTTGCAGATGGGGAAACGTATTTTGTCGAAACTCGCCGTTGGCTCGACCTTAGGCTTGGCGGTAATTCTGTCGACTGGCGGCGCTCTTCACGCCCAGCAAGCGTCAATTCAGACAGTATTCGCCAGTTACGGCTATGGCGCGGACCGCAAGGATGCGAAGGATGACGTTGCCAAGCTGTGCGATGGCAAACCGTCCTGCAGCTTTATGGTAAAAAACGAGAGTTTCCCAACCAAACAGCCGATCGACCCGTCGCCCGGTAACGACAAAGGGTTGATGGTCGGCTGGAAATGCGGAGACGTCGCCCACAAGGTTCAGTTCGCCGAAGGCCGTAACGCAACTGTCGACTGTAAGTAATATTGCCAATTCCGTTAGTGGTTAGTTCCACTGGCGGGATTGCTGTCTCTGCGAGCTCCGGACTGTCTCAATTTTGACTTTTGCCGCGACCGGCATTCCGTCGCGCAGCAGCGACAAATTCAAAATGTCGCCGACATGCGCGAAGTCGAGCCTCCTATGCAGGTCAGCCACGTTATGTACCGGTTCTCCATCGATGCCGACGATCAGGTCGCCCGGCTGAACACCGGCATTTGCCGCGGCGGAATCCTGCGCTACCTGAGCAATCAGCGCGCCCTCGCTGCGTTCAATTCCCAAGCTGGAGGCGATGTCCGGTGTCAGATCCTGTGCGCGGACACCGATTTGTCCGCGCTTAACGTCGCCGTTCTTAACCAGATCGACCATAATCCTCTTGGCAATATTCGCAGGCACCGCAAAGCCGATCCCGACATTCCCGCCGGCTGGACCCAGAATAGCCGTGTTGATGCCGATCAGCTGGCCGCGCAAATCCACCAGAGCACCGCCAGAATTGCCCGGATTGATTGAGGCATCGGTTTGGATGAAATCTTCATAGCCTTCGATTCCTAGCCCCGTGCGGCCGAGCGCGCTGATAATGCCCGATGTTACGGTCTGGCCAAGACCGAAGGGGTTGCCGATAGCCAGCGCATAATCACCTACACGTATCTTATCGCTGTCGCCGAACTCCAAGGCGGTCAAATTGTCAGCGTCGATTTTCAAGACGGCGATATCGGTTTCCGGATCTCGTCCGACCAAAGTCGCTTTGAAATGGCGTTTGTCTTTAAGCGTTACTTCGATGACCTGTTCCTGGCCCACTGCGACGACGTGATTATTAGTGAGGATGTAGCCTTTGGCGGCATCGACGATGACGCCCGAGCCTGCGGCTTGAATTTGCCGGCGCATCGGCTGGTCGGGTAGGCGGAAGAACTGGCGAAAGAACGGGTCCTGAATCAGCGGGTTTTGCACCTCGACGCTGCCACTAACCGCAATATTGACTACGCCCTGAACAACCCGGTCGACGACAGGCGCCAATGTCGGAACGTCGCTCAAGATCGGAATACCCGCCTGGACCATTCCGGCCCAGCCAAATGAGCCGAGGCCGATCATGATTGCCAGGCAGCATGATGCCATCCGAATTCCGGTCGATTTCCAACGCCTCGAGCGGCGGCTGCACAACATCGTAACTTTACTCCTAGTCAACTGCACTGCGGGACAAATATAGGAAAGCACGACCGGATTGTCGCGGTCGGAACAAGCGGGCACCGGGCAAGGTTTGATTTCACGGAATTGACTCCGTTGAAAGGTACTAAAATGGTCACGCCCAAGAACTCCGCGCGCTTCGCCGCTTTTTCAGCCCTGTCATTATGCATTTGCGTTATCGCCGCTTGTAGCGAAGCTCCGCCCCCGGTTACGACGACTACGACGCGCAGTGTCACGACCGAGACGACCGCGCCGGCCATGCCGCAGCAACAGACGACGACAGTCGAACGGCAGATGAATTCGACCAGCCCATAGGCGCCTAAGTTGAGATATGGCGCGGCTTGAGCATGCAAGACGCCTAGGGCCAGAATTCCTCAGCGGCAATCGAGAAGTTTAGATTGGCGGCGATGGTGCTGATGGCGGTTGTGATGCCGACAAGATTGCCCCGCGCGTCGAACAACCCCCCGCCCGACGAACCGTGCCAGGTCGGGGCGGAGTTCTGGACGATCCGCACGCCCTCCCATTGTCTGATTCCCGAGACGATCCCCTCGCCGAAGCTACGTTCCAGCCCGGCCGGTGTGCCTACGCTGTAAACCGTTTCGCCGATGCGGATATCGTCGAGCCGCCGCACGCCCTGAACCGGATGCACTGTCAGTGTTTCGGCCTGCAGGAAACAGCGATCGCCGCCCGGGTCGGCATAGATGAGTCTGGCTCGGCTGGAGGCGCCGTCCTGAGAAATGCTGATCTGTGGACGTCCGGCGACTACATGGCAGTTGGTTATCAAGATCTTATCGGTGATGGCCACCGCGCTGCCCTGCGAATGCTCAGTCCGGGCCGCAAGTTCGATTGCATGTTCGCTCGCAAGAACCACATAAATAGACGTCGAAACCTTGGCGAAGAGTGCCTCGGGTGACAGAACCTCGCTATTGCGCGCGGATGGCATCGGAGGTCTTTCCTGGCGCCATTTTTCGAGACTGAAGAAGGGTAGTGCCGCGGGTTTTGGCTCCCTGAACAAGTCCTGTACCGCTCCACCGCCTGGCGCGCCAGCCAGATCCGTGTGCATCGCGCCTCCGCCGGCTTCGTTGCGCACGGGCAGACCGGCGGAAGCGAGCTCTGTACGCTCGCATGCAAAGCGTTCGCCCGGGACGCGCTTGGCGGAACAGGCTTGGGATATTTCGGCGCGCTGTTGTGACGAGGCGACGGACAGGTCAGGCTTGCGCCCCAAGCGCATGACCAGCATCTGTTGATTGGTGAGGCACATATTCTGAGCGAGCGAATTGCGCTCGCCGCTGCAATAGGACTGTATTGCTGCCTTCTCGCTCGGCGACGCACCAGGAACATCGCCCATAGCGGCAATCGCACCTTGTGGAGCCGTCAGGATGCCAAGGACCAGCGCAATGACAGCGAAATGGATACCTAGTTCAGCCAGGATGGCCGATCCATCCGCTCAAAGTATCGACGATCGCCTGCGGGGTCATGGTCCGCGCGTCGCTGAGGGCGGTGGGGTTGCCTGCGTTCAGCATGTGGCTCTGCGCATCGAGAATGACAATCGTCGGCACCGCCTTGATCCTGACGTCGTAGGTCTGCGCGATATCCAGGTTCTTGTTCATACGGCCTGCGTCGATCATGACAACGACGAAATTTTTATCGACCCAGTCCCGAACGCCGCTCATTGCAAGGACCCCGGCGGTAACTCGGCAATCAGGGCACCAGTTTCCGCCAAAATCGAGCATGATATATTTGTGGGTCGCAGCGGCGCGGGCGATGGCCTGTGCGACATCGGCATGGGCGTCGGCGCTTTCATCGTAAGGATGAGCAGGCACAGCGGTCAGAGGCTCGTTGACCAGGGGGGGCGGGCTTGCGACAGCCCGCGCGCCGACGACGAAAAGGCAAATAAATGCAGCCAAACAGGCTGATATGCGGCTCATCTTCGATCGTGCTCCGGCGACTATGACACGCTCGTAAGTTACAGCATTGCCACCCTACCGGCAAAGCCGACCCGATCGGGACCGGCGCTCAGTCCAGCAGGCGTTCGATCTCGTGACGCAGATCGTCTGTGCGATAGGGTTTTGCCAGGATATTGCCGTGAAGTATTCCGGCTTCGGCTTTAACCCTTGGTACTCCATGTCCGCCGGTCGTGTAGAGTATTTTCAACTTCGGCCGATGCTGTTTCATCATGTCGGCAAGCATGAGCCCGTCGAACCCTGGCATCGCGATATCCGTAAAGACCAGTTCAATCGAAGGGATATCCGCAATCATACGCATCGCCTCCAATCCATCGGGCGCCGCGGCGACCGCAAAACCGAAGGACTCGATCAAATCGACAACGAAGTCGCGCGTGAGTTCATCGTCTTCTACTACGAGTATACGTGCTTGGGAGGGTTCAGAATTCATATTGCTTTTTCATGCCACGGATTGATCCCGGGGGCAGAATCTCTTCGTCGTCGCATTGTTCGTCAGAGGGAATTGGGTTTTGGACCTGTCCCTGGATACCGAACCTATACGACGCATGTGGAGTTACCCGGAAGTTATCAATAGGGGAATACCCCATCGATGAAATATGATCCGTTAAAATGGAGGCTTTTTATTTCGCGACGTGAAACCCTAACAAATTCAAGGGGTTTTTGTAAAATAAAAACCACAGACCGAATGTTCGGAATGACTACGGTCATAACCAGCCTTGCTCAGGCTAGGACGCGAGATCAGTCTCAATGTGCTTCTCGGCTGCGGCAAGAGCAGGCTCCAGCCGGCCAGTGAGCCAGAGCAAATACATGCGGATGTCGCCGATGAACGACCATATCGGGTTGCCGAAGGTCGCGGGCCGATTCCGCTCAATCACGAAATGTCCGAGCCAGGCCATTGCATAGCCGAAGATAAGGCCAGCCAGGAGCCAAAAAGGGTTCAACAGCACCAATGCCAGGACAATGCCGATGAGTCCGCCGGTCGAACCGATGAAATGCAGGACACGACACTTCGGATTGCGGTGCGCCATCAAGTAATAGGGCCAAAAAGCCCTAAAGCTTCGCGGCTTTTCCATGGTCGCCGAACTCCAAATCAGCGCGGATCCAGCTGGCTTAGCGTCCCGCGAACAACATTGAAGATGTGGGGCGCCAGGCTGCTTTGTCCAGCAAGCTGAGCTCGGCGTTCAATAAATGATGGTGTCGCCTAGCCAATGTCCTTAGTTTGTCGGGCAAAATCGGTCGTCAGCACAGCGTTCCATCTTCGAGAAATAGCCGGCCTCAATGTTCTCAGTTCTGAAATCGCTAAACCGCGAACAACGCTCCGCTTTTCTGGCCGGCTTTCTGGGTTGGACTTTGGATGCATTCGATTTTTTCCTTCTGACCTTTGTCATTGCCGATATTGCCAAAGATTTTTCGACCGGTATTCCTGCGGTTGCGGAGGCGATTACGCTGACCTTGGCCATGCGCCCTGTGGGCGCCTTTATTTTCGGCATTCTGGCCGAGCGGTTCGGACGCAAGCCCGTCCTGATGTTCGATATCTTGTTCTATTCGGCTATGGAATTGGCCACCGCTTTTTCGACTTCGATAGAGATGCTCCTGATTTTGCGCGCGTTGTTTGGGATCGGCATGGGCGGGGAATGGGGACTGGGCGCGTCGCTGGCGCTAGAGACCGTGCCCGCCGGCGCCCGCGGTTTGGTGTCGGGCATTCTTCAGCAAGGCTATGCCTTCGGCAATCTGCTGGCTGCGGCATTATATTGGACCCTTTACGACAGCCTCGGCTGGCGTGGAATGTTCATTGTAGGCGTCGTGCCCGCTTTGCTGGTGCTGTATCTGCGCATGAACGTTAGGGAATCGCCGGTTTGGGAGGCAACGAGAAAGACGCGGGTCAATTTCTTTGGGTCTCTGCGGGAGTCCGTTCGCGGGCGCTGGCCGCTGTTCCTCTATGTCGTCATTTTAATGACCGCCTTCAATTCGTTGAGCCACGGCTCCCAGGATATGTTTCCGACGTTCCTTAAGGTTCAACATCACCTCAGTCCCCGCGCGGTCGGGGCAATCACGGTTTTCGCCAATCTGGGCGCAATCACCGGCGGCATTGTTTTCGGGGCATATTCCGAGAAGATCGGACGCAGACGTGCAATCGTTATCGCGACCCTGCTGGTGTTGCCGGTGGTCTGGATTTACAGCGTCGTCGGTCAACCGGCCTGGTTGGCGGCGGGCGCCTTTCTGGTGCAGGTGATGGTCCAAGGCGCATGGGCGATGGTACCGGTTCACCTCAATGAATTGTCGCCCGAGGGCGCGCGCGGTACCTTCCCGGGCTTGGCTTACCAGTTCGGCAATCTGCTCGCTTCGCGCAATCAGTTTTTTCAGGCGCGTTTTGCCGCCAACCATGGCAATAATTACGGACTGGCGATCACGGTTGTGACAGCAGCGGCGGCGATGCTGCTGGCACTGGTGACTTGGCTGGGACCGGAACGAAAAGGCGTCGCCTTTGCCGGACAAGCAGATCAAAATCAGAAAAGCGGCCAGACTTAGGGGACAATCCATGACAAAGCTCGATCATTGCAATATCCGCACCCTCGACCTGGATGCGACCGTCCGTTTTTATACTGACGTCGTGGATCTGAAGGACGGCGATTTCCCGGGGCCGCGCAGCATGGGTGCCTGGCTTTATGACGCCAGCGACCGACCGGTGGTTCATGTTATCTCGATCGATCCGAAGAATCCCGAGGCGGCGCTGGGACGAATTCGCGACAGGTTGGGCGCTCTTGGTGGCTCGATAGACATTGAGTCGATGACCGGTACCGGCACGATCGATCACATCGCCTTCGAATGTTCCGACTATGATGCGATGGTGGCAAAGCTCACAGCGCGTGAGTTGCCCTTCACGGTTAGTGACGTGCCCAGTATCAAATTGCGGCAGGTGTTCGTAAACGACCCGAACGGCGTCACGCTGGAATTGAACTTCCGGTGAAAATCTTCGACCAACCGGACGGATGACTCTGAATCGGACGCGCGATCAATCGGGTTGACGCGGCGCCAGCAATTTCCGATAGGGTTGGACGAGGCCGTTATTTTTCGGATTCGGCGCAAGATGATGGTACGATCGGCGTGTAAGCTATATGATGATGTCCACCGGAAATCCCCGCGGGTGCCGGTGTGAGGTGTTGAATGCGCGATAATTTCATACATATTTCCGGGAAACCCAATGGGTTCGCCGGATGGGGCTATTGAGCATGAGCCGACCCAGAATCGACATTCGTTATGCTCTTTCGTCGCTGGCATCAGTCCTATTCGTCTTAGCTCAAGCACCAGGTGCTGAAGCTCAGACAAGCGTTTCGGCTTCGCAAAACACCCCGCTTGCTACGTCCAGCGCCGGCGATGTCACGATCGTCAGCGGCGGCAGCATCAATGTCGGCGGCGGCGCTGCTGTAACGATCGACAGCAATAACTCCGTCACGAACGGTGGGGCGATAGCCGGAAACGACGGCAATAACATGACCGGGATTCTGGTGACCGCCGGTTCGAACTGCGGAACCACCGCCTGCGCTATCGCTAACACCGGCACGATCACCATTACGGATTCGACGCTGGCTACGACGATACCTCTGACCGGGGGTTCGTACCGGTACGGTATCCAAATCAACAATGCCTCGCCCTTTGTCGGTTCGATCACGAACGAAAGCGGCGCGTCCATTACAGTGCGCGGCAATAACTCAGCCGGCATCTATCTGACTCCGAGCACGCCCGGCGTGGTTGGAGGCCTGAACGGGTCGATTACGAATGCCGGCTTTATCGGGGTTACCGGCAACAACAGTTACGGCATATTGCAGCTGGTGAATGCCCCGATCACCGGCGGGATATCGATCACTGATTCCATCACCGCGCTTGGCACCAATTCCGGCGGACTTTCCCTTGCCGGCGGAGTTCAGGGCCAACTCTATATCGACAGTAACGTGCGCGCGGATGGCTTCTACAATGGCAGCGTGACCGTGTCGCGGCCCGGAAGCTTTACCGGTCTGACAGCCAATAATCTGCTGCTCGGGGGTCCGGCTGTCTCGATCACGAACTCAATTACCGGCGGCATAGACATAGATACCGATGGTGTTGTCGTTTCTTACGGTTCGGCGCCGGCTTTGGTGATCGGAGGCGCGGGAACTCAGATCGGTTCCAATAACGGTAGCTATGGCATCATGATCAGCGGCGCAGTCAATGCGAACGGGATCTATGACAGAATAGGTGCATCGGCAGTCCAAATTGGCGGGAATCCCGGCGACTCGCCGACGATTTACGGCGGCATCGACGTCGTCGGTAAGATTAATTCCAACGCCTATGCGGCGAATGCGACAGGCCTCACCGTCTCGACCGGCGGCACAGTCCCCAATCTTGTCAATTCCGGCAAAATCGAGGCAACCGTACAGTATGGCGCGGGCGGCAATGCGACGGTCGGGGGTAATGCTACGGCGATTCTGGTGAATGGTGGTGCGCTCAGTTCGATCACCAATACCGGGACGATCTCCGCGACCACTGCCAATGGCATTGCCAATGCTTTGGACCTCTCGGGTGATACCGCGCTGGTGACGGTGATCCAGTCCCCTTCGGGCACGACAACTCCCTCCTCGATTACCGGAAATGTGCTGTTCGGATCATCCGGAGCCATTCTCGATCTCGGTGCGGGTACACTCACGGGGGCCGTGGCGTTCGGCAACAGCACGCTCAATCAGCTCAACATCACCAATGGCGCGATCTTGGGCGGTGCGCTCACCCAGGCATCTGGGGGAGCGCTTGCCGTTGACGTTGCCGATGGCCGTTTGGATTCGACCAGTACAACGAACCTGGTGCTCAGTTCGCTTACCATCGGCCCCAAAGGGCAGATCGATTTTGCAGCCGACCCGACAACTGGTCAGAACGGCAGCGTTACTGTCGCTGGCGTTGGTGCCGTGATGATTTCCAGCGGCGCCAAGGTCGGTCTGGATCTCGACAGCAGATTAGTGACGCCTCAGACCTTCACCTTGATTCAGACGACTCCTTCGGCGGGTGCGTTGGTCGGGCAGTCCTCTGTTTTGTTGGGAGATGTTCCCTATTTCTACAACGCCACGATCGTGACGAACACGGCCGCCGGCACGATCGCGTTGGATGTCATTCCAAGAGCATTCGTCCAGGCAGGTGTCGGTGGCAGTGCTTCGGCCTATAACGCTGTTTTTGCTGCTAACTATTTAGACCCGGGCATTCGCGACGCCTTTAACGGTGCGTCTTCTCAGCAAGCCTTCAAACGCCAATACCAGCAAATGCTGCCGTCCTATTCTGGTGGGCTTTTCGAAGTTCTGGCGGCGGGATCAGACGCGGTCGTGCGCGCGCAGGCGGGAAATCCGCTCGTTGAAAACGGCAATCACGGCGGCGGATGGGCGCAATCCATCGGCTTCGGTGCGGATGACAGCGGAGGCTCTTCGCCTGGCTATCATGGCGGTGGTTTAGGCTTTGCTCTGGGCTGGGAAGCCCCGGCCAGTCCGATAAGCACATGGGGCGTCTCGCTCTCCTACATGCGGGCCAGCGTCGATGACTTCAATACGGGACCGGCCAACCAGGAAGTCGGCACGGTTTATAGCACCGGCGCGTACTGGCGGGAGGTTGATGGCGCATTGCGAACCGATGCCAGCCTCAATGTCGGCGTCGCCGAGATGAACAGCACGCGTAACTTCGACGGGACCGACCTGACCGGTGCAACCGTCAGCCGCACGGCCAATGCAAATTGGACGGGCGGAATAGCCCAGGCCCATCTGGGCATCAGCTACGAGCAGCCGATCGGCGAATTCTATATAAAGCCGTCGGTCGCTGGAGATTATTTTGTTCTCTACGAAGGTTCCCGCAACGAGCATGACGGTGGGAACGGTTTCGATTTGAATGTCGCATCGGGCACAGGCAAGCAGGGTGCCGTTGTCGGCGGTCTTACATTGGGCACGCAATTCGGCGACCGTTTATTCATGTGGCGGCCTGAACTCATGGTCGGCTATAAACAGGTATTCGGCGGCGCCGATACTGTTGCCGCTCAATTCGCTGGCGGTTCCTCATTCTCCCTATCCCCTCAATCCCAGAAGGGCGGTCCCATCGCCCATGTTGGCATGCACGGCGGTGATAAATATTCCGACTTCGCATTCGAAGCCGGTGGTGAGGACCGTGGGGACTTAACCAGCTTCGACGGCCGTGTTGTAGCCCGCTTCAAGTTTTAGCCTACCGCAATCGGCTGCCGGTTTATGCCGGTCGCCGGATAGCCCACCAAATTATGTCTTCAGCTGATCGGAAGGTTGACAGGAGAAGGCTCAGGTTGGAGAGGTAGCTTTAGCCTTTCGAGCGTACTCTCGCTTGCATGGTATTCGTGGTCCCGCGTTCGTCTTGTTGCCGGAGCCGTTGCGCATGGGTGGAGATCGTCATGGCATAGGGACGGCGCCGGCGATCGGCATCGAGCTAAGCGCCGTGATCGTCGCCGTGATCGACGATGCGCCGCAGGTCCTGACCGTATCCACGCCATATCCGGATTTGCGCGCCTTACCCCTCGGCGCACTCGATCCTGAAGCCCATCCGACACTGGAGCGGGGCTTGCGCGGCTGGGTCACGGAACTGACCGGGTTGAAGCTCGGCTATGTCGAGCAGCTTTATACTTTCGGCGACCGGGGAAGGGACCCGGCAGTGGAAACGCCCGATCGCCGGCTTGTGTCGATCAGCTATCTCGCTCTGTCGTCGGCAGTTTCCCTCGCTGGCCCCGGCAACGCCGCTTGGCGCGATTGGTATGCTTTTTTCCCTTGGGAGGATTGGCGAACCGGGCGGCCAAATATGATACGTGCCGAGATTTTGCCCGTGCTTGATCGCTGGGCTGGCGAAGCTACAGACAGCCTGGAGCGCGATCACCGGCGCGATAGGGTGGCGATGGCCTTCGGCGGCGGCCGTCTATCCTGGGATCCCGACAGGGTTCTCGACCGGTACGAATTGCTGTATGAGGCCAATGCCGTTTCCGAAAGTCGTCGCGTAGCGCCGCTGCAAGGGGGTGGTCCGGTCTTCGGACAGGAGATGGCACGCGATCATCGTCGCGTCTTGGCTACGGCTATTTCCCGCCTGCGCGGGAAGCTGACCTACAGACCTGTTGTGTTTGAATTGATCTCGGATAGTTTTACTTTATTGCAATTGCAAAGAACTGTTGAAACCCTTGCCGGAATTCGCTTGCATAAGCAGAATTTTCGGCGTTTGGTCGAGCGCGGTGGGCTTGTGGAGCCGACGGGTGCGCGCGAGACGCGAACCGGCGGTCGTCCGGCCGAGCATTACCGCTTCCGTAGAAAAGTCCTATCCGAAAGGCCGGCCCCCGGGGTCGGCCTGCCTGAACGAAAAACCTGACATACGTTCCGTTTTCAGCGGAACGTCCCGTTTTTAGGAAGGTCGCATTATGATGCGCGCAATGCTCTGGGGACAGCCAGTCCGCAGGTGGCAAGACCGCCTGCGGCCGAATTTTTGGGATCTGGTGGCCTTTCCCTTGTTGTTCGGGATATTGGCGATGATTGTGGTCGGCGCCGGCGGCATGAACAAGCCGTTCGACCTTGGCGAACCGCAGGTAATTTCGCTCGACCCGGCTGTATTGCCCTATTATGCGCTGCGGACCGTGCTCAGGATGTTCATTGCACTGGGCGCGTCGTTTCTGTTCACACTGATCTATGCGGCGGCGGCGGCAAAGAGCCGATTGGCCGAGAAGATACTTATCCCGATCCTCGATATCCTCCAATCGATCCCGATCCTGAGCTTTGCGACAATCACCGTTACCGGCTGGATCGCGCTGTTTCCGGGAAGCCTGCTGGGGCCGGAATGTGCTGCAATCTTCATGATTTTTACCAGTCAGGCCTGGAACATGACTTTCAGCCTTTACCAGTCGCTGCGCACTGTGCCGCTCGACCTGCAGGAGGCGTCGCGAATGTATCATGTCGGGCCGTGGGGGCGCTTCTGGAAACTGGAACTGCCGCACGCCATGCCGAACCTGATCTGGAACATGATGATGTCGGTCTCAGGCGGTTGGTTCTTCGTGGTGGCCTCCGAAGCAATTACCGTGTCGGATCAGACAGTCTCGCTCCCCGGCGTCGGTTCTTACATCGCAACGGCTATCGGTCAGCGTAATCTGGTTGCCGTCGGTTACGCGGTCGGTGCAATGCTGATCGTTATCTTGGCATACGATCAGCTGTTTTTCCGCCCGTTGCTGTCGTGGTCCAGCAAGTTCAAATCGGAAACGGACCCTGGTTTGGAACCCGATCGGCCATGGTTTTTAACCATGCTGCAAAAGGCGGGTCTCGCGCGGGCGTTCCGCCTGGCCTTTGCCTCGATGGGGGTGTTCTGGAACCGTACGGTCGGCGCTGCGGCGCGGCGCGGACTCGATTTGATCGGTTCGGCGCGCTCTGCCCCGATGGATAAGCGGTCGGCCACGCCCAAGTGGGTGGAGCGGCTTTACGACCTGCTGCTGGTCGTAATCGCCGTATATATCTCCTATCGGTTGGGTTCGATCGTCATCCAGCATGTCAAACTGAATGAGGTCGGCAGAGTTTTTTATCTTGGCTTTCTGACCGCCATTCGTGTGCTGGTGCTGATCGCCATTGCTACGGTAGTCTGGGTTCCGATCGGTGTGTGGATCGGACTGAGGCCCAAATTGACTGCAGTGGCTCAACCGATCGTCCAGTTCATGGCGGCTTTCCCGGCCAATCTGTTCTTTCCGGTCGCTGTCGTTCTCATCCTGCGCTTCCACGCCAATACAGAGATTTGGCTGTCGCCGCTGATGATTCTCGGGACGCAATGGTACATTGTTTTCAACGTAATATCTGGTGCCTCTTCGCTTCCGCGCGATTTCCAGTATGTCGCGCAGAATCTCGGCGTATCGCGCTGGGTGTGGTGGCGCAGGCTGATTATTCCGGGGATATTCCCTGCCTATATCACCGGGGCACTGACGGCTGCGGGCGGCTCTTGGAACGCTGCGATCGTCTCAGAGGTCGTTCAGTGGGGCGACACGACGCTGACGGCAACCGGCATTGGCGCCTATATCGCGAATGCCAGCAAAGACGGTGATTTCGCCCGGGTGATTCTCGGCAGCAGCGTGCTGAGTATATTCGTCCTTTTGTTAAACCGTCTTTTGTGGCGGCGGCTCTATGACTACGCCGCCGAACGCATGCGCCTGGATGACGTCTGAGGAGATTGCCGATGTCCGAAGCTGCCCCACTGGTCGAAATCAACCATCTCTTCAAGACCTATCCTGTCGCCGATCGCGGTGAGCGCCTTGTGCTTGACGATTTGAACTTTCGCCTCGTACCCGGCGAGATCGTCGCGGTTCTGGGTAAATCAGGTTCGGGAAAATCGACTTTCTTGCGGATTGTCGCCGGACTGTCTGAGCCCTCTCAGGGCGACGTGCGTTATCGTGGAAAACAGGTGAACGGGCCGGTGCGCGGCGCAGGTATGGTTTTTCAAAGCTTTGCCCTGTTTCCCTGGTTGACGGTTCTTGGAAATGTTGAGCTTGGGCTAGAGGCATTGAACGTGCCCAAAGAAGAGCGGCGCAAGCGTGCCGAGGCGGCGATAGATCTTATCGGCCTTGACGGTTTCGAATCCGCCTATCCGAAAGAGCTTTCGGGCGGCATGCGCCAGCGCGTAGGCTTCGCCCGCGCGTTGGTGATCAATCCCGACGTGCTACTGCTCGACGAGCCGTTCTCGGCCCTCGATGTGCTGACCGCCGAGACGCTCCGTGGCGATCTGGTCGATTTATGGCGCGACCGCAAGATTCCGACCCAAAGCATCTTGATGGTCTCTCACAATATCGAAGAATCGGTCGAAATGGCCGACCGGATACTGATCTTTTCATCCGATCCGGGTCGCATCCGTGCAGAAATACCCGTGCCGCTGCCGCGCCCGCGCGATTGGAACAGCCCGGGGTTTCGGCACATTGTCGACCAGGTCTATACAATCTTGACCACCACACCCGGTGGGGCGGCGGGCAAGCGGGCGCGGGGCGAAGCCGCCTTGGCTGAGGGGATGGAGTTCAGCATCCGCATTCCCGACGCACCGACACAGCAATTGTCTGCGCTGATCGATACACTGATGGAGGATCGCTACAAGGGCCGGGCCGATCTCCCTGACTTGGCGGAATACCAAAATCTGGCTGTGGATGACCTGTTCGTGCTTCTGGACGGGATGCAGTTGCTTGGTTTTGCTCACGTGGGCGGCGGCGACGTCGAGCTGACAGCCGCGGGTAAAGCCTTTTCAAATGCTGAAATGGACGAGCGCAAGGCAATATTCGGCAATCATCTGCTGCGCAACGTACCGCTGGCTGCGCATATTCAAAAGGTGCTGCAGGAACGCCCCAATCATCGCGCGCCGGCTTCGCGTTTCCTGACCGAACTTGAAGATCATATGAGCGAGGAATGGGCCAACGATACGCTTGAGCGGCTTATTAATTGGTGTCGTTATGCCGAGCTCTTCGCCTATGATTTCGACACGGAGACTTTCCGCCTGGAAGAGCCTGAGGAAAGCTGATCTTGTCGACTTCGTCCGCTCGGGGTGCTGAAGCCATAAGCAATTAAGTCACTCAATGCGCTTCCAAAGTTCGTCGGACCGCTTTGTAGGCGAGTTGTGCGCAGCTGTCTTTGTTAATTCTATTTTTACAGCTGACGGATAATCTGCACGCGATTTTTCCTCAGCCTCGATTTTACACACAGAGGTCTGTCTTTTTTGAATATCGTTTTTCATGTTATGATGAATCGGCTGCAGAAATACTCCACAACATAAAAATATAAATAATATTATAGTAATGCTTGTTGATGATAATATAGAAGAAATCCAGTTAAAAATGCCAAAGTCAATATGAAAGCATCTCAGAATATTTCGAGAATTCCTGAAGAAATGCTTTCGATAGTTCCGGCGATCATTTTCAAAAGCCGAATAAACTGCAAAAATAGCGAAATTATCTTAGATTATATCAATCGAGGGGCCGGAGATCTGCTTGGCCTCGATCCAGCGAGATTCGCTCCAGAGACATTTACGGACTATGATTTCTTAAGACTGATCCATCCGAGCGAGCGAACTGATCTGAAAGGCTGCGGTCCTCCGGCCGGGGAGGGCGGTCACTACCGCCAGCAATTTCGCCTGTTGCTTCCCCATTCCGGCGTTCGATGGCTCGATATCGTCGCCGACCTTGAGCCTCAACCGGACGGATGGACGGTTTGGCGCGGAGTTGCCACAGATATTACTGCTTTGAAACAGGCGGAAGAGAAAATCCGCCAGGGACAAGAGCGTTTCGAGCTGGCGGCGCAGGCGGACGGCATCGGCGTCTGGGATATCGATCTGGAAACCGGAAAATGCGTCTGGGATGCACGGATGCACGCGCTCTATGGCCTTGAACCCGACACGTTCAATGGTGACGTCGGCGAATGGCGGTCGCTGCTGAAGCTTGAAAATCCCGCTGCATCCGATCGGGAATGGGATGTTGTGCTCGCGGGGGGCGCGCTGCTCGATGCTGAATTCCAAATCGAGTTGCCGCAGGGCGCTCCGCGCTATGTTCGGGGATTGGCACGCATGATGCGGGGCTCGGACGGCGCGCCCAAGCGCATCGTCGGGATCAATCTCGACATCACCCAGCGTTGGATGCTGCAGAAGGAGCTGGAGCATGTGGCGTCGCATGACGCACTGACCGGTCTTCCCAACCGCTTGTCGTTCGAGCGCGCATTACAGAATGCCTGCGATCAGGTACGCCTGGATCAGCGCGAACATGCCCTTTGTTTTATAGATCTCGACCGCTTCAAGATCGTCAACGACAGCGCCGGTCATGCTGCAGGGGATGCGTTCCTGCGGCTGGTAGGCAACATGATCCAGTCTGGGCGCGGCGCTGAGGATTTGACTGCCCGACTAGGCGGCGATGAGTTTGCCCTTCTGCTGTGCGATTGTTCGCTGGCCAGGGCGGAACACATTGCCCGCGCGTTGATCGATTCGATCCGCAATATTCGCCTTCCCTGGGATGGAAAGCTCTACGATATCGGCGCCAGCATCGGAGTAACCGCGATCTCAGCGAAATCGTCGGGTCCGGTCGAACTGATGAGTCAGGTTGATGTCGCCTGCTATGCGGCGAAATCGGCGGGACGAAACCAAGTCATGCTCTATGGCGGGCGAAATGGCGTGGCCGAGCGCCATCATCGCGAGATCCTCGTCGCCTCGGGTATACGCCGCGCGATCGAGTCCGATCGCCTGCTCTTGTTTGCGCAAGAAATACTGACGTTGAGCGACCCGGAGTCCGAAATCCGCAATGTCGAGATTCTTCTCCGGATGCGCGACCCATCCGGCCGCATCTTGAGGCCAGGCAGTTTCATTCCGGCGGCTGAACGCTATGACCTGATGGGCAATCTGGATCGTTGGGTCATTGAGAAAGCCTTGATCGGGCACGGCGAGCGTCTGGCGGAGATCGACAATCTGGCCATTTCCATCAATCTCTCGGCAAACTCTCTGAACGACCCGCTGTTCTGGCCCTTTCTCAGCCAGATGTTGCAACTGTCCCGCCTTCCGCCGGAAAGGGTCAATTTCGAGATCACGGAGACTGCACTCATCAACAATCTCGATTCTGCGCGCAAATTTATGTCCGCCGTTCGCGCCGCAGGATATGCCCTGATCCTGGACGATTTCGGCACAGGTTTGAGCTCCTTCAATTATCTGAAGCAATTTCCCGTCGATGCTCTCAAGATCGACGGGAGTTTCACCAGTCAGTTGAAAAAAAGTTCGGTCGATCGAGTTATCGTCGAATCCATTAATCAGATCGCCCATCGACTGGGCATCAGGACGATCGCGGAGTTCGTCGAAGATGCCCAAACGCTTGAGATCGTGCGCGCGATCGGCATCGACCAGGCACAGGGCTATGCAATCGGCCGGCCGCTTCCGTTGGAGCGGATAGTCGAAGTTCACGCCGCTCAGACTGCCGCGCTTTTCTGATGTTTTCGGCGAAGTTTGCAGGCGGCATTGACAGTCGTCGGAGTAATGCTCACTCTTAGCATAAGCATCCAACAAGCTTGGCGCCCATAGGCTGACGTAAGCATCCTTCGGAACTGGGATCCCCTTTTATGCTGACAACCCTCGACCGGTCTCGGCCGGCGCCTTTGGCCTATTCACCTGCGATTGCAGCGGAAACCGCCCCTCTCTATGCGCGTGTAGCGCGTGTGGTCCCGCAAATCGAGTGGCCGGTTCACGCCCCCTATATCGCGGAAATCAACCGCTTGAAACGCGAAATGAACGCGGTGATCCTGGCGCATAACTATCAAACGCCGGAGATATTTAACTGCGTGGCGGACGTGGTGGGCGATAGCCTGACGCTGGCGCGGGAGGGGGCGAAGACCACCGCCGGCACGATCGTGATGGCCGGTGTTCATTTCATGGCTGAAACCGCCAAGATTCTGAGCCCCGAAAAGACCGTCCTTATCCCCGACGCCAGGGCAGGATGCTCGCTGGCTGAATCGATTACAGCTGCCGATATTCGCCTGCTCCGTCAGCGCTATCCTGGAGTGCCAATCGTCGCCTATGTCAACACCTCGGCGGATGTGAAGGCGGAAGTCGATATCTGCTGCACTTCGGCCAACGCGGTCGAGATCGTGGAATCGCTAGGCGTACCTGAGGTGATCTGCCTGCCTGATGAGTATCTGGCTCAATATGTCGCCACCAAGACAAAGGTGAAGATCATCACCTGGCATGGCCATTGCGAAGTGCATGAGCGCTTTACGGGCGAAGAAATTCGTCGCCTGCGCGAAGGACAGGATAACCTGATAGTGCTCGCCCACCCCGAATGCCCGCAGGATGTTCTGGCCGAGGCGGATTATGTCGGCTCGACCGCCGGAATGTCTGACTATGTCGGCATTCATCATCCCAAGCGGGTAGTGCTGATTACCGAATGCTCCATGAGCGACAATGTTGCCGTTCAGTATCCCGAAGTCGAGTTCCTGCGACCCTGTAACCTGTGTCCGCATATGAAGCGGATCACGCTGCCGAAAATACTTGCAGCGTTGCAGACCAGGACCACTGAGGTCCTCGTCGATCCCGACATCGCTTTGCGGGCGCGCCGATCGGTCGAGCGGATGCTGGCAGTCGGCCGCCGCTAGGCGATCTTAAAATGCTTCCTGCCTATCTGGTGCGCGAGGCGGTGCAGCGCGCGCTTGCGGAGGATATCGGTCGAGGCGACATCACAACCGATGCGTTGATCGGCGGCGGCGTTGCGACTTGCGGCCGTCTGATGGCGCGCGAAGCCGGCATCGTCGCCGGGATGGATCTGGCCGAAGCTGCGTTTCGCGGTGTCGACCCGGCCATCGTGTTCGATCGGTTGATCTCAGACGGCGACAGAGTCGCTGGGGGCGATGTCATCGCCCGGATATCCGGCAGTGCGCGGGCGTTGCTGTCGGCCGAGCGTGTGGCTCTCAATTTCATGACCCATATGTCGGGCATTGCGACCTTGACCGGCCGCTATGTCGCTGCGATCGCGGGTTCCGGTGCGCGCATCGTCGACACCCGCAAAACCTTGCCGGGGCTTCGTGTGTTCGAGAAATACGCGGTCCGTATGGGCGGAGGCGCGAATCACCGCTTTGCTCTCGATGACGCGGCCATGATTAAGGACAATCACGTTGTCGCCGCAGGCGGTATCGGTCAAGCCATACGCCAAGTTCGGGCTGCGACCGGCCATATGGTCAAAATCTGCTGCGAAGTCGATCGCATCGACCAGATCGAGGAAGCGCTGGCGGCCGGAGTAGATGTCCTGCTGCTGGATAATATGACCCCGCATGTCCTGGCCGAAGCGGTTCGCCTGATAGCTGGGAGAGCGACCGCCGAAGCTTCGGGTAAGGTCTCGCTAGACAACGTCGCGGCAATCGCCGCCTCAGGCGTCGATGTAATTTCGGTAGGAAAACTGACCCATAGCGCCCCGGCACTGGATATCGCGCTCGACTTCGACGAATGAGCGAGCTCATAACGGCGCGCTTGCGTCTGCGCGAATGGCGTGATGAGGACTTGCCACCATTCGCGGCTATGAATGCCGACCCGGACGTCATGCGTTATTTTCCCGAAACGTTGGAACGCGCCGAAAGCGACGCAATGGTTATGCGTATCCGGGCGCATTTTGCGACCTTCGGGTTTGGACCCTGGGCGGTCGAGATTCCGGGTGTCACCGAATTTGCGGGCTTTGTCGGGTTGATGGTGCCAGCCTTCGATGCGCATTTTACGCCATGCATCGAGATCGGTTGGCGCTTGGCGCCGGGTGTCTGGGGGCAGGGTTATGCCACCGAGGCCGCCCGCACGGTGCTGGAAGATGCTTTCGAGGTGTTGGCACAGGACGAGGTCGTGTCGCTGACCGTGCCGACCAATCTTCGGTCCCGCGCGGTCATGGAGCGGATAGGGATGACACGCTCACCCGGTGACGATTTCGATCATCCGCGGCTGCCGTCGGGCCATGTCCTGCAGCGACATGTGCTTTATCGCAAAAGACGGCCGGACCTGCGGGCCTAGTTCGGTAGATAGACTGCGACGCCCATTTTCGTTCCGGCGTCTCGGATGAGGCTGGCAAAGCGCTTAAGGTCTGCGATCGCGCGTTCGGCATCCTGGCGCGCCGCGGAGCTGGACGGAGCGGGTAATGTTTCGCGCTCTAGCGGGGTTTGTAGCAGGGCGATGGATTCTTCCGCATGATCGAGCGCGTGGCTTATGCGCTGTGCCAGAGCGGGATCGACACGGCCGATAAGGACACTGAGGCCAGGCCGAGTATCGCCTCCTTGATCACCGGTCCAGACATTTCGGACCCCGCGCAGCGCGAAAACGAAATCCTGATAGCTTGTCGCGCTGAAGCGCGAGGTCAACTGCCGCCGATCCTTGCCGTCAAGAGCCGCGGCCAGCCGGTTGATCGCTAGTTCCTGGCCGGTCAATTGCGCTATGCCGTTCATGATGCGGCCCAGGGCTTCGCGTTGGTTGAGCAGCCGGAAGGCAGCCGCATAGCTGGTGTGGCTTTTGGGGTCCCAGGATTCAACGAGATAGTGCATGTCTTCGACAAGCAGGTCCGCCGACAGTTTCAGGTAGGCTCGGCGGCGGTCGTTGTTCGGCTGATTCGGCAGAAAATCGGTAACCGGCCGATCGCCAGGTTCGCCGGCGATGTTGGGCTCCTGACCCCATAGGAGAAATTCTATTGCGTGCCAGCCGGTAACAGACCCGTGACCACTTTGTCCCTGCCCGATCAGCGTCGGTCGGGTGAGGGCTAGTTTCATGTTGTTGATGATTCCTGCCGTCGGATTATCGTCGACATAATCGATTGCAGCCGGGTCGATCGGCCAGCCATCCAGGCGCATCAACGGGCCCGCTTCGGTATCCGCAACATCGATGGGACCGTCGTAAAATCGGTACGCCTCGGTCAATTCCCAACTTCTGCGGGCATTCACCCAAGCATCGCGGGCACGCGCCAGCGTGTCGTCCGCGGGATTGGCGAGAAAGGCAGCGATCGCCGATTTCAAAGCCTGCCCGTCGGTAAGAGCAAGGCCATAAGAATCGGCGACAAGCTGGGCATAACCCAGAATCTCGGCCTTGGCGTCATAGTTCGACGACCGGCGATCGGCTCCCGCAATGCGATAGGATTGCGGCCGACCGGGCGGCGTGGTCACCGCAGTTCTGGCTTCGGCGGCGTCGGCAGTAGGAGCCCACGACAGCGAACCCGCTGCCGATAGTCCGACGCATAGAGCGACCATAAAATGTTTCAGACGGGCGTTGTAAAGATTCAACGAAACCACTCGCAGTGTCGGGAAGATAATTCGGCGAGATCGACGGGGTAACATCCGATGCTGGCCCATTTCAACTCAGATGGTCGATGGTATAACCCGCTCATGTAGCATGGTAAGTGCGAAACGTCGGCTCCGGGTCGTTGGCTCGCATCTAACGCCATTAAGCAAAAGCCGATCTTGCCCGTTTGCCTGGATCGGAAAATACCGAATATCTGCTCGCTGAACTCGACGCGAAATGTCTTTGCATTCGCTTCATACAAGGCAGTTTGCCCCCGCGCTAGAGGCCATAGCCGGGATTGATAATCTAAGCTGGCCGATGAGGCAAAACTGCGTGCGCGAGTCGTTCGTGAGCTCCACGCAGGTTGTGAATGAAGTTTGGGCTTTCGGTGACTGATTTCCCACCTCAACGACGCACAATGGATCGGTTTCCGTGCGTGCATACGAGGCATGACGTCGAAACCAAACAATTGGATGCTCCGACTCATTGACTTGAGCGCCGTCGTACGTATGTTCACCACACAAGCCGCCAACCTGTTGCGGCGCCATCTTCGTATTCGACATCAACGGACATAGCGACCGCTACGTGGCGGCATTTATCCCGTTCCATATCGAAGGAAGACTTTCTCGCGCGGCTCTGCTGCCTTGCAGCGAACCGCCCAGCTATGGGAACTATACATATGCACAAACCGCTTGCCGGAAAGAATATCGCTGTGCTGGTCGCCAGCGGCTTTGAAGAATTGCAAATGACCGAACCGCAAAAGGCACTTCTCGCACTTGGCGCAACTGTTAAGCTCGTCGGGCCGGAAAGCCTTGCCAACGGCTGGCACGGCGATTCCTGGGGTCATTATTTCCCGGTCGACGCTCAGCTCTCATCGATGCTGTCGGCCGATTACGATATGCTGCTGGTTCCCGGCGGCGCGCGCAGCTTGATTAAGCTTTCGCAGACGCCCCACTCCAAGCGCGTCGTGTCCGCATTCATCGATGATCAAAAGCCGGTCGCCCTCGTTGGCGAAGGCGTCGAAATCCTCGTCATCGCCGATCGTGCCGAAGGCATGACCGTCACCGGTGCGCAGGAAAGCCAAGCCGCACTTGAAGGCGCAAAGGCCATTTGGTCGGAGGAGCCGACATTGCTCGTCGGTAATGTTCTGATGGCGAGCGGCACGGACATGCCGCTTTTCATCACCGAGATGACCAATCTGTTCCTCGGCCAGGAGCAGGTCAGGGACGCGGCGTAAGCCGCATCTTCGACCAAAGCAGAGCAGTTCCAATGCGCGCTGAAATCCAAGCAATCGCCGACGATATCGAAAGATCGTTGGCGTTGCTGAGGAGGCATCTTTGACTGGGAGAACGCGCTCCGCCGCCTCTCGGAACTAAATGCCCTTGCCGAAGATCCGGCGCTTTGGAACGACGCGGGGAAAGCGCAAGCGCTAATGCGCGAGCGCACCCAGCTGGAACAAAACATCGCCGCGGTTCGTGAAATCGAGCGTGATCTGGCCGATAATCTCGGTCTGATAGAAATGGGCGAAGCCGAAGGCGAACCTTCCATTGTCGACGAGGCGCAGGCCGCGTTGCAGACAGTCAAGGCGCTCTCTGCGAAGAAGGAACTCGAAAGCCTTCTATCGGGTGAGGCCGACGCCAACGACTGTTTTCTCGAAGTGAATGCCGGCGCAGGCGGAACTGAGGCCCAGGATTGGGCCGAAATATTGCTGCGCATGTATACCCGTTGGGCCGAACAGCACGGCTATAAACTGACGCTGATCGACGAATCGCCGGGTGAAGAAGCCGGCATCAAATCTACCACCCTTCAGGTTTCCGGTCCCAACGCCTATGGCTGGCTGAAGACCGAATCGGGTGTACACCGGCTGGTGCGCATTTCACCCTTCGACAGCGCCGCACGACGCCATACCAGCTTCGCCTCGGTGACCGTGTGGCCGGTGGTCGACGAGAATATCGAGATCGAAATCCTGGATAAGGACCTGCGGGTCGACACCTATCGCGCCTCCGGCGCGGGCGGTCAGCACATCAACAAGACCGACAGCGCGGTGCGCATCACCCATATGCCGACCGGAATCGTCGTCGCTTCTCAGCAGGAACGTTCTCAGCATCAGAACCGCGCCAAGGTAATGACGATGTTGAAAGCCCGGCTCTATGAGTTGGAACTGCGCAAACGCGAGGAAGAGGTCGCGGCCTTCCAAGGTGAAAAGAGTGAGATCGGCTGGGGTCACCAGATCCGGTCATATGTCATGCAGCCTTATCAGATGGTCAAGGATCTGCGCACGGGCGTGGAAAAGGGAAATGCACAAGGCGTGCTGGACGGCGACCTAGATGATTTTCTCGCCGCATCCCTGGCTGCCCGCGTGAGAGGCAACAACGCCGACGCCTGAAGCGGCCGTAACTAGCGTCCGCCAATCACCAATATATCAGGGTTCCTGAATTCCGGCTTGCCGTATTGCAGGGGCGACCCGTCCACCATGGTGACCGTGCCACCCGCTGCGGTCACCAATGCATGGCCGGCTGCGGTGTCCCATTCGTAGCTGAGGCCGAACCCGGGATAGAGGTCGGCCGCGCCACGCGCTACATCCCCGAACTTGAAGGCGCTTCGGCGGCGTATGCGCTCGCCGATCTGCAGACCCTCGAGATAGCGCTCAAGCGTATCGTTGGTCCGGCGATAACTGCTCGTCACCGTCAGCAACCCGTCCGCGGGCGCAGTCCGCACTTGAATTTTCTCACGACCTGACTTCGTCTCGCGCCAGGCATATCCGGGTACGGCAGCTGCATAAATCTCATCGGCGACCGGCGCATACATAACGCCCATCGTCGGCTTTCCATCCTGGATCAGCCCTATCAGAACAGTGAACTCACCGGTTCCACCGATGAACTCCTTAGTCCCGTCTAACGGATCGACCAACCAGAATGTGCCGCCAGAAATATCAGGCACATGGCCCGCTTCGACACCTTCTTCCGATACGACCGGGATTCCCGGTGCCAGCGCGGCTAGACCGGGGCTCAATATCGCGTCGGATGCATGATCGGCCGCAGTCACCGGGCTGCCGTCGCTTTTGACGATTGTGGGGGTGCCGGACTGGTAGAGATTGAGAATGGCCGCGCCTGCCTGTCGGGCGAGAGCCTCGACGGCGGGCAGCAATTCGACTCGTTGTTTTTCTGTGAGCATGGGAAGAGTTATGGCATGGGTTAGTGCAATATCGGCATGCGTGAGTCCGGTACCTGATATCCAATTCATGGGGTTCTTCCCGATGTTCTATCGAATGACATCCGCTTTGACCGGAATGTTCCTGGCGGCAGGCCTGGCAACACCGACATTGGCAGCCGAACGCGTCATTTTCATGACGGATTGGAAACCGGAGGCGGAGCAGGGCGGTTTTTATGAAGCCGCAGCGCTTGGTCTTTACGCCAAGCACGGACTCGATGTGCAAATTCGCTCCGGAGGTTCGGGCGCCAACCCTCAGCAATTGATGGCCGCAGGCGCGGTGGATATGGCGATCGGCTCAAACAGCTTTTTCGCCCTCAATCTGGTGAAGGCCGGCGCGCCTGTGGTCGCGGTGATGGCCAGTTACCAAAAGGATCCGGAAGTCCTAATTCTGCATCCCGAGGACACGGCTGCCGCAATAGCCGACCTAAAAGGCCGGTCGATAATGATCTCCGATGCGTCGATCGACACGATGTGGGCGTGGCTTAAGGGGAAATACGGTTTCGAGGACAAGCAGATCCGGAAATATTCCGGTAATTCTGCGCCCTTTCTGGTCGACAGGACGGCCATCCAGCAAGGCTATGTCACCTCCGAACCGCTGGTGATAGAGCAAAAGGGCGGCTTCAAGCCCAAGCTGTTCCTGTTGGCCGACAGCGGTTATTCGACCTATGGCTCGCTGGTGTTGGCGAAAAGCGACTGGGTAGTGAAAAAGCCGGATATTGTGCGCGCTTTCGTCGAAGCTTCGATCGAGGGTTGGCGGGCCTATCTCGACGGTGACCCTGCCGCAGCCGACGCCCTCATCAAAAAAGGCAATCCCGACATGACCGACGACATTCTGAAATATGCCCGAGGCAAGATGAAGGATTACGGCATCGTCGATTCCGGCGACACCAAGACGCTGGGCATCGGCGCCATGACAGATGCGCGCTGGGCGGATTTCTTCAAGATGGCGAGCGGGCAGGGACTGTATCCTACTGATTTGGATTACAAAAAGGCCTATACGCTGGATTTCGTCGATAAGGGCTATGGATCCGCCGTTCAGCCGTCGTCGCATTGAATATGCTGGTTCTAGACGGGATCGCAATGCGCTATCCGGGTGGATTGGCCGCGATAGACCGGGTCGATTTGCGGATCGAAGACGGCTCGTTCACGAGCATCGTCGGTCCTTCGGGTTGCGGGAAGAGTACGTTGCTGAGGCTCATCGCCGGCCTGGCCAGTCCGTCCGCCGGCGCTATCACGGGCCGGCCTGACGGTGCCGTCGGTCTGGTGTTCCAGGATGCGACGCTGATGCCTTGGGCCGATGTCGAGAACAATGTCTATCTGCCTTTGAGGCTTGCGCGAGTATCCCGAGCGGAGGCAAAGCCGCGGATAGCTGAGGCTTTGGCTCTGGTGGGATTGTCCGATTTTGCCCAGGCCTATCCCCGCGCACTCTCGGGCGGGATGCGTATGCGCGTTGCAATCGCCCGCGCGATCGTAACCAGACCGCGCCTGTTGCTGATGGATGAACCCTTTGCGGCACTGGATGAGATTACCCGCAACAAGCTGAACGACGACTTGCTGAGGCTTTGGCGCGAGCAGGAAATTACGACGATTTTCGTTACCCATAGTGTTTTCGAATCTGTTTATCTGTCGACAGACATAGCCATCATGAGTCCGCGGCCCGGTCGGATCATGGCGCGGCATGCCGTGTCGGGACCAGCAATACGCGATGCCGATTTCCGAGCGACCCAACCCTATCTGGATGCCTGCCGCGCCGTGTCGCGCGACCTGGAGCGTGCCATGGCGGTCGCGGTATGAGCCGTTTATTGCCATTGCTCGTCGGGCTTATCGTTTTGGCGCTGTGGGAGACGTCGGTCCGTCTGATGCAGGTGCCGGTTTTCGTTCTGCCGCCGCCCTCGCTGATCGCCGAGGCTCTGATGACCGACGGACCGCAATTGCTGGATGCCCTGCTGGAAACGCTGAAGCTGACTGTGGCGGCTTTCGCAGCAAGTTTTTTAGGCGGCTTGGCGCTGGCCGTCCTGTTCGTGCAAAGCCGTTTGATCGAACGCAGCCTGCTGCCTTATGCAGTGGTTCTGCAGGTGACGCCGATCGTGGCGATTGCGCCGCTAATCGTCATCTGGGTGGGAGTCGACCATGTCGAGCGCGCTGTCTTCATCCTGGCGACGATCGTTGCTTTCTTTCCCATTCTATCAAACGCCAGTTTTGGCTTGCGCTCTGTCGATCCTGGTCTCGCGGACCTGTTCCGACTCTACCGCGCAACAGGCTGGCAGCGCTTGTGGCTGCTCCAATTACCCAGTGCGCTTCCGGCCTTGCTGGCAGGTGCTAGGATCAGCGCCGGTTTGGCTTTGATTGGAACGGTGGTGGCCGAATTCGTGGCCGGATCCGGAGAGGCGACGGGTCTGGCCTGGCGCATCGTTGAAAGCGCAAATAGGCTTGAGATCCCGCGCATGTTCGCGGCCCTGCTGCTGCTGTCGTTGACGGGATTGGCGCTGAATGCCGTCATCGTGCAGATCGAACACCGGCTGCTCCGCCGCTGGCACTCAGGCCACGGCGAAGCAGCTTGAGGCTTCGGTTACTGGTTAGGCTTTTGAAACTTCAAAATGAACTGATCGGTCTTGCCGCGGATCGACGGGTCAAACACCTTGGCCGTATGCGGATCGTCGGGGTTTTTCAGAATATTGCTTTGGCCGGTTAGGATGAAGCCGGCCGCCTCAACTTCCTTTTTCACCGCTTGCGGGTCGATTCGGTGCAGCGTGTTGGTATCTTGAAAGCCGCTTCCGGGCGTCGCTGCATGATCCAGCACGATGAAGATTCCCCCCGGCTTCAGAGCGGCGAAGATCGATTTGTCCACGACCGCCATATCGACGTTTGGGATGTTGTGGATGTCGTGATAATTCTGCGACGTCCAGAACAGATCGAGTTTTCCCGCTGGTAGGTCGGCGATTTTCTGTTCAACCTCGTTCACATTGGCGTAGGCCGGGTCGGCGGCGATGGCCTTGGTTGCGACCAGCATTTTGTCCGGCACACCGGGCGGCCACATCGCGGTGACATGGCCCTTGGGCCCGACGATCTTGCTGAATATACGGGTGAAATAGCCGCTTCCCGGAAAGAGATCGACGATCTTCTGGCCAGGTTTCACCCCGGCGAAGGCCAAGGTCTCGGCCGGCTTGCGGTCGGCATCGCGCGCGGTGTCGTCGGCCGGGCGACCGGCATCGGCGACGGCGGCAGTGATATAGGCCGGGACTTTGTCGGCTGCAAAGGCGCTGCCGGACGTCGCAGCCAGCACAATACCGGACGCCAGCATCAGGTGTTTCAGCATGCTAAATTTCTCCCCATTTGGCGCAGTCGCCTAACGCGTAGGCGGCTGTTCGCCTGTTACTAAACTCAGGGCAGGCTAATCCTTTTATCGGTGGCGAAAAATAGAAGATTGTCTCCTTTCATTAGGGTTGCGTTGCGCCACTCTCCAGGCCAGGAATGGCGCACACGCAATTCGAAAACAAGGATTTGGGGAAATGCGCAAGGTCGCTTTGATAACCGGCGCGACGCGCGGCATCGGCAAGGCCTGCGCGCTTAGTTTGGCGTGTCAGGGTTTCGACATCGTTGCGACCGGCCGCACGGTTAAAGAGGGTGAGGGGCGCGTCACCACCCCCGCGGCGGAAAATCAGCGGCAGGTTCGCGTGCCGGGCAGCTTGGAAACGACTGTGGCCGAGGTTCGCTCGCTGGGGCGCGAGGCACTGGGCCTACCGATGGATGTGCTGGACCGCGCTTCGATGGATGCCGTCGTCAAACACACGCTGGAGGCTTGGGGGCGGATCGATGTGCTGGTCAATAATGCGCTGTATGGCGGGCCGGGCCTGATGTATCCGTTCGACGAATTCAGCATCGACCAGCTAGAGAAGGCCGCGCTCGGCAACCTGGTCAACCAGGCCTATATCACACGCCTTGTGCTGCCCTCTATGGTCAAACAGGGTAAGGGCGTGATCGTGGGTTTGAGCTCAGGCGCTGCCTTGCAGCCCTCGCCGATTCCGGCGCGCGCGGGCGGCTGGGGATTTGTTTATGGCGGGCCGAAAAGCGGATTTCATCGCCTCAGCGAGTTCGTCCATCTGGAACATCACCAAGACGGCATCCTGGCATTCAATGTAGAGCCGGGATTTACGGTGACCGAGGCGACATTGGCGCTGTTCGGGCCGGATTCAGCGATCATGCATATGGCCGAAGCGACCAAGCCCCAAGTCACCGGCGATGTTGTCGCCTGGCTGGCGACTCAACCCGAGGCAAGGGAATTCGCCGGCAAGCTGATCAGCACGCCCACATTCTTCAAAAACCGCGGAATCGTCTTTCCGTGACGGCAACCGGCATGGCGTCGCCGGGAATGGTGGGCGCGGTAGGGATTGAACCTACGACCCCACCCGTGTGAAGGGTGTGCTCTCCCGCTGAGCTACGCGCCCGCCCGAAGGCAGGGGCCAGCTTATAAAGCGCGGAAATCCTCAAGTCTAGCCTAGCTTTCAATATCGCCGCGCCAAGCCGACCTGCCTGCAGGTTTGCGAAGAACAGCGCAGGAACATGCGGGCTTGTGCTGCCACGCGTGTCACGTTGTTGACACGCGTGTTCGCGACGTGTTCCCGGACTTAAAGGGTGACTTGGCGTGCAAAGGGGATCCTAACCTGAAGTTCTGATGGTGTTTGATCAAAATCTCTTATCGTTACAACGAGTTGTGTTGGAACGGCGTTTGGGTCTCTGCCTACGTCTGGATTGCGTCGACGAGTTTGAGTGCTTGGATCTGCTTCGGGTTTGGTGTGGT
>Ga0182030_10003669_pt1 | contig 32834 bp, 38 predicted proteins | sample 812S3MmetaG_FD_121299 | JGI IMG/M metagenome (GOLD analysis project Ga0182030, IMG submission 121299) | Permafrost microbial communities from Stordalen Mire, Sweden - 812S3M metaG (Illumina Assembly) | ecosystem: Environmental > Terrestrial > Soil > Wetlands > Permafrost | place: Sweden... | reverse complement strand
GTCAATGGTGTGATACCTTTCTTCATGGCGTTGCTTTCCTTTCGTGGAATCAGCACCCCGAGCCTACCGGCTCAAGGCGAGCAACGCCGCTCCTCCTAGTTCAACATTCCCCGGGGCAATCCCGGCTTTGGCCAAAATCAGAATTACTTCTTTATGGTTATTGACTAAGGCGCGCTCTACGACGTCGATCGGTAGGACACATAGCAAAGACAACCCGACCGCGGTCTCGTTGAATTTAAGGGAATGAGCGAACTCGAAAATCAGATCTTCGTTCAGGCTGCCACATTGGTGCAGTTTGCCAACGGTCCGCTTCGCGGCAAGATAATTTTTCGATGCAGGTCCGAATCTGGCGTGAACTGCGCCGGTTACATCGGTGACCACGGCTCGTATTTCAGTCGCCATTTCGGGTCGCTGTCGCTCTAGCTTTCGTTTTACCTCATCAGACGCTTTCGAAATTAATTGCTGGAAGACGTGCCTGGGAATGTCTTTGCGCAGACCAAGGTGCTCTGCAAGAATGTGGTCATCCTCCGAGCGCTTGAGGAGTTGCAGGAAGCCAGAACTTGATAGGCAAGCACCATTATTTGCTACGAGAATATTGGCCAGCAATTAAAATATCGGTCGCGTACCACAATGCCTGAAGACAGCTTTCTGCCGTCCCGCGAGATACCGCATCTTCCAGGTCCGCCAGAAACGACTTTGTTTCAGTCATCTGACCAGCTCGATCTGCGTTGACAGACCTCAGGGGGTTTTGGCCGGAATACGCCTCCAGTAGAAGACCTGGGTGACCAAGAAGGCATAAAGCTCCCCCCGCAATTCCGTTATAATATTAACAAGCTGCTAAAACGAAATACGCCAGATCAATTTGCACTTGCTGGTGAGGATGACGATCGTACCTGCCAAAATCTTAACAGGCGGCGAGCGTTGTCACTTGTTATACGAGCGAATTGACCTCTGATCTTTTCCAATTCGTGCGGACCCATCGAGCCGGTTGCAAAGCGGCTCTCCAGGATCGCGCTTACTGTCTCCCAGCTGAGCCCCGCCACCTTGCAAGGGATGAGTACACCGTCGTCGCGAAGGCTTTGCATCAACGGGCGGATCACTTCGACGGTGGATTGCGATAGCGCGGCAAGCGCAGCTACGGTCTCTTCATATTTTCGCTGTTTAGCGAATCCGAATAGAGTCGCTTCGTTGAGTTCGCCATTGGCGTTTAGCAGTGTCACGAAGCGCTTGGCCGCGGCGAAATCGCGTGTCTTGGACATTTCGCGATTCACACCCGCTGCGACGGTTGCAATCGCACTTCGGATTTCTTCGAAAACGTGGGGTGGTGCACGTGCCAGCAGACGCGATCGGACATCTTCTGTGGCACGGCTCAATAGCTGATGACGGAGTTCCGGAGGTAGATCGACCCGAATCCCGGTTTCGACAGCAAGCCCGGGATCAGATTCCGCCTGCGCTACAACGATCGCAAATCCGGCTGCCGAAACGCGCGCCCCGGGATTGTTGACTATCCGGCGACTAACGGTTGGGTACCGTCGGGCCAAGATCGCATCGGTTACAACTTCGTTCAACCACCAGCGCCCGGAAACGGCCAACAGGTGCTGCTCACCTTTCGTTTCCGCGATTTCGACTAAATCTGCCGTACTAAGACGTGCAGACTCCGCCAAAACAGGTCCGGCGACGGCGATTTCATCGTTTTTTGCAAGACGACGGACAACTGAAGGCGGCGATTGGGCAATAGGAGCGAGTTGACTGCTCATTTCTGCAAGAGCAATGCGGGCGCTAACATCCGCGATCGCCCGAATCTCGATCGTTTTTACGAGGCGTTCGAGTACAACGTCAAATAGATTGATTTGCTCGCTATCGAAGCTGCCGGCGGACGCCAGAAAAAGCTCTGTAACGCGCTTGATTGTTTCCAAGCGCTTTTCCGCGGACCCGGCATTTGTCGCCGTCTCGACTTCATCGACGATCGAAGATGCTGCATTTAGCATTGCTCATCCTGAGCGCTTTGGAGTGCTGTTCTGGCTGACAAGCATCGATAGCCGAAATACCTGAATGTTCCGTAAAATCGGACTTTGGCCTTAGGTGACCGTGGTCAATTTGCCGTTCAGTCGGTTCGCCAAATATTCAAAACCAAGCAAAAGCTACGAGCCAAGGTCGCTTGTGGGAGCGACCCTAGGTGACCGTGGGAGCAAACTCTCTTCCGTTGAGGACAAAGGCCGAGGTCGGATCGCGCCCTAGCCTCGCACGCCAAACACGCAGCTCAGACACCCGAGCCCGAGGTCTGATTCGTGCCAGCCCCGGCAGTCGTCTAGCGGCTCGTGAAGAGCTCACCGCACAGACCTGAGGATCAGGCTGCGCCGCGTTCGAGTTCGTAAGATAACATCGCTTCAACGTCCTGAGCCGGTCGTGGGCGGCTGAAGAGGAAGCCTTGAACCTCGGTGCAACCTTCAGTTCGAAGTAAACCCAATTGCTCGTTCGTCTCGACGCCTTCGGCCACGATTGAGATGCCTAGGCTTTTCCCAAGGCCTGTTACCGCACGTACAATCGCCATTGAATCCTCACGCGTCGCGAGTTCATGAACAAAAGACCGGTCAATCTTGATTTTATCGAAAGGAAAACTTCGGAGGTAACTCAGGGACGAGTATCCCGTCCCAAAGTCGTCCATTGAGATCTTCACTCCGAAACTTCGGAGTTTGTGCAAAGCGGCGAGAGTCGCCTCACTGTCCTGCAACAGAACGGATTCAGTAATTTCAAGCTCTAGACGTTCGGGTGCCAGACCGGACGCAGCCAGCGCAGAAATCACCGATTGCACCAGATTGGAATTCTTGAACTGAACGGGAGATAGGTTGACGGCCACGCGCACTTCTCTGGACCAGGCGGCAGCATCCATGCATGCCTTTCGTAGAATCCAGTCCCCGAGCTGGGTTATCAATCCCGTTTCTTCGGCGAGGGGAATGAAATCCATGGGTGAAATCATGCCTCGCAGTGGATGCTTCCACCGAATGAGAGCCTCAAATGCGGTAATTCGATCCGTATTGAGGTCATGAATGGGCTGATAGTGAACCTCAAATTCGTCGCGTGTAAGCGCGGCGCGGAGGTCGATTTCCAGCAACCGCCGGGCTTGCGCCCTGGCATCCATGCCGGGTTCGAAGAAACGATAGGTGGCCCGTCCATCCTCCTTGGCGCGGTATAGGGCCATATCGGCGTTCTTCAGCAGCTGATCGGGATCCTCTCCATCGTTGGGTGCGAAAGCGATTCCGATGCTGACGCCAATATTGAGCTGATGCCCATGGATTGCATACGGCGCCCCTACGATTTCAACGAGGCGCTCAGCGAGCGATGATGATTCGGACGCCTGAAGGTCAGTGCCAGCCTGCACGATTGCAAACTCGTCTCCGCCAAGCCTTGCCACTGTATCGCCCTCACGAACACTTGTACGGAGACGACTGGCAACATCCTTCAGTAAATCATCACCGATCGGGTGACCCAGCGAGTCATTGATTTCTTTGAAATGATCGAGGTCGAGGCAAAGCACCGCCACGCGTCCATCGCGGTTCACCCGACGGAGTGTTTGTTCCAGATCCTCGCGAAACTTCGTTCGATTCGGTAGACGCGTCAACGGATCATGGTGCGCCAAATACGCAAGCTTTTCCTGAGCCTCCCGCCATGCAGTTATATCCTCAAGGGTCGCCACCCAACCGCCACCGGCCATGGGCTCTTCGATCACTCGGATCGACCGGCCTTTGAGGGTCTGCATGATCCTCATGGCGGATTTCCCCAAACTCACGTCTGCCAGAATGCGCATGAATACTTCTTGCGGGTCATCTGGAAAGTCACCTGCAGCCTTTCGCAATTTGAACAGATCAAGCAAGGATTGCCCCTGAACGGTCGCATAGGGCACTCCAGTCATCCGAGCATACCGCTCGTTGCACAGGGTTACCCGGCCGTCCGCATCGAACATAGCCAATCCCTGTGACATGTTCTCCAAGGCGGCATCCAGAAGAATCCTCTGTTGACCTAATTTGTCTTGAGATTGGCGCGCGCTCATGCTTGCGACGAGAGACATACCAAGGATGATGGTCGCGACGCCGGCAACGATAAGCGAAAGTGAGGTTGGCGACAGGGAAAGGATGTTGGTCACGATTCTCGGGTCGGGTATGACGGAGACCGCGCCCATCGCCGTGAAATGATGCGAAACGATCGCTAGCGTCAGGGCAAAGGTGGCAAACCAATAATCCCTTTTTCCGTCATTCCTCGTGGCCACGACGAACGCCATGCATCCAAACAAAACACCCAAGAAAAGAGAAGCCACGACGAGTTCGACCGACCATGAGATGTGCCCCGGCACCTCGAGAGCCATCATGCCCGTAAAGTGCATGGCGGCAATGCCGCCCCCGATGACGGCTCCGCCGATCGGACCGGACCATCGAGAGAAGTTGCTTAAGGCAACGCTAAGGCCGACGCCGGTGATCGCAATAGAGAGGATCAGCGATACGGCCGTTAATGCCGAATCATAGCCAGTGCTGATCCCCGGATCGTAAGCGAGCATGGCAATGAAGTGGGTTGCCCAGATGCCGCAGCCGGCGGCAGCAGCGTCCAAGACCAGCCACCATAGGCGAGCTCGCCCAAACGTTGCCTTGGCCCGGTAGAATAAACTTATCCCACATGCGCTCGACAAAAGGCAAACAAAGCCAGCTAGTACGACCAGGCGCCAGTCGTGCTGGGTAGTCAGGCAGGTTAAAACCTGAAACATGCGCAGACCCGCAGATAAAATTGCACCAACATTTCTAGTCTGCGTCGACGGTTTGTTAAGTTAACGTGCCGGACCTCGCTGCGGGAATGGCTAACAATTTCCTTTCGGGAACTCTCGCAAATTCACAATTTCTGTGCGTTCTAGCTCGGAAAGCAAGCGCCTTAAGACCTCGGTGGGTCAAAGTAGGCAACAACCGCCCGCTAAGATCCAGCCGCCCATCAAACAACTCGTGCCGAGGCCAGGACCCCCCGTGAACTAGCCCGCAAAGAGCGAATCACGCGCAATCTCCTTTGATCGCCTTACCCTTGATGAGCTAGGCGCCGCAAATGATAATCGACTGGCTTGGCCGTCTATTCCATTTCCGAAAAACCTACTGGCGTGAACGGGAGCAGATTTCGAAGAATGAGGCGGCAGACCTGAACCCGCCCGTCATAACTCGTACGGCGGGGTCGCCTGATCCTCTTACCAATCGATGCCCTCGAAGATCATTCCGCGCTTGAGCATTTCCGCCTCGACGTCGGCCGCATGTGTCTTTCATTCGGGCGTCTGATGGACGCAGAATCGGGTTTTCATGCCCTGTCGAACGAGTGCGTCATCGGCCGCTATGGCCCCGCGGACGGCCTCATACATCATGGTGAGGCTATCGTTCGTGAACGGCTGATAATTCATCGGGCCCACCCCATGAAAAGCCGCCGCTAGATTGAGATCAGCGACGGCCTTCCGATACGCACATCGTGGCCATCAGAAGAGTGCGCGGTGATGGTTAATTGCGGGTAACCGACAGTCTGCCAATTTGCGTGAGCAGATTCACCCCAACATTATCGGAAAATCAAACATCCGATTTTAGTTGGCCAGGTTTGTCAGTGGCTCCAAGAACAAATTCGCGTTGCATCCGCTCGACTATCGTCGTTAGCGCTTTGCTGCACTTACCCCGATCAGCTTTGCCGAACCGAACACCTCTTATAGCCCAATTCGCATCGAGACGCGCCTTGGGCTTCTCTCGCTGCACGATAACGCCAACAAAAGCTTCACAGTCAGGGTCAGCCTTCTTGACAGCCTCGGTGATCGCCGATTGCAAACGATCGCGTGAAACCGAACTGCGGTCGTCGGATGATTGCTTCTTCGGAAGCCAAGCCAAAACGGCGTCCTGCCCGGCAAAAATATGATTAATTTATAAGCCTCCTATAGCGCAGAATTTAGGAGGCGAAAAGGAGGACGAGGCGCGGACCTAAGCCCGCGCCGTCGGCAAGCTTCAATTCAGTCCGCAAGCCATTCCTCAGCCGCTAGCGCTGCGCGCATGGCCGCGTGAACCTTCGCTCGCCTTGCACCAAAGCGGGCCTGCGGCAGGTCCTGTCGGACGGCATGCCAATGTCCCGATAGACGACGCGGTACGTCGACCCTGTTTAGGATGAAGGCGCCGATGTCGTCAAAGCTGCGGAGCGTGCACGCACCACCGGGCGCGGTCGAATTGACAACGATTGGCTCAAAATTGAATTCGCTCATAAGAAGCAAACCCCACGGCCAAGGTTTTGTGCCACCAACTCGCAAAGCAAACCGGATGCCAACCCAAGAAACCATACCCGCCGGTATGAACCGGCGGGCCGTTGTCATCGTCTCATCGAGAGCCGGCAAACAGCGAAGACGGCGTATTCCTTCGAATTGACGGCCGCATCCTCCGCAATCTCTGCAGCGCGCCAGGCATCACACAACACGGGCTCGATCTTCAGGTACAGCTCGCCTCGCTCTCTAAGCTGTTGGGTCTCCTCGGAAAACAATTTTTCTAACTTGCCTTTTGGACGCAGTTCGCCGTGGCGTGCTAAGCACGCGTTTAGCCTTAGCCATTTGATTAAGCTCCTGGTGGTTCGGGTTTAGAGCCGGGGCGGAAGTCTCACCTTCCCCTCGGCTTGCAATTATGGTACGACCATATTTATGAAGAAGTCAATAAAGGTGGTACCAAAAATGCGCCGGGGACGTCCACCGACCGGGGGACGGGACCCTCACGTCACTATCAGGATGCCGGCAGCGCTCATCGCTGAGGCGGACGCGTGGGGTGTGGCCAATGATACTAGGCGCTCCGAAGCCATCCGCCGCCTGGTCGAGCTCGGGCTCAAGGCGAAATGAAGCTCAGCAGCCGCGTCGCCCGATGGACGCCAGAAGAGGACGAATTATTGCGCAAGCTCGTGCTCGCGAACGCCTCACCTTTCGATATTGCGGTGCAGTTGGAACGTTCGCGATCTTCCGTCAGGGCGCGCGCGCATCGGCTGGGCATACCACTCGGTTTCCTTCTCAAGCCATGCGCCGACTTGTAGAGCTGGGGCTGAAGGTGAAAACCCAAATGATCAAACCGAAGGGACCCGCCGAGCAACACGTTGCAGACGAAGCCGATCGAAGCGCTCTCAATCCGCGTCGAGACAGACGATATCTGATAGCCAAGCCGAGCCAGAGTTTCAGGAGAACCACAAACGCCTCAAAGCCGACCGGCTGGCGCGTGAGGCTGGGCTGAAGTCTAAGGGGAAGTGAAAGAGATCCGTCGCTTTTCCGGACGGCCGTGGACGCAGGCGGACGACGACAAGCTGCGGAGGTTGGTGATTGGTGGGGCAAGTTTGGGAGAGATCGGAGTGCAGCTGAATCGCACCGAAACTGCGGTCCGGTGGCGCGCTGGCCGGCTAAAGATTATCCTCAGAAAATCAAAATTCACACAACGCCGCCCACAGATGGGCTGAAAGCGAGGGGGAAGGCTAGCTGACGTTTGTGTGTCGACTTCGCAACAGCTGTACGCTTTTTTACTTGGAACCCATCTTAGGATTCACACCGTCGCTGCAGCCGCCGTTATCATCGCTGCACCGGGGCTGCGGCGGCTTTTTTTAAAACGATTAAATTTTGAGCCCGGCGGTCGCAGGACGCAATGTTCTGCGGCCTTTTCAGCGAGGTGGGAAATGACAGGTCCGCGGCCGGCTGGTCGACCTTGGACGCGTGAGGAAGACCATCAATTGCGTTCGATGCTCGATGCCGGCACCAAGGCTGGCTTAATTGCCAGAGAACTAAAGCGCAGCCTTGGGGCAATTTATGCCCGAGCGAACGAGGTCAGAAAAATCGCGAAGACGGAAAAGGCTGTTGAAAGAATTCAGGCGTCCACAAATCGCGTCAATCCATAATCGATACTATTCCCGCAGCCACTCGCCGCCATGCGCTGCTTTCCAAGGCGAACCCCTTCCTCGGTCAAAACCCCCAGTCTGCCGGGGGGGTAGCTTCTCAAGAGACCGCTTTCTGGCGCTCTTTTATTTGGGCTGCAGTAATCTCTCTATTGCCGTCGACCTTCGGTTGCGCTTTTATGTAAGGTGGTCGAATCGCCTTCATAATGCGGGACGGCAATGACAAGCGACGAACTCGAACCAGCCTACGAAGTGGTGCTGGTTCTCGAAGAACCCCGTCCGAGCTTCGCGGTCGAGGAAATCCGTGATCGCATCAACCTAGCGGTATTCTCGATCGCGGCGCTGATCGCGACAGCAGGTTGGTTTTGGTTCTTGCTAAAAATTGCAGATAGCCTTCTCGGACAGTGAACGCCAGCTGCAGCTTCCTCCGCCGTCAATCCACTATCTTTCGCGCGGGAGCAATGGCCAAGCCTCGCGGGTGGCATTCGCGTGCTCCACACTCAGGGGTGCCTTTAGGTCAAATTCCACGCTGACGGCTTTCGTTTTTCCAGACTTCGGATCGACGCCAATTTCAAATTTCACAGCTTTGCCCTGGGTGATTTGGTCGCCGTCTCGCAATGCTGAGACGTGAAAGAAAACGTCAACGCCACCGTCATCCGGTTTGATGAAACCAAACCCTCTACCCTCGTCGAACATCTTAATTTTGCCAGTTGGCATGCAATCCTCCAGGTTTTCCCAATGCGGTCGATTGAGAACCGACGTGAGCCGCAAAGCAAGGGCGGACCCAAAACATGAGCCATTCCCTAATTTAGGCCTGATGCCCCCTCCACGACTACAGGAACCCCGCTGGTGCATTTCGGGGGCGGGAGGGTGTTGTAGGAACACACCGGCAGGCGCGGGAACGCCAGCGGCGTGGCTGGGACGCCTACATTTGTGCAAATTTGTTAACCCCGATTGATAACGGCCGCTCAAGCAACCTTTGGTATGACTGCCACAGAAAAAGGGGCAGCCAATATGGTCGAAGGTGGCAGCGAGTATCCGCGCATAAGCGCCATGATCCTATTCGACCTTGGCGGCTCCAGTTGCGTGGTTCGAATTCTGTCAGAGAGCCGAGCGGTCCTTGACGTTCCGGATCCACTTGGCATTCCGAAGGAATTCGATCTGATGGTTGCCGGTCAGGCGGCGCGACATTGCCGGGTCATTTGGCGGAAGAGAAATCGGCTTGGCGTTGCGTTCGAGGGCGCATCCTGATCAAGCCTCAGGGTCGGGCGCGCGAATTCGATGACCCGATCGTCGTGCCCGATTCGCGAGCAGGTCCCTACCAGATAACCTTAAGATGCGATGGTCGATACAAAATGCGCTATCGCGCGGTATTTGATTTACATGCCCAACCTTTCTAGAAGTTCATTTGGCGAGTTCGGGATCTCGCATTGCCTATAGGGCCCCCGGTCTTTTTGGCATTCCTGGTCCCACTGTTGCTCATCATCAACGGAGCCATCGTCTGGAGCCGCTGGTAGCGTTCCAGAATTAATCCACAGCGCTGGCATTCAGCTTAACAAGCGAGTTTAGTTGCGGCGCCACAAGGCCACTCTATTTTCACCTAATGAAATCTAGTGGCCCAAAATCACTCGGCAGGAAAACCCGACGGCGAGAAGGTTCTGGGCAGAAGTCGGCGGACCCAACTATTGAGGAACAATATCAAGAGTTGTGCCGCCTTCGCGAAAAGGTTGGTTCGCTCACAAAAAAGACGACGAGCAAGCGGACAATAACATTCAAGCCGAAAGATTAGCCTAAGCCACCGCAACCCGCCGTTGTTCCGGCTTATCGATTCTGAAATCCTCGAGTCGCTTTCCCAAACTAAGTTGCATCTGCACCCAGCGCGGTTGTCTTCCGCGACCTGCCCATGTTTCTGACGGCTCTTCGGGGTTGCGATACTTTGGCTGAACCAATGGATACGGCCGGCGCCTCTGCCCCGCTGGGCTTAACCGTTTGCGAGTTGCGCACTGATCAGAAAATGGTTTTGAGTTCAGTAGATCAAGGCGCCTTTTTAGATCAGTCAATTCGGTCGCGATTTTTACCTTCAGTATGACGTCAATCCTTTCGCGGTACTTCCAAAGTTCATCGACTGACATCGATGCAAGGTCGATTGCGTCGGATGACTCTGGACCCGTGCTCGAGTTCTCGGCAACGATCGACGGGCTGCGATGATCTCCGTGAAGCACAACAAAACTCCTTACTGTCGGCACTCCCAGCGCTATCTTGCGACATTCTACTCGCCGAGTCTAAGCAAAGTAGCTCAAAGTTTCACCAATTTAATTGCTGCGCCGCAACCAATCTCAAATCGTCATACTGCTGATCGGGCTGCGGTTGATGGAAGTTCTCCCGATCGGATTTTTAAACGGCAATTGCAAAACTGCAGCGATGAGAAACTTGAAGCGGGCCAAGGAGACCGGTAGCCAACAAAGCGGATAGGAATGATCTCGCTTGGTCCGCTTCTGGATGCGCCGGGACTGAAGCCTCGTTGCGGTCGAAGACAAAGACGCACTCAAGCGAAACCATTCTCGTATGGTCCAGCGCGACGAATCGCAAGTTCGAATTCACCATCACCCCGCGGCATAAATAGGAGGCCGGCGATAGGAATCTATCGCGGAACGGCGCGTGAAGTCGAATTAAGGAGCGCAGAAATGAGCCTCGGAGGCGGCGCGGTCAATATCGATGGTTATGCAAGACCCGCGCGGCGTTGGGCCTCGACTCGGTGTTGGTGCAAGGCACCTGCGAACACCATCATTCCTTGGGACGTGAGCGCTCCCTCGTTGTCGATCAGGCCACGCCGATCGAGTCCCTCGATGGCCTTGGGATCTTGGTTTCGCAAACTGCCGCAGCCGAAAAGCCTAATCAGCAAGCGCTGTTCTGTCCTGGTCAATTCGTCCCAAAGCGTCGACGCGGGCATCTTGGTACTCCCTGTTGATTCTCTCCGCAGGTCGAGCTTCGGTCCCCAAAGGTTAATGAAAGGTAAACGAGACGGCGCCATCGGATCATCGTCCGCGCCGACGTGATAGCAAGCCCGCCGACAGCATTGCTGAGCGTGTTGCAGCGGCGAAGGTCGTCGATCTCAGCGCTCGCCGGACCGAGCAGGCGGCGAAAAATTCACCAGTGACGTAAATGCGTGGCAACCTCGATTATGCCAATCATGATGAAGGTCACGGCTGGCAGCGGCCACCAGGACGGGCGATAGCTGCTGCTGATTTGTTGAGGCACTCCAAAATTTCGAGCCATTGACCTCTCCGCCTTGCGACGCCGCCAGTCTGCAGATGCGCTGGTAAAGTTTCAGAATTCTTCGCCAACCAAATTGTTGAAATTGCGTTCTAGGCTGGGCGTTAGCGTGCCGATAGATTCGGCAGCGGCGCGGCGAAGCGCACCGTTGCCGCTGACTCCCCGCGCACGTCTTCCACGATGCCCTCATCGTTGCCGAAGCTCGCTGCTGGCCTGCCGCCGGGCGCCAACCACAATGGTGGACAACATTGTAGCCGTGCCGACCGGCGTGACCGAGTCGGAAGAACATTGCCCCCAACCGTTCAGCGAAAATCCCCCGCCGACCATGAGGCACCTCGCAAATGAACCGCCGCGTGATGACGCCGAGCCGTATTTCCTTGCCTGCATAGGCAAATCCGCAACCCGTCTGTCGTAACGGCTATGGATCCGGCGCGATCTCGCCCCGCACAATGGGCACTGGGCCACACCGCCCTCGGATCGAGCGGCTAAAATAATCGAGCTAAATGAACCACTTACACGAATGCCGGCGCGCATGGCGCTGATTCCCCGGTTGGAGAACCGCAAGCTCGGCAGACAAAATCATCAGATGTGAGTCAGAGCCAATTTTGGACGCCGATTCCCTGGCCTGTGCAATGATCGGGCCGATCCCGGGAACGTCATCAACTGACGGCGGCTCGCGTCGCCGTGCGTCAGGGCCTCGATCTCATCCGTCATGGGGTTTGCTGGATTGCCTCTAGACTGGTGCGCCACGAGCGGCCAGCAAGACAGCCAGCATTAGTGGATTAATAGTCGGCTGATACAACTCCCGGTGGCTAAAAATACGCCCGTGTCCGGAGCAAGTTCTGGTATATTTTTACTGGATTTCGCCCTGTTGCATGGAGTTCGGTATGCGTAGGTCGAGCTGGACGCCAGCGATCGTGCCCTACGGCGCGGATCAAACCGTCTACCTCGTTGTAGACCGCTTCGGCGTGCTCAGTAGCGTTTACCAGGAAAGCAATGTCGAGCGGACGGACCTCGAGACAATCATCACCGATCTCATGTCGGGCAATTCAAGGTTGTCGCCTTCCACACACTTGAGCATTGGTCACGGGACACATCAGAAGATATCACCCTCGAAATCCAAACCCGCTGCGACATTCGAGGCGCGGGCATCCCGAGCATATCAAAGATTTCGTCGCCAATTACACCGGTCCAAGCCGGCAGTTGGCCAAGCGGCCGGTATAATCCAAGCGATGGGGAGGAAGCATATATGACAGATATCGACTTGATCGACTGGACCATCCAAGAGGCGCAGCATTTGAAAACCGAGCGGCGCGAGCCGAGTGATCTCGACGACAGATCATCGCTCGACAAGTTACTCGCGGTGCTGGAACGTGAAGCCCTGGGGTCGACGAACCCGAAAGGTCCTCAGATTACGAGTTCTCCTGGCATCCGGATTACCGTTGAGGAACCGGCTGAACGCCCATCTAGTGAAGCTATCGCCGCGACCAAACCGGTGCCTAATCCGCCGGCCGTCGCCCCGGCTGTATCGTCGACCTCCGCCGAGGTGCGGGCCGAGGAACCTAAGTCCGCCCTCCTAATGGCTATCGTTGCGCCGGACATCTACACCGCTCGGGCCGATCGCGATCGGGCGGTGGCCCTTCGCTGGGTGTTGAGGGATATCAAAAACAACCGATTGAAATGGTCGCCCATCAATCAGGATGATCTGCGCGCTTTGATCGAGATGGGGCTCGTCGAAATGCGGGATGACGCACCGGTGCTAACGAATGCGGGTGTTAGCGCCATCATCTGATGTTCAACGGGATCCTAATGTGAAGAAGCCCGATAGACCTAGCCGATGGTTCTCGAGAATTGCGTGAGCTACGCAGGCTCGGCCGGATGGCCTTCACCGCGAGACGCATTTTTTTGGCGGAGAACACTTGACCGGAAACAGGTGCCGCGTCGATCGCATGGCGGTCCGGCTTGGACCTGCAATTCGCTTCAACTTTTTCGATTCTAATTTAGGGCCGTTTATTGATTGTGCGCGAGCATGCTTTGATTGACGCAGTGTATCAAATGACCATTGATGTAAAAGAAAAGCAAAAGACCGGTTGCACTGCCGTCGAAAGACGAAAACAGCCCAGAGCGGAAGTTGATGAGGCCGCTTACGTCTCAAGCAGGGGAGCCAGCACTCGTTGCAGAGTGCTGAACATTTCCGCGGAAGGCGCCGCCATCGATGTTCCAAACGCCGCTTACGTTCCGCAGCGGTTTAATTTGATGACTGAAAAAGATCGCCTAATCCGCAAATGTCGGGTCGTATGGATACAGCAAAACAGGATAGGCGTCGAATTTGAGACCGAAAGCGGAGACTGAAAAGTCTCAGCTAGCGGCCGCATTTAGCTGGCTGGCGGCGATCGTGATGATCCATCAAGTAGGCGTGACAGACGCATCCTCCCTGACCGCTGTAATCGTGCCAGCGACGATCAACCCATCGAGCGTCGCTTCGGCGAGGCCCCCCAGGAACTGTTTGCGCCGAAAGCGTCGCGCGGTTGCTACGTCAGTCGTTTCGATCGTGTACAAGGCGCACCTTATGAGGACTGTTGCGATCCGTACTGGAGTGTCGGGGCTTCAAGAGCAAGGTTAGCGACGATCCCGAACTCGCGAAGACGGCGGTCATGGCACGCTACAGGCAGCTGTCGATAGCACTATTGGAAAACGGTCTCCAGCAGGAGCCGCGGCTTGCCTCGTGCGGCCGCATTGGGTTTGGATGAACCCGTCAGTGAGGTCAGGCTAACCGTAGTCGACCTCTGACATCGAAGACAAAGTAATTCGGAAACTCCTCAACGACCCTATCTTGGATTTCTTCTGTCATGATTGCCTTGGCAAGAGCTTCCGAAAATTCCAAGTCGTGTGCCTTCATGCACATTCCTAATACGGAGTGCAGCGCCATATCGCGATAAAATGGCTCAGAGAGGCTTATTGCCATTTCGATCGTGTCCGTCCGTGCCCTTTCATAGCGGGCCTTCTCGTAGGCAAACAGCTCTTCATCAGCAGGGATTTCCTTCCCAACATTTTCAGCACTGTCCCCGTACATCTGGCACATCGAACGCACCCTGATCGCTAGGGCGCTTTCTTCTTCCTCACTCATCCCATGCCTCCACCATCGTCAACTAGCATATAGGCAGCTGAAAACAACGTTCGAGCTCGCCGCGCTATCGTCGATTGTCGCGCAAGTTGGTCGGCCGATCTTGCGAAGGAAATACCGACCAGAATTCCAATTGTGCGGCTGGGTCGCCGGTGTTCCCCACCCCGACGGCCCACCCTCTCAATTAAATCAGGCCGCATGGATTTAGTATTGGTGGTAGCCTTGGTTTTGGTACCCTTCATTGCCGGGATCATGGTGGGATGGGGGCTGAGATCACTGTTGTCGATGAACCGACGTGAACGAGCAAGCCCTACACCTCGCCGGTTGATCGAAGTCAATGCTTCGCGGCCAAAATGGTTTGCGACAAATCGAACGGACCGAGCTTAGTTCAAGACGCGGAAGCAGCGGGCTAAATTTGATTTTGCTTCGTTCATCGCCACGAAATTGCCTACTGAGGGAGTGATCGTGGCCCGCTAAAGAGAATCGGGGCATTCGCCTTCAGGCGTTGGGCCGTTCGCTTGCCTTCCAGAAACACCCCCTGCTCATACCTGAGCGCGGCTGGCGAGGGATCAAGACTGGTCCGGAGCAGAAATCCGACCTAACTTCTGGGGCAACATGGAATTTCTATCCGTTTTGGCCTTGGTCTTGGTCCCGTTTTTTGGCGGCATATTTGTCGGTTATGGACTAAGATCGCTGGTTTCGAGCCAAAAACGCGGTGGCAGCATCGGGAATAGCCTACAGCTTGCCGAGGCGCGTTTGCTGGCGGGGGAAGTAGCGCTGGCCTCCAGCTTTTGGATCGAAAGAATCAGGCGGACGTTTTTGCGGCGCAACCAACGTCGCTAATGCCGCGGCCTCCGGCGCAGGCTGCTTTTAGAGCGCGGGCGGATGAAATCCTCTCGAAAGCGTCCGCTTTTCGTAACCAAAACGTCATGGTTTCCTACCAGGGGTAGTTTTGGAGGTCGGCGTCCGGCCCCGGAGGGGTCCACCGATAATGTCGTAAGCCAAGCCCATTACTCCACCAACAAGCAGCAAAAACTCCAATTCACCAAGTAACGTCACATCTGATCTCCCATTGCATTGTATCGGGCAGAACCGCAACGACCGAAAGCGAACAATGCGGGCGCCAATTCGTTCAAACTTTGGTAGTTTTTACTTGGATATTGCCGAGCTGCGCCGCTCGCAGCTCGTTTTCGTCTAATAGCTCATTAACGCCATGAGATCGCCGGGCATCACACGAACCGGCTTTCTTGGTTTGCCGATCTAGCGGGCAGGGATTTTTTTGCGCTCCGCCGAACCCGCGATGCTTGAGCTAACGGTGTTGAGTGCTTAGCCTCGCGCGCGGCTATCCGTCCGATCACCCACAATCGAAAGAACCCCTTTGTTGCCGACTCGGAGAGAGGCGCCGAACATCGGGCCGCCGTCCCCTCGTTAATCGGGACCTGTAAGTTGAACAACGACGATGGCATATCCGACAGGTACCCTCATCATGATCGTCAACGGTCATTTCAACCGCGACATCGATCAGATGGTGCCGTGGGCCTAAAAAGCAAAACCTCAAAGGCTGCGGCCTACGAACAGCGCTTAAGGTTTGTTCAACACCAGTTCGAACAGCAGGCATCAGAAAATGTCCAACGACGCGTCAGCAGTCCAATGACGAATTCGAACCCGCCGCCACCATCGCACAACCGGAGCGCAGATTTGTTCCGATGAAGCGACCCATGTGAACGTCAACGCCCTCGTGTCGAGCCGTAGCGTCGCCATCCATCCGCTCACGGTTGCATCAGCGATCGACTAGCTTGTTAGATTAGCTTATTGGGGTGACCCCGAAGGCCTAGGCAACAAATTCAGCACGGGTTACGGTCACGCCCTAGGGATAGTCCATTGGACGTAATTTTGTGCACCGAAACAACTTTGGCTTTCTGCGACTGCTGTTTGCAACGCTGGTTATTGTTTCGCACTCTGCGGAGCTTATCGACGGCAATCGATCTCGTGAGCCTTTAACGAACTTGTTCGGCGTGCTGACCTTCGGCGAACTTGCCGTCGACGGCTTTTTCCTCATCAGCGGCTATTTGGTCGTGCAGAGCTTTGAGCGCTCGGATTCAACCCTCAACTATCTGATGAAGCGAATTAGGCGTATCTATCCGGGTTTTTTGGTCGCTTACTTCGTTTGTGTTTTCGTGATTGCGCCATGGGTAGGCAACGACCTTGCGACCATGAGCTTTGGAGATCTTGCCAGCGTGATACGCAAAGCGCTTTTCCTTCGCGAGCCGCCGAAGGTCTATGGCTTCGCGGGACTTCCCTACCCGCCCCTCAATGGCGCGATGTGGACGATCCATGAAGAGTTTCGCTGCTATCTGCTGGTCATACTTTTTGGCTTGATCGGCATCTACCGCAACAAATGGATCTTAGCGCTCATGACGACTGCTTTACTCGCGTTGATGGAGATGAAATTTGATCCTGGTTTCTCCGAAGTGATCGGAGACCCCTACAGCATCGTCCGATTCCTCGGGATATTCTGTGTTGGCAGCCTTTTTTATCAGTTGCAAAATTCCATTCCTTACAATACCGCGATTGCTGCCGCGGTCACTGTGGCCCTTGCGTTTTGCCTTTATAACTCGATTATTGCAGAATCGGCTTTCGCGGTTCTTGGCGGTTATCTGCTTTTTTGGTTCGCGCTTCACCTCAAATCGACCGTGCTACAAACCATCAATGGAAAGGACGATATCTCCTACGGGGTCTATCTCTACGCATGGCCCGTTCAGAACGCGATCATCTTTTTCTTTGGCATCAAATCGCCGGGGACGTTAACCCTCTTAACGCTGCCCCTTGTCTACATAATTGGATACGCAAGTTGGCGTTTCATCGAACGCCGATTTGTTAGAAACAAAATGACCGGTCCTCTGGCGACGCCAAAACCGTGACACCGTCCCGCAAGTTTCGCCTCCGCCATGATTTGCGATTAAGTCGCTGGATTACGCTCTCGAATATTTGTCGCGTCCCTACCCGTTTCTCGGCGGGTTTCAAACGAAATCACGAGGTCTGCCTTGATTGATGAAACCCGGATCCGGGATCATCTCGGCGAGATGGTGGTTGACCCTCAACGCGTTGCTGGATGCCAAAGCGGATCGGCTTTGCGCTGCAGGACAGTACGAACGCACTCAAGGGCGGCAGGACACGGGCCGGCAGCTACGGACGCTCGCTGCACACAGTAGCGGGTGAAGTAAACCTCAAGGTTCCTAAGCCCCCTCGTTAGCTTCTCAATGCCTCCGGTCGCGGCCGCTTGGCTTTTGGATATCAGTAGTATTTTCATCGGTATTCGGGTCAACATGAAGGTGCTGCGCGGCGGCGACCTCAGCTCGGCTCACACGAGCGCGAAGTTCCTGAAGGCCTCGAAACTGATCGGCAATATCTTCTGGCTTTTTCAGCTTTTTCATTCTGTTTTCCTTGAAAAACAAACCCGCCAAGCGAGATACAACGGCTTCGCGACCGTGGGATCCGGCCGCTCCTTCCGATGAAATAATGGTAGTGCATCTGTGCGCGCTTTCAACGAACAGTCGCTCGTTAAGCTTGATAGTCGCGTTACGGTCTAGTGGTCTAGAAGTGGAACACTGCGTTGATCTCACTTTTCACTGCCATGATATCTTCACAAGTTCGTTTTGGACGAAACTCCATCCAACATCCGTCGTCCCATCCACAAGAGCGAGACAACGGCATCTTAGGGAGTGACGCCGGTGCAGACGGCAGTGGCGGCACCTGCACTAATGTGCCCGTGCCGAATCCAAATTCCCGGTTCTGAAACTAACCTTCAAAGGCGGTATCAAGGTTAATTCGTGGCCTTCGTGCAGACTCAGCCTAAAGCGATAACTGGTCGCGGCCCACAAACTGCGTAGCTCGGCTTGAAAGTTAGATCGTCGGGCGATCATATTCATTGACGGCTGCGCCACCTCAGGATTTCCGGCATAGATTGCAGTACCTCAACCCAGATTAGATGCAGCAATTGTGGTCACGCGATGCCCGCAGGCCTTGAGGTCGGTTGCTGATTCTGATCGAGAGGACCTTTTAAATTTTGACGGCTGAATATCTCGTCACCCTTACCTCAGAAGCAGAAACTCGCCGGAGCCGACGAGGTATCTGGTGCGTCACCAGGACGTGTGCAAAACGCTACCAGCACAGTTCAAATCAGGGGAACGTTTTACAAAACGCCCAGCTGCGGGTCCGGCCCGCGAATCTCGATTGACACGACGCCCTCCCTCCCGACGAGGCACAATTCGTCAAAGTTGGAACCTGGGCGTTCGGGACGCTATGACCTACGTTGCGCGGCTTTGACAAAACAAAGCCAATTTAGGTTTGAGAGAAAGCAACGCACCCAACAGTTCTTGTTTAGGCCGTATCGTCATTTTTGCATCAATGGCCTACGCCATCCAGGCGCGTCCGGTCAGATACGAAGCCCGCAAGTCTCACCGATACATTGCGGTCGCTGCGTGCCGCACACCTCAGTAGGCGTTGCGCTTCCGCAGCACCTCGAAGAACGTTTTCGCTAGGATCTGAACGTCAAGCCAAAGCGTCCAGTTATTAATGTACCACAGGTCCATTTTGATCCGCCGGGAGATGATCTCAACGGTCGGCGTAGCTCCGCGCAACCCATTTACTTGGGCCCAGCCCGTCATACCCGGCTTGACGTGGTGCCGGAAAGCATAGTCCCGCAGTACTTTTTCAAAGTGGTCGTCATGAGCAAGCGCATGCGGCCGTGGACCAATCAGCGACATGTCGCCTCGAAGCACGTTCACGAGTTGCGGTAGCTCGTCGATGCTGGCGGCGCGCAACAATCTGCCTATCCCCGTGACGCGCGGATCGTCACGGGTAGCTTGGGTGACCGTTGGACCGTCCTCCTGAACCTTCATCGTCCGAAACTTGAACATGACGAATTCCTGACCGTTAAACCCTTTGCGGCTCTGCCGAAAAATAATTGGCCCACGTCCATCAAGCTTAATGGCAAGTGCCGTGAGCGCCATGATCGGAACAAAGAATATCAGGGCAAGAAGCGAGAGCACTATATCAAGCGCGCGTTTCACTAGGCGCTCTGTCAGACTAAGCGGAGCCCGCTGAATTTCGATCGACAATACTCTTTGCCCGGCAGACGAAGCGTAGTTTGTCAGCGTTCGAATCTTAGCGTCCGGCAAAAGCTTGACCGAAACCGGCAGCAACTTGATCTGTTCGCGAATAAATTCAATCCTCGCCTGATCGTACCAAGACACCGCGAGTAATATTTCCGTGACGTTGTTCTTGCGTACGAAATCGGCCATGACACCGAACATTTTAGCGTCACTCGATTGCTGAAGCAGCGGCTCGGTGGCTTGCGTCAACATGAAGCGATTGACTTCGCCCGCGCCGAACAAGGCCAACAGATCCCTTCCCTCCAGTGAGGCGAGTTCGCTGCGATCGCCAACCAATACCGTGTTTCGCCGGCCAATTGCACCGCGAGCCACGGCGACTTCCAGCCAATATTTTTCGATTTTCCGGCCTGCCAAAAGCCCCACCGGCGCGACCGCCATGAAAGTGAGGAAAGCTCCGCGTGAAAACTCGATTCCGATCTTGAACAGAAAGGCGAAAAACGCGAGCAGCAGCATGGTGGTAAACCAGCAGATCAAAACCTCAGTGATTTCGACGCCCGGTTTTGCCGCGCGTTCGAAGTCATAGTAACTGCCACCTCCGAGCCGCAGGATATGGATGAAGCTCGTGATTAAACCGAGAGCAACATAAGCGGTAGGATCGGGAACCGGTGTCCCGACGAGCCAATGGTATAGAAAAGCACCAAACAGGCTGACCATTAGAATGATCAGGGCATCGACGGTCGACAGCAGGTAGGGAATGGCCTCGCATGGAAATCTTGCGCGCGGACTCTCGAAAGCCGTCGTTACGTCCGACTTGTGGTTGCCAAGTTCGGATCTGATCGACATTTGCGCGTTCGGACCCCAGTTTAGCAATTCACCCGGCAGACAGCCCAATTAAGCGCCACCGCCAATGTCAGAGTACTCTTCATTTGACCAGCCTAGACCCGGTCGCACCGCATTGCAACAAAATCCCCCCGAAGCCTTCCGAGGCAGGCATGATCGGCCGCGAGCGACGACTTGCTTCTGAAGATTCCGATTGTTGCAGGTCCCTTAGGGTTTTTTTTGGGCGACACAATCAGATCTTGTCCTGGCTCCCGTAACCTTGAGCAGTTATAGTTTCTTGCGCCGCGATGTCAGCGGACACTGCGTCTCGTCGTCTTGCGACTGTGATCTCTGTGATCTCTGTGATTGGATCTCAGGGCGGTTACATGATCGGGCCGACGGGCGGCGTTCTGTGGCCTGTTTCACGGCGAGCAATGCAGGTGGGCCGCATGGATCTGCTAACGTCGCTTTGTTTTGAAGGCAGACCGCCTTGTCACGATCGCTTGGCCAGCACAAAAGGCCGATCTGTGGGCGAAAGACCTTTAATTGGCTAACCAATTAAGCACGGCCCCGTCGGACCGCCAAAGCCCCGCCTCGTGTTTCGGCCTTGGCGCTCTCAGCGCCGCGCACGAGATTCCATCGGTTCTTGGGAGATCTTGAAATCCTCAATTCTGCCGCCAGCCTTTAGTGCGGAAACCAACCAGCGCGGTTGCTTGCCCCGTCCTGACCACATCTCGGTGGGTACAGCCGGATTTCGGTATTTGGCTAGAACGCGCGGATACTTCCGCTTCTGATGCGGCCGATTTGTCGCGTCAGCGCTTAACTTGAGAACCACCCCCTCGCCAGGATTCCTGCCACGATTAAGCTGAATTAACCGGTGCTCGAGTTCCCGCTTCTCTGCAATGATTCGCACGGACAAGAGATTGCTGATACGCTCATGCAGCGACCAAAGCTCGTCGAGCGACATAGCCTCAAGGTTCGATTGATCCATTTTGCGATTGCTGACTATGATTTGATTCGTTTTAATTAATATCATAAATCGGCTATTCGGCATAGATTGCAACGGGCATTCCAGCCTTTTTAACAATAAAAAAGCAGCAAGCTCTTCTCACGAGGAAGGGTCGCTCATGCCAAATTCGGCTTTGCCGATCGTACAAGCCCGCTCCGCAGCTTAGCGAGGCGATGATGGGAGGCGCGAGTTTGGGACATCTTTGATGACCATAGAGCGGTCCGCTGTTTGCGGGCGTAGGGCTACCAGTCAATGGGGGCAGCATTTCCGGACAGTTTCACGCTAAAGGTCACTGGCAAGGCCGGCCAATTCATTCGGCTGAAGCCAGCCTTACGTGGCCCAACGTGAAAGATGACTTTACCATACCATACGAACTATACCGAATTGGCGAATCCAATTTGCGAGCGATCTTTCTTCGTCCACGATACCGTGGGAGTGGTTGATCACCCCGCAACGGAAATGCCGGAATGGACTCGCGGCAGTACCGTCGATCTAACATTTCGCTTGAGAACCGCCAATCGCAGACCCTGCATTTGTAGCCATCACGCGACGTTTTCACTCAACAATCATGATGGCAGTTTCTGCTCGATCGCAATTCTTAAAAACCGATTTCGTCGCCAGCTAGCCTTGTCGCCGGTCGCTTGGACAATCCTAATAAATCTCTTGGCACTAAAACAAGCCACCGCGGTTGGTTGCCCCATCCAACGAATTTCTCGTCAGGCACCGATGGTTTTCAATATTTAGGATGAACTCGGGTCTTTGATGTGGTTGAACTTATCGGACATCAAATTGACATAGCAGTTGCGGGCACGATTGAGCTAAGCTGGTCGTTTTCAGCTTCTCGGATATAATGCGCTCTGACGGATCGGCTCGCTCGTGAAGGCGGTTGGTCAAGTGAATCCGATTGTTCCATTGGAATCAAAGACAAATATATTTATATGTATATTGAACCTGCGCCCTCGATATGTGTGAGGTCATTTATGATTAGATGGAACTCCGCGACTCAAATAGGAACACCGTTAAAAAAATTGAGGCCATGCCTTAGCAGCCTTGACGATTAATCGAGCGCGCAGAAAGTCAAATCTGCGGTGTCTGTTCAGAATCATGGCAATAATTCCAGAGATTCAATTAGGGTACCATGAGTGCTACAATGCAGATCGAACGATTTAATATAGAAGGCATCTTCGTGATCGTGCCAAACAAGCGCGTCGATCACAGAGGATTCTTTTCCGAGACTTTCCGCAGCGAAGTCTTGGCGGCGGAAGGAATAAGCGCGGATTTTGTGCAAGAGAACCATGTCTATTCGGCCGAGCGTGGCGTGACGAGAGGATTGCATTATCAGGTTCCTCCACGCGCTCAGGGCAAACTAGTTCGGTGCATCCGGGGAACCATCTTGGACGTCGGCGTCGACATACGTCGGGAATCGCCCACCTACGGCCGCCATATCGCGGTGGAGCTATCGGCGGCGAATTGGAAGCAGTTGTGGGTGCCCCCCGGGTTTGCGCATGGGTATGCTGCGCTGGAAGCCGATTGTGAGGTGATCTACAAGGTCACCGACTACTGGGCGCCCGATTGCGAGCGCGGCATTGCGTGGAACGATCCGAGCCTCGGCATAGATTGGCGACTTCCCTTGGCAGACGTCGTCTTGGCAGAAAAAGACCGGAGCAATCCCCGTCTCGCCGATATCGAGCCGGTATTTCATTACGATCTAAGGAATTGATAAGTATGCGCGTGCTGGTGACCGGCGGGGCCGGCTTTATCGGATCGGCCGTTTGCAGGCATTTTATCCGAGATCTTAATCATGACGTCGTCGTCGTCGACAAGTTAACATACGCCGGAAATCTGGATTCGCTTAGGCCTGTTGTCTCCAGCGCGCGTTATGCATTCGAACAGCTCGACATATGTGATGCCGAACGCCTAACAGCAATATTTTCGAAATACCAGCCGGATGCAGTCGTTCACCTTGCTGCAGAGACCCACGTCGACCGATCGATCTCCGATTCGAACGTATTCGTTCAGACGAATGTCGTGGGAACCTTTACCCTTCTTGAAGTCTCGCGCGCGTATCTTGATCAGAATAGGCATGTCGGCCGAGAAGCCTTTCGATTTATTCACGTCTCCACAGATGAAGTCTACGGCTCGCTCGGCAAAACGGGGCTGTTCACGGAGACCACGCCCTACGATCCAAGTTCTCCTTACTCTGCAACAAAGGCCGCGTCCGACCACATTGCGAGGGCTTGGCACCGCACTTATGGTTTGCCCGTCATCATCTCGAATTGCTCAAATAATTATGGACCCTATCAGTTTCCTGAAAAGCTTATTCCATTGACGGTGCTAAATGCGCTGCACGGCCAACCTCTGCCGATTTACGGCCGCGGACACAACGTGCGAGACTGGCTGTATGTCGATGATCACGCGCGCGCACTTGGCTTGATCCTGGAAAAAGGGACGCCTGGAGAAACCTACAATGTCGGCGGGCGTAACGAGCAGCGCAACATTGACGTTGTCAAACAGATCTGCGCGTGTTTGGATGAACTGCGTTCCTCCAATCGCGAACATGCTCGCTTCATATCCTACGTCACCGACCGGCCCGGTCACGATCAGCGCTATGCCATCGATGCTACAAAGCTGGAAACTGACCTTGGCTGGCGTGCCCAACAGACGTTCGAAACGGGGATAAAAAAGACGGTCCGCTGGTATATTGAGCATTCCGACTGGTGGACGCCGTTGCGAGAGAAATATCGCGGTGAACGCCTTGGTCTTTGACTTCTCAGGAGGGGACCATGCGACTCTATGTCTTTGGTGCCACGGGACAAATCGCGCACTCGCTTCGTGAAGCGGCAAGCAGTAGCGCGGACATCGAGATCGGCTACGGCGCACGCTCGAGCATCGATATCCGGTGTGCCGATCAGGTCGAACGCGCGCTCGCCGAGTTCTCGCCTAGCATCGTGATAAATCCGGCTGCCTATACCGCCGTCGACCGCGCCGAGGCCGAACCCGACCTTGCCTTTGCAATCAATCGCGACGGCGCGGGAATTGTTGCGAAAGCCGCAAGCCGGTTGGGGATTCCGATCATCCACTTGTCGACGGACTACGTGTTCGACGGAAAGAAGAACGGTAGTTACAATGAAAGTGACACCGTCGGGCCGCAGGGCGTGTATGGGCGCTCAAAACTTGCCGGAGAGCAAGTTGTTGGAGAAACAAACGAACGCAACGTGATCCTTCGCACTTCTTGGGTGTACGCCCCGTTTGGAAATAACTTCGTCCGCACGATTCTGCACCTCTCGACTGGCCGCGATAGAATAGGAGTGGTTGACGACCAGATTGGCTGCCCGACCTACGCTCCGGACATCGCGGACGCAATCCTGACCATAGCTCGCGATCTCAGCTCTTCCGGATGGCAAAAACGCTTCGCCGGGGTAACCCATATCGCTGGTCCCGATGCAGTCACATGGCATGGTTTCGCGCAAAAGATTGTCAGCCTGGCAACGAAACACGGCGGTCGCGACGTGGGCGTTGACGCAATTTCGACCGCAGACTATCCAACGGACGCGGAGCGGCCGATTAACTCGCGGCTTTGTTGCGACAGGTTGGCGACCGTCTTTGATTTGCGTCTGCCGCCATTGGAACGCTCACTGGAACGATGTATCAAGCGCCTTCTTTGCGCGCAGCCATCATAATGGAGCACATCTTGAAGGGCATTGTGCTGGCGGGCGGAAGCGGCACTCGCCTCTATCCAATGACGGCGGTGACCTCGAAACAGCTGTTGCCGGTTTATGATAAACCGATGATTTACTATCCGCTCACCACCCTCATGTTGGCAGGAATAAGAGATATTTTGATCATCTCAACTCCCCAGGATCTGCCACTTTTCAACGCCCTACTTGGCGACGGTGAGCAGTGGGGTATCTCGTTATACTATGCCGCTCAACCGCGCCCAGAAGGTCTCGCGCAAGCCTTCATCATCGGGGCCGATTTTGTTCGGGGGGGTCCGTCTGCTCTTGTTCTCGGTGATAACATTTTTTTCGGTCACGGGCTACCGGATCTGCTCTCGCGTGCGGCGGCGCGCACCGAAGGCGCTACCGTGTTTGCCTACCACGTTGCAGATCCCGGAAGGTATGGCGTCGTCGGCTTTGACGAAACCGGCCGGGCCACTTCGATCGAGGAAAAGCCGAAGTTGCCAAAGTCTAAATTTGCAGTTACCGGTCTTTATTTTTACGATCGACAGGTGATCGACATCGCGGCAAATATCCGCCCATCAGTTCGCGGCGAGTTGGAGATAACGGATGTGAATAGGTACTACCTGGAACGCGGGCTTCTGTCAGTCGAGCCAATGGGACGAGGTTTTGCCTGGCTCGACACCGGTACACCCGACAGCCTCCTGGCCGCGGCAGATTTTGTTGCTACCCTCGAAAAGCGACAGGGGTTTCGTATCGCATGTCCGGAGGAGATCGCCTTCAATAAGGGATTCATTAATCGCGAGCAATTGCAGAGATTGGCAGCGTCGTTGGGTAACAGCGAATACGCGAAATACATACAAAGGCTCGCGAACGCCAATTGATCCGCGCGTTGATCTGAATCGATCCCAGCATCGTTATGGTGGGTGGCTTCGCGAGCATAGGACTTCGCCATGGAATGGGTTCTTCTGATTTCATTGCAATGGGTAACTTTAGGTAGCCCGCCCCCACCCACGACGCAACAAATCGGGCCGTTTGCTTCCGAAGACCTTTGCAACAAGGCTCTTGAAGCCATCAAGACTGAGCTAAATACGCCGATACCTGGCCAACGCATTCAGACATTTGCTCGACTAGTTTGCTTCGCGCTAAAAGACAAGGATGCTCAGAAAGACTCCCGAGGAGCAAGGTGAACGCAACGAGCTGTAACATTGGGCCTTTGCGCGGGGTCATCGATGGCCAAAACGGCTAGCGCTGAAAAACGGGCTCTGAGCTTGATTCGCAGGGCCTAGTCCGCACAAGAAGGTAGGCCGCAAGCGTACCCTCCCCAAACGAGAGGCCTCCTGTAAATGCCGTGGTCTCCGCTGAAGGGCAGGACCCGGGCGGTGCTCGCCAACTCCTGCTCATGGGACGGCGCCCCACTGACGGCATCGAGGCAACGCAATCATCCAATATTGGAATGTTATCTGCGGTCGCGGACGTTTCGGCACTGATTGCGGAGTTGACCTTGACGTCTTTTTCGACCATTCGACCTCGCCAAGGTGCTTTTCCAGTGAGCCCGGTATCACGTGAAGTGAGGAATCCGCGATCGCGAGGAATGTCACCCGCGGGGCGGCCGAGGGCCGAGATTGAAGGCTATCCTGTTAGCGATGGCGAGTGCGCCGATAACGAAGAGTTCCGCGGTAGCGTTGCCATTGGCATAGAGCTCTCCGCCCGGCCAGCGCGCCGCAGAATTCAAGCGAGCCGGGCTTGTGGGAACCGTTCATCGATGATCGCAGCGCAGGACTACGGACTAATAGCGCTGAAGATTATGGGTATTCCCGGGACCGCGGCTTGAAGTCGGGAAACTGCGTCATCAATGTGGCCTTCAGAAACTTGAAAGACTTAATCTGGTGCGAGAGGCATTCCAATCGGAGCTGCCCGTTTGCGATCTCCCTGTCGAATTGATTTTGGAGATCGGTAGCAGAGGCTTCCCTGGTGAGATATTCATCGGTCCCATTGCCAAGTGTAATCGATGCACGCGCCAATACGTCCTGAACGCGCGCATCGAGACCGGAATGCTCCGCATCCGCTACTTCAAGGGCTTGTTCGATCGACCGAAACACTGATTCCACACGCGAATAATCCGTTTCAGCGTCCCGGCTGGCCGAGCGCGCTCTGAAAAAACCATTTCCGCGTACACGCAAAAGGAGTTCAAGCATTTTGTTCGTCCGCCCATATTGGGACAATGACAATGGACCATGCAACGTTAAAAAATGCTCCCTTAAGATTTACATCAGGTTAACCGACGGCCCCCTATACGGCGACAACAATCGCCCAACGAACCGGCCGGCAGCGAGCTTATCGTGGCTGCGGTACCGCCGGCTGGTTTCAGGGTTTCCTCATAGCGTCGACGTACGTGAAATCGCCCTGGCCGCGGGTCGCCTGAGCCCAACGCATCTAGAAGTCGGCTGCCATTCGTGGCATTTGTACCGGGCGCTTAAGCTGTGCCATTGCACTAACCGGCTGTAACCGATTGCGTGCTTCCTCGCGGCCTCGCGCACACCCCGGGCAGTACCTTCACGCCAATGAAAAAGAGAAAAAGGTAGCGAGCGCGGCGCGCCTGGATTTACTGATTCTTCACCAGCCGACCGATTGTCGGGCGAATTTACTCTTCCGACATACCAGCAATATTGAATAAAGCTCGAACAATTGAGATAAGGCGATGCCAAACAAGAACGCAGCAGAGCTAGTGATCGATCACACCCATTGTCGCGCGATTTGCGATGAGATCGGAGATCGGCTTCGTGACATCCTCAAACGGGAAGCTTCGGAAGTTCCGCCACGCTTGCTCGAGTTGATTGATAAACTCACCGAGTTGGAGCATCAGCCCTCAATTGTCCCATCCATCGAAGACATCTCTATTCGCGGAGCCGCCATTCGAGTTAAGCGGTCAGCCGATCCGGTACTCCCTGCCACCAATCGCTTATCAGCTTCTGTTGATCTTTGAGTTGAACACCAAGATCGGCGATTGGCCGCATCTTCGCGGGAATTGCGCCCTCGATCTTGCTGACAGCGATCGCGCCTTCCCGCGCATCTTCCTCGCCACTGAAGCGATGAATTTCGAAGCCACGATAGTTCGGCATCATATATTGGAAGCTGAGATGCGCGAGCTAACTGAGCTGCAATAGTTCATTTAACGAAAAGTCAACGCGGATCTTTCCTTCCGTGGGCGCCTTCCGTGTCAAGCCGGCGGCATGCCCCTTTCGCCAACATGCGTCGCCACTCGCATCGCCAACTATCCAAAGTTGTGCGTGATCCGTTAAGCCGTGAGCCAGCCCCGCGACGATCGTCAGGACGGCCTATCTCTTGATAAGATCATCAACCATGGCTGGTCCGTCTGGCGGCAGAGATTGATTGGGCGTTTCTAGCCAGACCCTTCAGTTCGGTCTGTCGGATCGGGCCGGGGTGCCCACCAGTTCAAGCGCGTCCGGCGAGAACTCAAATTCCTGCGCACCCGGCTCGGCCGTGTCATCCGCGACATTCGCCGTAAGATCGAGGCTGATAACAGGCTCGAGGATCGCATTGGTCCGCTGCTCGATCTCGCCCATAGGGTGCGCCACCAAGAGCAGCGTCAGCGGGGACCCAAGGTCTACTCGTTGCACGCACCTGAGGTGGAGTGCATTGACAAAGGCAAGGCTCGCGCGCCTTACGAGTTCGCCTGCAAGATGGCGATTACCACGCCCGCCACTGCGCTGGCAGTTCGTGCTGCGCGCCAAGGCGCTACACGACAATCCGTATGACGGCCATACGCTCGGACCCGTCATCGCCGATCTCGAGAAGCTCACCGGTGTTGCCGTGCGCCGCATCCGGAGGAATCACCAACGGCTTAATTGTTTTGGGTTGCCTTCGGGCGATCTTTTTTTGTTTGCGCGGCCTGCGCGCTGAGCTAAGCTAAGAATCTTATGGATCCGCGAATTCGGCAAAGGTCAGACCATGATTGATCGAGACGTCAAGGAACTCTACATCGGCTCTACCGCAATCGTTATATTTGCCCTCGTCCTCGTATGGCTGCAGCAGTAGCCGCTAGCCGGTTCCAGAATTAAACGCAGCGCCAGCAATTAGCTTAACGAGCAGGGTTTTGTTGCGGCGTCACGCGAAAGCGATTAGGTGATGGGACCGGACATTGTCCCATCCGTACTCACCATGGCAAAGCCGCCGGCATCATATCCCGTCAGGCTGCCCGTCATTTTGTCGTCCTGAAAACAAAGCCTCGACACCAATCGGATACCGGCATTGTGGCGCTCCGCGGAACGCTTGGAGCTCTCCGCGAATTTTCAAGCGACGGGATCTATTGAACATCCGAGTTAACATGCGATCAGATAAACTCGCGAGTTTCGTTGCAGGCGGTCGAACACACCCATCTCGAACTACAAGAGTCGACCCGGCCTGCATCTGTCGGGACTTTTCACGCCGTCGGGTTTTTGAGCCACTTGATTTCCTGAAGTTGAAAATAGCGGCCTCAAGGCGCCGCAAAACCCGCAACTTGTGATGAACTGAGGCCCTTGGCCTTAAGCGCGGACCTCTGGTGACGCATCAATAGACCTCCGAAGTGACTGCATATCTTCCTCGCTTGCGTGCGCGACGACGTCCTCCAGCTTGGAGCGTAGCACCGGTTCCAGGTCCTTGACGTCGACGATCTGTATGCCCCGTACGCGCTTGTTGGATTGAGCAGGTGGTGTCAAGAACGAGCATATGGTTTGCTCGGTCCATGGCCGGTCGATTTGCCGCTGATCATTTTCAGCACGACGTTTGGATGGAGATGCGGCCTGAGCCCGGCGACCCAAACCTGTGGCGATGCGAAGTATTGAGGGTTGGACGGACATCGCTCAGGAGCTTCAGGTGACCATCAGTCTGGTCCGTCAAGGAGGTTCCGAGGCCCACAACGAAGATCCGCCGGCGTGAACCCGCGGGCCATTGTCACCCGCTAAACCGCCTTGCGTGCGCGGCGATCCGTTACCGATTGCGCTTCCCGGCCGATCGGCGCCGGCGCGGCCGTTTTCACTCGCGATTCTGCTTTTTCCAAAATCCAGATGTAGACCCCGATCCCACCGCAGGCGTAACGTCTGGTCTTCGCGAGGAGGAGTTCTTCTGCCGAACATCGTACCTTGCAAAGCCGTTTTAAATGCCGGCCACGCGGATTGATTTCGGTATAATGCCTAGCAACAAGGTGACGGAAATAGAGGGGCCCTGATCATCAGCCACTCCGAGCCTTAAGGACGGTCTGATGTTCCCATGCGACGCCGCCCAACGGCTCTCAGCCGGAATGAAATGCAATATTGCGCGACCTTTTGGCGATGACAACGGTTGCTCCATCATCTTACTCAAAAGGGCCCGCGCCGCCGCGCGGGAGCCGCCCTGAGCTTTCCCGTCAGGCTGGCGCAGGCCGAGCCGTCGACGGCACACATCCCATGGGAGTGCCACGCGCAGGCACCAAGGGATTGAATCTTATATCTCGACGTGATGCTAATCCCCTTGATGCTGAAAGTGGTTGTGGTCAAAGGGCGGGGCCGATCAAGATGGGAACGGAACGGCGCGTCGTCGACTCGTCCGGAAAGGCCTCCATGAGCGGGTGGCAAGGCATCCGCCCCGGCGCCAAATACCAGGGTGAGCGGGGGCGCTGTTTTTGCTATTGGCCAATTCTAAACGCAGCGGCGAGGCAGCAGACTGAGCCTGCGCACCGGGGCCGCCGGAAAATAGCCACGCAGCAAGGCTTTAGATCCGTCGCTTCCTTTTGCGTCGCGATCCGCGAACGATTGGCGTGGCGAGACGCTGTGCGACGGCCTCAACCGAACCAGACCTCGAACAAGGTACGTGCTGCCACAACCTCGCGCCAATCTGGACTGCGCCGCCTGGGCGCGCGGCGATCCGTTGCCGCGCTTCCCGACCGCCGGCACCGACGCTAGTCGCTGATGCGCTAGTTTTTCCGGCGATGAATCAACGGCAAAATGTCGCGTGGAAGAGGCGATGGGACATTTTGTTTCGCGCGTTTGCGCGGAACTGAAAATAACGCGATGGGTTACCCAGCAGTTCGTATTTTCATAAAATTTGAGATATTGCATGAAGTGTTTACTGCCACTCCTTCTCTCATTGACGAGCGTAGCAGCTCTCGCTCAGACAACTGGCACAGTGAATCCGAGCAGCGCTCCCGCGGATGCTTCGGCGAAGGAGGATGTGCCGCCCGGCGGCTGCATGCCTATCGGGTTGACCGCTTCTGGAGAAATCGTTTTCCCTATTCAGTGCAGGGAGTTAATCGAACGAGAGCGCGGCAAGACCATGGAGCAGAAACCCGTTGCCGTCGAACAAAAGCCAGCCGCGAAGCAATCGGAGTCGGAGGACGTGACGCCAGTGAACAGCCAAGGGGCAATTAAACGAGTTGAAACGATAGCAAAGCGTATTGAGCCCAAGCGGCGCGAGCCCGCCATCAGCGGCTGCCGTCACTTTCGTACCTACGACGCGGCCACCAGAACCTACACGAACTACGGCGGACACCGTCGTCCCTGCCGATAAATGGATGCATGAGGATGAGGAACGAACGATGCTGTGGCAATGCAACCAGCTTTTTGCTTCGGAACCACTAATTCGATTTATGTCGGAAGGCTACGGCCGGGTACACAGAGATTAGATTTTTCGAAACCGGAGCCGCTGCCGGCAAAAACCGCCGCTTTTTTTATTCACCCTCGCCTAATACGCGCGCCTTCGGGTAGTCTTTTTGTTTGGCATACTATTCCGTCTATGCGCTTAAGAAAGCTGCTAAACTCGGAGACATGAGGGATGAACTTTGTCTGGATTTTAGTTTTAAGTCCCTGGGTTGGATTTATTGTTCTTATTTTATACGACGCGACCAAGAGCGACAGCGATGGTGGCGCTATTGCGGTCGCTGTTAAAAATTTTAAGGCGCTCATCGAGCGGACCGCGCTGATGCGCCGAAGGTTGTGGAAGGCTCAAAGCTCAACATTTTCACCAGCAAGCTCGCCCACAGTTGCAGGCGGTTCGTCATCTCCAGAGCCAATTCGACAGCCATCTTTGGTCGCGCAGACGCCCGCCGCCGCACCGAAGAAAAAGTCGAGGCGAAAGGACGGTCGAGTTTTAGCTACTATCCCAGATCTCGAAGCAGCGATCACGGAAGCCGTTAGGAGCGCTGCGCCTGAATGCGAAACGTTCGCTGGTGTGGTCCTTCAGCAAACGAAACCGAGATCGCGCCGCGATGCAAATTGGCAGCTTCGGGGAATAAAGTTCGGTCAGGCGGATAGAAAGATAGCCAGCGAAGCTTTAGCCGGCACTATCGAACGTATGCAGCGAGGATTTTATATTGGCGAACGTGGATAATCTAAGCGTGTGGCGCGGTATCCAGACGCTCCGCCTGGGCCATAACGATCCTAGGCTTTGCAGGCCATCGGTGCGACGAAGCATCATCGGCACGAACAGCAGGCCATTGAGTATGAGCCACGCCAGACCGGCGGCTTCTAGGCCCGGATCGTACGCTTTCCTTCGACATCGGTATCGGCCGTGAGCTTCTCCATGATCTGAGCCGATGTGATCGACGATATCGGGAGCACCGTTTGAGCGCTCACAAACTGTGCGACTCGGCGCGGCTTAGTGCCTCTTCCCAGCTAATCACCGCCTTGTATGCAGTGGAGGATTGCGCTTAGCCGAATTCGCGCATTTTGGGGGAGGTGAAAGGAGCGGCACCCGGCTATTCAGCCGCGGGGCGGTGCTGCCTCTTTAGGAATCCCCAATCGCGTAATCATCATTTACTAATCAGTTCATAAGTATCTTCACATTTGTTGTGTGATTTGCTATTCTTATGGGATGGCGAAGCTCGATGCACGCAAGCTCGATCACGGGACGCTGGAGCAGATCCGAATTCGTGCGGT
>Ga0182030_10003668_pt1 | contig 32836 bp, 30 predicted proteins | sample 812S3MmetaG_FD_121299 | JGI IMG/M metagenome (GOLD analysis project Ga0182030, IMG submission 121299) | Permafrost microbial communities from Stordalen Mire, Sweden - 812S3M metaG (Illumina Assembly) | ecosystem: Environmental > Terrestrial > Soil > Wetlands > Permafrost | place: Sweden... | reverse complement strand
CCCCTCTCTTTTTTTCAAAGAGAGGGGTGTCCGCCGCCTCGGCGGATGGGGTGAGTTTGTATTGTATTTATCCCAAATAATCTTTCAGCAACTTACACCTGCTGGTAGTTTTCAAACGCATAATAGCCTTGTCTTTTATCTGGCGAACGCGTTCGCGGGTAAGGTCGAATTTCATACCTATATCTTCCAGGCTCATGGGATGCGATACACCTATGCCAAAATGGAGTTTTAAAACTTCGGCCTGTTTATCAGTAAGCGTGGCAAGTGAGCGGTCAATTTCATTTCGCAGCGATTCGCGGTAAGCCACCTGCAGGTCGGCATCTTCGGCGTTGGGGTTGCGTAGTACATCCATCAGTGAGCTATCCTCTCCGCTGGCAAAGGGTGCATCAACTGATATATGCCTTCCGGCAACACCCAAAGTGGTCTGCACTTCTTCCAGTTCAACATTTAGCAGCGTGGCCAACTCATCAGGTGAGGGCTCGCGCTCAAACTCCTGTTCAAGCTGGGCAAAGGCTTTATTGATGCGGTTAAGTGAACCAACTTTATTTAAAGGCAGGCGCACAATGCGCGATTGCTCGGCCAGGGCCTGCAAAACAGATTGGCGAATCCACCACACGGCGTATGAAATAAATTTAAACCCCCTTGTTTCGTCAAAACGCTCAGCGGCTTTAATAAGGCCGAGGTTGCCCTCGTTAATCAGGTCTGGCAAGGTTAGGCCCTGGTTTTGGTATTGCTTGGCTACTGATACTACAAAGCGAAGGTTTGCTTTGGTCAGTTTTTCAAGGGCTAACTGATCGCCCTGTTTAATACGCTTGGTTAATCTTACCTCTTCTTCGGCAGATATCAGATCAACCCTTCCAATTTCCTGCAAATACCTCTCTAAAGAAGCGCTTTCACGGTTAGTGATGCTCTTCGTAATCTTTAGCTGGCGCATAGGCTTAGTAGATTTGTTTCGTTAGCGGATAATTTTAGTTACTAAGTAAAAACTTTTTGTTTGATTTTAAAAGGCGCTGAACCTGTAGTGTGTCTAAAATCTTTTCTAAAGTTAAATGCTGTTTGCAGAAAAAACAAATTTTTAGCGAAGGATTATTTCAAGATGCTTTTAAAAGCAAAAGGCCCGGAAGGTTTTTAGTCTGGCGGGCCTTAAATAAGGGTGGAAGTTGCTTTTGTTTCTAGTCAGGAAATAAGGCAAAAAATAGTGCTGATAGTAATGCTTAATATTATGCTTCTAAAATTTTAGTGTAGTTTGTAACCGGATTAACATATAGGTTAAGTTTGTTGGTTGCTTGTAGTGCTTTAGCCGGCGCCTGTATAGGGTTTACAGGTATTTCTTTTACAGAGATAGATGCACCTAAGCTTTTTGCTTTTGCTGAATTATCCTTCTTTAAAAGTTCAACTTCAACGGTTGACGAAAGTTCGCCGTTATTGCTTACCATAAAGTTAACCCCTGAGGTGAAGCTATCCTGAATACGAACCTTGTTCATTACAAAGGTGCGGTTGTTATACTTTACCGACATCTGATATTTTCCGGCGGTCATGTGTTTAACTGAGTAATATCCGTATTCGTTGGCGCTTACTACTGTTTTGGTGTTACCATTGTCGAAAGTTATTTCGGCAAAGGCTACGGGGCTCATGGTTTCTTTTTCAATAACCTGTCCGTTAATATCGCCTGTAACTGCTTTTGCTGATTGAAAAGATAAGAAGCAAATGCCCAGGGTAGCGATTGTTTGGATAATTGTTTTCATGGTTTCTTTGTGCGTTTGAAAATAATATACAACCAAATGAAACTTTTGTCAAGCACTTACGTAAGGAATATATTCGGGCGTTCTGAAACCCTTGTTTTTGAGGCGTTTATTTCATTGCTGCCCTGCATTAATATCCCATCCCTCCATTTCCCTAATTCAATTATCTTCGCCCCCCGATGGAAAACATACGTAACTTTTGTATCATAGCGCATATTGATCACGGTAAGTCTACTTTGGCTGACCGTTTAATTGAAACCACCAAAGCTATCAGTGAGCGAAACATGATGGATACCGTGTTAGATAACATGGACCTTGAACGCGAACGCGGCATTACTATTAAAAGCCACGCTATACAGATGGATTTTGCATGGGGAGGTAAACAGTATGTATTGAACCTGATTGATACCCCCGGCCATGTGGATTTTAGTTATGAAGTTTCGCGTTCCCTTGCTGCCTGTGAGGGCGCTTTATTATTAGTTGATGCCTCGCAGGGTATACAAGCGCAAACTATCTCAAATTTATATTTAGCGGTTGACCAGGGTTTAACCATTATCCCTATCATTAATAAAATAGATATGGCGGGCGCCAATCCTGAACTGGTTGAAGACCAAATGATGGCATTGGTAGGCTGCAAGCGGGAAGATATTATCCGTGCCAGTGGCAGGACTGGTGAGGGAGTTGATAAAATATTCGATGCCATTATTAACCGGTTGCCTGCACCGAAGGGCGATCCCAAAGCTCCTTTACGGGCGTTGATATTCGATTCGATGTTCAATTCATTCCGGGGAGTAATTGCCTATTTCCGCGTTATGGATGGTGAGCTGCACAAAAATGACAAGGTTCACTTTGTAAACACCGGAGCTAATTATGTTGCAGACGAAGTTGGCTGTTTACGTTTCGACCTCGAGCCGCATCAATCGGTTAAGACCGGTGATGTAGGCTACATTGTAACCGGAGTGAAAAATGCCAAGGAGATTAAGGTTGGCGATACTATTACCCTGGTAGATAACCCATGCAAAGAAGGCATACATGGTTTTGAAGATGTGAAGCCCATGGTATTTGCCGGCATATATCCGCTGGATAATGATGATTTTTCTGATTTGCGCGATTCGCTGGAGAAACTGCAGCTCAATGACGCTTCCCTGGTTTGGGAGCCTGAAACTTCCATAGCCCTGGGCTTTGGTTTCCGTTGCGGTTTCCTGGGCTTGTTACACCTTGAAATTGTGCAGGAACGTTTGGAGCGGGAGTATGACATGAGCATACTTACCACCGTTCCGCAGGTTAGTTACAACTGCTATCTGAACGACGGAAGTGAACTGATAATACACAACCCGGCAGATATGCCCGACCTGACGCGTGTTGACCGTTTGGAAGAACCTTATATCCGTGCGCAGGTGATTACCAAGCCGGAGTATATAGGCTCTATTATGAGCCTTTGTATGGATAAACGGGGTATACTTATCAATCAAAGTTATTTGACCGAAGACCGCGTTGAGCTGGTTTTTGAAATGCCATTAGCTGAAATTGTATTTGATTTTTACGACCGGTTGAAATCAATATCAAGGGGATATGCATCATTCGATTATCATCCTATAGGTTACCGCCCCGGAGATTTGATTAAACTGGATATACTTTTAAATGCTGAGCAAGTGGATGCTTTTAGTACTATGATTCACCGCAGCAAGGCCGAAGATTTTGGCCGTAAGATGTGCGAGAAGCTGAAAGAGATAATACCCCGGCAGATGTTTATGATTCCTATACAGGCCGCTATTGGCTCTAAGATAATTGCCCGCGAAAGCATTTCAGCCATGCGTAAAGATGTTACTGCCAAATGTTACGGCGGTGATATAAGCCGTAAGCGTAAACTTTTGGAAAAACAGAAAAAGGGTAAAAAGAAAATGCGCCAGTTTGGTAGAGTAGAAGTGCCGCAGGAGGCATTTATTGCGGTGCTGAAATTAAACGATTAAAGGCCCGTAGGGGCACCCCTTGCGGGTGCCCTTTCCGCGTATCATGTAATTTTTTTCGTGGGACTTGTGAGACATTGGGGACTTGCAAACCAAGTGTCCTACCTGTCGCAAAAGTCCCAAGAAAACCTATCCGTGAGGGCGTTTGCCCTGTGCCGACAATTTGGTAAGCACCAGTTATCCGGCAAAATGAGATTACAGCACACCGCACAAGGGCAACCGCGAGGGTTGCCCTACAATAATTTTCCTTTCAACATTCCCTGCACTACCACATCAATAGGTAGGGTTATACTTGTTTCGTTCCCAATGGCGGCAACATTCACCCACCTAAACGATTCCGCTTCCTTTCCATCCTCTACCACAAAATCAAACTTAACATCAGAAGTTTTTATTTTATCGCACTCCTTACTCTTACATAAATAATACACGCTTATTATCTGGCTATTGGTATCAAAAAACGAAGGCTGAAAAAAATCGGTGGTGTAAAAGTGTTCAGTCACCTCAACATCAATACCACATTCTTCTTTAAACTCCCTTACAAGGCCTTCAATCAATCCTTCGCCTAACTCTAAACCGCCGCCGGGGAACTTTGTGGCCCGGGTTCCGTTGGTAAAAGCCTCATCAGCTACCAGTACCTGGTTGTGGTCGTTTATCAATATGCCGTAAACCCTTACGTTAAATCGTTTTATTACATGCATTACGAGTAGTATTGAGTAGTAAGTATAAGGTATTTAGATTGGAAAATCATCAACCAATCGGGTGTATACTAAATTGTAGCATATTTTATTGCCGTTGGCTTCAGCCAACGGATTGTACTGACATAAGACACCGGCTTTAGCCAAAAGACCCTTTCGGCTAAAGCCAATATTCTAACTATCCTAAACCGTCAGCTAAAGCAGACGGCAATGAACTGCGACAATATGGTATGCGCCCAACCAATGCAACTAATTTCAATAATTGCAGTTAATCGTAATGATCATAATAAATCAGCGTCCCCTTGTATTTAACCCTAAGTTAACGGCTGTAAAAAAGATACAGGAGAGTACACTTTTAAATCATCGAAGGTTTTTTTGTTTTGAAAACATTTCTACTTTTGCGCCCGTAAAGAAAAAGTAAACAATTAAAATGGACGCTGGTCCCAGTTATATTAAACATTTAAACAGTCAATCAAATGCTGTTAAGCTTACCCAAATTGCAATATGCGGGGGTAAACCCGCTTTTGTTGCATGTCAACAAGCAGGCGCTGTTTATTCATCATTCGGTTTGTAAAATAACCGGAGTGGTAAGCCTTTTTCTTTTCTCTCAAACAAATTTAATACAAGCCTGTCCCCGTCTGCACTCCGTGCAGCCATCCTCTCCATCGCAAGTGATAGAGAGGGTAAATGCAAGAACTTCAATGCCCGGGAGAGGCCTGCATTTCTCTTATCAAATTCATCCATTTTTATCACTCACTCACTTAAATAAAAGGAGGGATATGGTATGACAACAATTACCAAAGAAAAGCTGATAGACAAGCTCCATGGTGGAAACCCGCAACAAGCGGCCGATACTGCATCTCATGATTTGCTGAAAAAGGTTTCAGCTATTGAAAAACCTGAGTTTCTAATACTGTTGGAGAGCAGGGATAGTGGTTTGAATGAAGAAGAAGTAGAGAAAAAGGGGGCGAAATTCGGCCCCAATGAAGTTAGCCATGAGAAAGCACCTGCATGGTATATACAGTTGCTGAGTGCCTTTGCCAATCCTTTTATTGTGGTATTGCTGGTGCTTGCTACCATTTCGTTTATTATGGACGTGCTGCTGGCAGCACCTGAAGACCGTGATTACAAAACTGTAATAGTTATTTCTATTATGGTAATGCTAAGCTCCCTGCTGCGCTTTATACAGGAATTCAGAAGCAACGCAGCGGCTGAAAAGTTAAAATCTCTGGTTACTACCACGGCCACCGTTTTTCGCCAGGGCACCGGCAAAAGCGAAATTGATATTAAGCAATTAGTGCCTGGAGATATCATCTACCTGTCAGCCGGCGACATGATGCCTGCCGATATGCGCATTATGCAATCGAAAGACTTATTTGTTAGCCAGGCCATGCTAACCGGTGAGGCCATGCCGGTCGAGAAAAAGGAACAGGTAATTCCGGATGCAGGCAGCAAGTCAGTTTTAGAGTTGGAGAACATTTGCTTTATGGGTACCAACGTGGTGAGCGGAACTGCTGCAGCCGTAGTGGTAAACACCGGTGGGCATACCTACTTTGGTAGTATGGCAAAATCGCTGGTGGGCAAAAGAGCTGAGACCAGTTTCGACAAGGGGGTTAACAGTGTTAGCTGGTTATTGATACGGTTTATGCTTGTAATGGTGCCCCTGGTATTTTTAGTAAACGGCTTCAGTAAGGGTAACTGGATAGAAGCATTTATGTTCGGATTATCTGTAGCCGTAGGTTTAACGCCTGAGATGCTGCCTATGATTGTAACTGCTAACCTTGCCAAAGGCGCCGTAAATATGAGCAGGCGCAAGGTGGTGGTTAAGCGTTTAAATGCGATACAGAACATAGGCGCCATGGATATTTTGTGCACTGATAAAACCGGCACTTTAACGCTTGATAAAATTGTGTTAGAGCGCTATTTGAACGTTTATGGGCATGATGATGATGAAGTATTGAAATGGGCTTACCTGAATAGCTTCCATCAAACCGGATTAAAAAGTTTGCTGGATGTGGCGGTATTACAGCACGTTGACTTATACAAGGAATTGAAAGTAGATGAGGATTATGTGAAGGTGGATGAGATTCCATTCGATTTTCAGCGGCGCCGTATGTCAGTTATTCTTGAACACCAACAAAATGATAAGCACTTCCTGATTTGCAAGGGGGCGGTGGAAGAAATGCTGAGTATCTGCAGCCATGCAATTGACCCCGGCGAAGACAGCCAGATACAATTTGAAACGGATGACATTATTCCGTTAGATGATGTTTTGAAAGCGAAGATTATTGACATTACCCACAAATTGAATGAAGATGGCCTTCGTGTTTTACTTGTAGGCGTTAAGCAATATGAAGAAAGGCCACTAACCTATACTGTGGCTGACGAGTGCAATATGGTGCTAACCGGCTTTATCGGTTTCCTGGACCCTGCCAAGCCATCGGCTAAAACCGCTATTATGGCCCTGCAAAAGCTGGGTGTATCGGTAAAGGTGTTAACCGGTGATAATGAAATTGTAACTAAGAAAATTTGCAGGGAGGTAGGCATACCTGTTACCAACATTTTACTTGGCAGTGAGCTGGAGCACATGACTGATAAGGAACTGCAGGACAGGATTGATGATGTTTCAATCCTGGCGAAACTAAACCCGGTGCAGAAATCGCGGGTTGTAAAGATGCTGCAATTTAAAGGGCACACAGTTGGTTTTTTAGGTGATGGTATTAATGACGCAGCCGCCTTGCGCGACGCGGATGTGGGCATATCGGTAGATACTGCTGTGGATATTGCCAAAGAGAGTGCAGATATTATTTTATTGGAGAACGACCTGATGGTACTGCGCAAAGGTGTTATTTACGGCCGCCGTACTTTTGGTAACATTATCAAGTACATTAAAATGACTGCGAGCAGCAATTTTGGTAACATGTTCAGCGTATTGGGCGCAAGTATGTTTCTGCCTTTTCTGCCCATGTTGCCGGTGCATATCCTGGTGCAAAACCTGCTGTATGACATCTCGCAGATTTCAATTCCATGGGATAGTATGGATGCAGAGTTTATTGATAACCCACAGAAGTGGGATGCCGGGGGTATAAGCAAGTTTATGCTTTTTATAGGGCCCATCAGCTCCATATTCGACTATGCAATGTTCGCTGTAATGTTCTTTGTTTTTGCAGCAAATACGCCGGCAAAACAGACCTTGTTTCAATCGGGTTGGTTTATTGAAGGCCTGTTATCGCAAACATTGATTGTGCACATGATACGCACCCGGAAGATACCGTTTATACAAAGCTGGGCCACTGCACCGGTGGTGGCGCTTACCTCGCTTATAATGGTAATTGGAATCTGGATACCATTTTCGCCTTTTGCAAGTGCTTTAAAGCTGGAGCCGCTTCCACTGAGTTATTTTGGTTACCTGATAGTTATTCTGTTTGCGTATTGTGCATTAACGCAGGTTGTAAAAGGCTGGTTTATCCGCAGGTTTGGGCAGTGGTTATAATACTGTTCAGCTATCATTATAAAGCGGAACAACTAGCCTGTGCTAAGTTGTTCGCTATTTGTTTATTGCATTCGAATTTCGGATTAAACCAATGAAAAAGATTTGTCAATTATTTCTATTAACATTTATCCTGTCGCAAAATGCTTTTGCTCAGCAAGACAATGTAGTTAGCCGCTTAATAGGCAACGACCGCCTGGGTAAAAAGGACTCAGTTGCCAATTGGACTATCCACGCACAGATTACAACGGTTTATCAATATCATCCGGCTTTTCATGCAGATTATTCTGGTGTTAATAGTTTAAGCAATAAAGCTGCCGGTGCATTGTCACTTACCTCTACAATTTTTTTAGGCAGGAAACTTTGGAAAGGAGCTGCTATTTATGTTAACCCTGAAATTTCAGGTGGAAACGGTTTAAGCGGGGCACACGGTGTAGCCGGGTTTCCAAATGGTGAGATTTACCGGGTGGGCAATCCGCAACCTACGCCATTTATTGCCAGGTTGTTTATACAGCAAACTATTAAACTACGCGGCAGTGATTACGACGTGCAGTCTACCGATATAAATGAGCTGGCCGGTAAAGTGCCAACTTCAAGAGTTGTGATTACGGTAGGTAAGTTTTGCTTATCAGATTTTTTTGATGACAATCATTATAATCATGATGCACGCTCGCAGTTTCTTAACTGGTCGTTAATGGTGAGTGGTTCCTGGGATTTTCCGGCAGATACAAGGGGATATACTTCTGGTTTTGTGATAGAGGCTATTAAACCTTTATGGGCTGTCAGGTTTTCTGCTGTAATGGTGCCGCGCATAGCCAATGGCTTACCTATGGATTGGCAATTAAACAAGGCCAATTCTGAAATTGCAGAATTTGAAAAAGACTGGAGTTACAAGGGCCATGCCGGTGTTATGCGGTTAACGGGTTTTATCAATTTTACGCGCGCACCTAAGTTTAAGGAGGTGATAAACGCTATGGAAACAGGCGACACTGCTGAGGCTAATTACCTGGAAGGTATTATATCAGGCCAGACTACGTGGGATACTTTTGGCGGCATTAAGTATGGCTTTGGGTTAAACCTGGAACAGGATTTAGGATATGGTATTGGCGTATTTGCCCGTGGTAACTGGAGCGATGGCCACAGTGCTGACTGGGCATTTACCCAAATTGATAACAACTTCCAGTTAGGCATGTTAATGAAAGGCACTTTATGGAAACGTACGATGGATAATTTTGGAGTTGCATTGGTATCAAACGGGCTTTCGAACCTGCAACGTCAGTATCTTGAATTGGGCGGGTATGGGTTTATTATTGGCGATGGTGCATTAAACTATGGCCGTGAAACAATCCTTGAAGTGTTTTATAACGCTCAGTTGGCAAAATTTGTATTTATATCACCCGATTATCAGTTTATAGCAAATCCCGGTTATAATAAGGCTCGGGGGCCGGTGCATGTGCCGGGATTGAGAGTGCACCTGGAATTTTAAATATCTGGTGACCCTGATAATCTTTTCCAGGCTTTTGAATAGCCTTTTTTGCTTTAATTGAACTGGCAGTTAACCTTCCTAACCCACTTTTTTGGGAAAGTGCCCCTGAATTGTTTCCTTCTCAACAGGGAACGGAATTGTAAAAGCATGAACCAGGGATTCCCCCCCCTATTTGCATTGAAAGACTAAATAAATTTGTTAGTCTCACCTAATTTTATAATTTTGCTTATCGAAGTATTATGTTTCGGCAAGTAAAATTATAAAGTCCATGAAAGTTTTTTTTACAATTATCTCTCTTCTTATTTCTATCTTAAACGTGTATGCTTTGCAATCTGATTCAACAAAAGCTGCGCATCAAAAATTATTGCACAGGTTTAACTTCCACGTTCAGAACACTTTTATAGGACAGGGCGACCCTGGATTTCCTGCCAAATACTCAGGTTGGAATAGCCTGAACAGTAATGGCGAGATACAGGAGACGGCAACCCTTAGTTTTTTCGCCGGCGTGCGGTTATGGCCTGGTGCTGAAGCGCACATGGAATTTTTGACCTGGCAGGGTTTCGGGCTTACCCAGACTTTTGGCATTGAGGCGTTTCCGAACGGGGATGCATATAAAGCCGGGACAGCATTTCCAAACTTCACGTTTGCACATTTGTTTATTCGACAAACCATTGGCCTGGGCGGCGAAAAAGAAGATATAGCTGATGACCAGCTTACACTTGCAGGTAAACAGGATATAAAGAGGATTACCATCACCGTTGGCCGGATGACCCCCCTTGATTTTTGTGACGACAATACCTACGCTAAAGACCCACATACCCAGTTTATGAACTGGGCAACTATGGCTAACCTGGCATGGGATTACGGTGAGGATCAAATAGGGTATGTCACCGGGCTTGCTATAGACTTAAACCAGCCCAACTGGAGTTTGCGTTACGGGTTTTTCCAAATGCCGGCTGCCAAAAATTCGTTTACTGCAGACGACCAGATACTGATGTGGCCGGAACGCGGAAGCGATGGGCCGTTTTTTAAGGCGTGGGCCATGATGGCGGAGTTTGAATACCGTTATAATATAAAAGCCCGTCTGGGGGCCATCCGGTTTATGCCTTGGTTGGATGAGGCTGACTTTGCGAGCTACAAGGTGGCTACTGCCATGCTACTGGCTGACCCCCCGGCTGCAAACCTGGGCCAGGGCGCGGGAATAACGATACCGGCTGCATCACACGCCTACCGCTTAAAATATGGTTTTGGGTTGAACTGTGAACAGGAAGTAGCAAACAACGTGGGTCTTTTTTCGCGCCTTGGCTGGAATAACGGCCAATTAGAGGCGTTTACGTTTACAGATGTTAACTGGACGGCTTCATTGGGCGCGAGTGTGAAAGGCGTGGCATGGCTCCGGCCCGAAGATGCCTTTGGCGTTGTTTACATCATTAGCGGTGCTTCGAAGGCTAACCAGAATTTCCTCAAAGCCGGGGGTACCGATATATTAGACGGTGATGGCAATTTGAGCTATAGCCCGGAGCGGGTGGCCGAAATTTATTATGACTTTCATGTCTGGAAAACAATTCACGCAACTGTTGATTACCAGTTAGTCAGTAATCCTGCATTTAACCGGGCCCGTGGCCCTGTCGATATTTTTGGTGCAAGGCTTCATTGGAGCTTTTAGTTTTCGTTCTATTCTGTTTCATACCAGTTGCGTAGTCGTTTTTTATTTGTTAAGATATTATCCAAGGCACTATGAAATTATAATTTTGCACTTTAGCGCATTATGAGGAAGGGGTTATTATTGTTGATATACTTTTTACCCGGTTTTTTGCTTGCACAATCTTCATTAAGCAATACCGGTACCAATACTACACAGCCGGTGCGCAAAGATACTGTTGCACAGAACCAAAACGGAGAGGATTCTGACGAGGTTGCTCCACCCAGGCAAGCCAGAAAAAAACTATTTCAGTCGGACGGTAAAACTGCTGCTGATGACTGGAAAAGAAATGGTTTGTTCCACGGGCTTTTTGATGCAGGTGTTAACTTTGCGCAGATAGACGGCGATGCTTACGCCGGGTATAATAAAGTAGGCTTTGTTGGGGGCGGGGGTGTTTTGGTGAGGTTTCATAAGTATCTTTCAGCCAGTATGGAGATTGAATACTCTATGATGGGCGCACAAGCCAATTTTATTGACCGGGCTAATTTGTATGATGTAAAACTCAACTATGCCCAGATACCTATTGCCATTAACGTTCACGACAAAGATATAATTATGTTTAGCGCCGGTATGAACATATCGATGCTGGTAACCTATTCCGAAAGAAATGAGCTGGGCCAGAATATTACGGATACAGTTCAGCCTCAGCCCAAAAAGGTTGATGTTGAAGCTTTTGCTGCCTTACATTTTATTATCAAAAAGCAATTTGCCATAGGGTTAAAGTATTCGTATTCCATGGTACCCTTCAGGGGCGTTGAAGACAGGTATATTTATGAAACCAAAATACACGGCGAATACAATAACGTGCTGACTTTGCGCTTCATGTACATCCTAAGTGCTGTTAAAAAGAAATAGGAGAGCGGGATATTATATCTTCAACCGTGGTGGTTAATTATTCCTCTATTTATCTTATTCTCTATGCTGTTACACCTTTCCCTGCGTTGATTAACTTAGCAACTTAAAACGGTAGAATAAATCAGCAACAGATACTATGGTGAAAAGGATTTTAATGGTTTTATTGGCAGGGCTTTTATTGATTGTAATATTTCTATTCTCCTTTCCTGTTGTTTTCAAAAAGCAGATTAGCTATAGGGTAAAAACGGAATTAAATGACCGGGTTAATGCCCGCGTTGAGTATCAGGACCTTAGTATTTCTTTGCTTCACAGTTTTCCCAACCTGACTGTGTCATTAAAGGATTTTATAGTAATTGGCCAGCAGGAGTTTGAAGGCGATACTTTGGCTGCAGCAAAGGACTTTAGTTTTACCGTAGACCTTATAGGCATTATTACCGGTCGGGGGTATAAAGTTATTTCTTTAAACCTGCTTCGCCCGTCATTAAAACTAAGTGTAAACGGCAATGGCCGGGCAAATTGGGATATCCTCAAACCCGTACCTGCTATTTCGCCGGGTGCTGAAGGAGGAGGCCCGGCGGTTTCTGATAGCACTTTTTTATTTCAGGTTAATAACTGGAAAATTGAAGATGCTTATCTGGAATTCAGAAATGATAGTGCAAGAACGCTTTTTGTTGCCGCTGATTTGAATTTTAACGGAGGACAAAGCATAAATAAGGATGGGGCTGATTACAATACCAGTACCCTGATTAAGGCGCTAAGTTACCGGGCCGGGGGAATTTCTTATTTGCAAAATGTAAAACTGGATGCAGCCGTCCAATTCTCATCTGAAAATAATACCCATGACTATCGGATTAAAGAAAACCGGATTGCGTTTAATGAACTTCAATTGCTGCTAAGAGGCTCATTCAAAAATACAACTGAAGGACAGGATTTTAACCTGGCTATTCAATCGGCTGATTCTGCTTTTAAAGATTTGCTTTCGGTTATACCGGGATTAAACGATAGCAGTTATGCCCAGCTTAAATCAAGCGGCAGTTTTTCCTTTCAGGGAACTATAAAAGGAGTAAGCAACAGCAAGCAAGGCCCGGCAGTTTCCTTTAAACTAAAAGTCAGAGATGGCGAATTGCAAAAGCCGGATTTTGCCCAGGCCCTTAAACATATTTATGTTGATGCCAGCCTCGTTAAACCATCAGGGCCTATGGATTCGGCGGTTGTTGAGGTTTCCCGGTTTTCTGTTCAAACAGGAAATGATTCTGCTAACGCGCGCATATTAGTTACAACACCTTCCTCTAACGCCAATATAACTGCCGAAGTGAAGGGTGACATTAACCTGGCAACTGTTTTTCAATTTTATAACAGCAGCGATGTAAAACAATTAAGTGGAGCATTGCATGCTGACCTGAAATTCAACGGACGCAAAAATGACCTTGACCACAAAAACTATAAAAATATTCAGGCTTCCGGCCAACTGCTTGCTAAAAATATTTCTTTTCAAAAAAATGATTGGCCTGCTGCCTTAGAAATAAATGAGGCAGCTTTTTCGGTAGTGCCTGCTTTTATTTCCTTGTATCAGTTAACCGGGCAATTTGGGAAATGCAACTTTAAGGGCACCGGCAAATTTGAAAATGTAATTCCTTATTTGGCCCGACAAAGTAATTTAAAGGCTGAGCTTGCCATAAACGCTGATTCAATAAACCTGAAAGAATGGGCGGGCAAACCGCAAGGAGCGAAGGCCGCTGACCCAAAACCTGATACACACACCGGTATTGCCGGTAATGAAAATATGAAAAGTGGTGCAGCGCCTGATGTTGAATTTGTAATTCATGTTGCGGCCAATAAAGTTTATGATGATAAGCTTGTATTCAGTAACGTGCATGGCACCGTTGAAAGTATTGCCAAAGCAATTCACATTAAAGATGTGAACGCTAATATACTTGGCGGCAATGTAGTTGTAAACGGAACCTGTTACAACTACAATCTGCCACAGGCCAATGTTGATTTTGACATGAAGGCGAACAACCTTGATATTGCGCAGGTTTATAAAGCCATTGATGACCCCGAAAAAACAGTGCCGGCTTTGAAATATTTAAGTGGTGGTTTTTCAGGGGATATTTCGGGCAATGGGAAACTGAAGGCCGACCATAGCTTAAATTTTAACGCACTTATCGCCAATGGCAACCTGCATTATCCGGATTTGAAAATTAACGAAATGCCGGTTTTAATGGAGATTGGAAAGCTGGCCAAAGTAAAATCGCTGGATCACCTGGAGGCCAAAAATGTACAGAGTGCCTTTCATTTTAAAAACGGCAATGTGACCATTGACCCGACCGACATTAAGTTCACCAATGGCTATAAGCTAAATTTTAAGGGAACAAACTATGTAAACCAGATCATAGATGCTGATATTGCTTTGGATGTTCCGGTTAAGGAGTTTGGTTCCATAGCCAGCATGGCACAAAATTTACTTTCAGGCTTTATGAATGTACCCGATAATGTGCATTTTGTTTTTAAGGTTACCGGTAATAGTGCACAACCAAAAGTAAAGGTTGTAAATGTTGGCGCCTCTGGCAATTGAAGATGGGGTAATACAAATTGCTAATACAATCCTCACCCTGCCCTCTCCGAAGGAGAGGGTTCAAAGTCCTTCTTCTTCGGAGAAGGATTTAGGATGAGGATTGTATTGCTACATTTTGCTTACGCCCGGGCAATTGAAATATCAAAAATAATGCTCAAATTGCCTTAATATGACTGAACTGGACATTAACATTAAGGTGCGTGTTTTTGAAAACATAAAGGCACTTACCCCGGCTGACGCAGCCTTAATGCAGGCGGCTAAAGTGGCACTGATTAACTCTTATTCGCCCTATTCGCAGTTTAAAGTAGCTGCTGCGGTTCTTCTCGAAAACGGAGAAATATTAACCGGTACTAACCAGGAAAATGCGTCTTATCCTGTAGGAATTTGCGCTGAGGGAACTGTTTTAAGCGCTGTTTCGGCACTTTATCCCAATGTTGCAGTAAAGAAGATGGCTGTGACTGTAAAAAGCGGCAGAAGCCTGGTTTCAAAACCGGTTGCCCCCTGTGGTATTTGCAGGCAGCGCATTTACGAATACGAAATGAGGTTTAACGCAGATATTGAGATTATTATGATGGGAGAGGAGGGCGAAGTATACCGGGTTAAAAGTATCAAGGACCTGTTGCCCCTGGCGTTTTTCAAAATGTGAAAACGGCTTTAGCCGATACTGCCAACTACCATCCCAATTGCAAAAAGAACTGAGAAAATAAAAGTAGAGATGGCTAATTGCTTTAACAGCGGGTCAAACTCTACGTGGTGATGTACTCTTTTTACGGCTACCAGGTGCCTTCTGAAAAGGGGAACAGTTATTATAAATAAAAACTGCATGGTAGAAGTAAAATTGGTGATAACAAAAACAATGCTGGCAGCAAACCCGAGCATGATAAGCAGGTTGTGATATCTTTTGGCCCTGCCTAAGCCCATTCTTACAACCAGGGTAATTTTACCTGCTTTTTCGTCGCTAATGTGGTCGCGCATGTTGTTGAGGTTTAAAACGCCGACTGAGAATGCACCGATAGTAAATGCGGGAAGCAGCACCGAATAATGCAATTTATGTGCTAAAAGATAATGGCTGCCACAAACCCCAACCAGGCCAAAGAACAGAAACACAAACAAGTCACCTAAACCCATATAGCCATAAGCACTTTTACCCATGGTATATTTAACAGCAGCGCCAATAGCGCCCAAACCCAATAAGAAAAAGAAAATGGCGTAATTAATATCCAGGTCCTGCGTACCCTTGTAAATCAAGGCAACGCCGCTTAGTAAAGCAAGGCCACTACAGATAGCAATGCCGGTTTTAATTTCATTAAACGACAGTAATCCCAGTTGCACTGCGCGTTTAGGACCTATACGCTCTTCGTTATCTGTTCCTTTTTCGCTGTCGCCGTAATCGTTGGCCAGGTTAGAGAGTATTTGCAGAAATAATGTAGTGAGAATGCACAACACAAACACCAGCCAGCTAAAGCCGGTTTTATTATCGGCGTAGGCAATAGAGCTACCCGCTAAAATGGATGAAAGAGCTAAAGGCAATGTGCGAAGCCTGAATGCGTGTAACCACGCCTGACGTTTACTCACCGTTCTGTTTTTTACAATTCGTGCTGATAATAATGCCCGGTGGTGCGAAGATAGTTGAGTATAAGTTCCGTTACCCGCTTTATTTTTTGAGATGGCAGCAGTACCATAAAGTTATCCTGTGTTTTATGCAGCACATAACTAATCAGGTCTTCATCGTGTATTAACTGCCCGGCGCTGGTATCCCACTTCTCAATAAACACATTTAAAATAGTGTAAGCCTCGTCTTCCGAAATATGGAAATCGAGGTATTTGTAAACGAATTTTACGGTATGGAAATAGTCCGGTTTATCTAAAACGGGCGGATTCCAATTATCAAGCGCACATGCCATAGGGAGGGTGAAAATAAGAGGAAACCTGAAACTTGGCAATACCTGGCTGCAAAAAGTTTACAGTTGAATACATGATAATTTGCCGGGTAAATTAGCTTTGCAGCTTATTTTGAGTAATACAGTAGCAAATGGAAGTATTAAAATATCTGCCGGAAGTAACAAAGTGGGAGGAAAACCCATGGGAGAGTTATGCCGATTTGAGCGCAAATATGAGTTTCGGGCTGGTCTTATCGCCGCCAGATGAGGAAGATTCGAGCTATTCTTATTTCGTGGTAAGTCCGCTATTAAAAGTAACCAACGGCAGCGGGCAAACTGTTTTTGCAGGCGAAACCAAAAGCGTAGTGAGGCTTACCAATAAAGGCATTGCTCCATCACCTGAAATATTATTTGAAATTATTGTTGAAGCTACGCGGGAGTTTGCCAAAACGTTTAAGGAGAAAACAGAACACAACCCCCGCATCTATCACACCATCCCCAAGCCTGTTTTTAAAAACCTGAAGGGGATTATTGAGGACTGTTTGGGGAAGGTTTACCCGGCTTGAAATCCCTTTTGCATAAAGTAATGCGTTGTCCGATAAGCGCCTTCATTCCCATTTGAGCCATAAATGTTGCGATCAGAACAGTTCAGTGAATGGCTTATTCAAATCCAAAAAATTAAAATTTATTGAAGTTTTAAGCTTCAAGAGGTTATATATTTTCAAACTTTCTTTGTCGGATGAAAGATAAAATTCAACTGTTTTTTCACTATCAGCTTGGGCAAAAAGTTTAGTATCATTTGGTATAATATTTCTTTCCTTTAACTTCAATTTCCCCTTGTTTTGAAATGCGATTTTGGCAAATTCGCCTGTTTTTTGAGCATGATCAAGATTAAAAGGAACGATTTGCAAATTTCTTAGGGGTAATTCATCTAAGCTGCCTCCAACGCAATACTCCGCAACGGAGACCGTTGAAATCATCATGGTAATTTCATTTTGCAAAAAGTAGCGAAAATAACTGTCTGCGTTTTTGAATAACGGGTCGGTGTCATTCAGGAAGCGGAGAAAGAAACTGGTATCAAGTAATATAGCTTTACTCGTCATAGCCGCCTCGTATTTCTCTTAACCAACGGTCGGGTTCAATGCTGCCAAGCCATGCCCTCTTAGCCTTGTCCCGTAACTCTTTTAAATACTGCTCATCATACTTAGTCCTGGGAGAGAGTAATTCAGCGAATTTTATAGCAGAGGTATGTATGACTAAATCCTGATCATATAATACCGGAGAATAAATAATGTCAGAATTTCCGCTCTTTATATGGATATGCCAGTTCACACTTTTTCTTTCGTAAACGATGGTTGGTTCAGCTACGATGTTCATCGGGTAATATTTTATATGCACTTAATTTTAAAATTATAACAATACAAAGTAAAGCATAATGAAGCGGGTATTCATCAATATCCAATAGGCCATGCGCTACTTTGTGCCTCAAATTCTGACCTGCCTTTTCTGTTAATACGTATTGTATAAACATGCGATCATCTTCGCTAAATCCTGTATTTGCACTTTTTAATTCACGAAGGAGGTCATCAATGTTTTTTTCGTTTTTAATTTCAAAGGTACCTTTTTTGCGTACCTCTTTAAAAATAATGATGCCCGCCATCTTGCAGAACTCACGTAGTATTTTCTCAATTTTCAATGATAAGGAATCAATGATTGTTACAAACAATGGAGGCTCATTAGTGGCCCGCCAATCATCCAGTTGTCGAAAAAATTCCTTGATGGCAGGCAATATTGTGTCGGATAAACGGAAGTCGCGTTCCACACCATTATAATTTCTAACTTCCATTTTTCCTATCCAGGAGTTGAGGATGAATTGACTTACCCCCTTATATGTCACCTTACCTGCTTTATAAGCCTCAATAAAGAAAGCCTGCAAATTTTGAACCCCAATTTGAAACTGAAATGTATACGTCTGCCAAAATTGGAATTCATCGCGCTCTTCAGGGGTAATAAACGCATCAATTGTATTTCCGTATTTGTCAATGATAAAACTCGATGCCATACCAATTAGCATTTGTTGTGCATTTGATTCAGAATTTATTTTATTTATATGCTCAAGGCTATCAAACATTCCCGCAATACATAATAACATCACAATTCCCTGTTCATCATTTTTCTCAACTTGTTGTTTTATCAGCTCCAGCATTTTTTGGTTATACTCATCGGGTAAATCATGTCTTATGTTACCTAAGCGGGCATCGTGCCTGATTTTTTGGTATAAAACCCCTAATTCATTTACCTTATCTATATGGCCAATTTCTTTGTATAATTTCAACGCAATTTCTAAAAAACTAATTGCTGCCATTAAGCGTGTTTCCCTGGCCTCCGCATATAGTTTTTCATACAATTCAGCCTTGCGTCTTATAAGGTGGGTAAATTCTTTCCCATACTTCTTACAAAGCTTTATGTTCTCATCAATTATGTAAATTGCACCCCATGTATAACTTTTGTTTTGTTCTTCAAGCGCTTGGTTATTTCTGTCTATAAAACCATCAATATCAACGATTTTTCTGCTTTCTTCAAAATAAAGCAATATTAAACCAGTCATATCAATAGTAGTGCGTAACATGTACTTTCCCGTTTCCTTCCATCCTTTGTGCACAATTTCGGCAAAGTGTAATGCCTCGCTTAATAACTCTAAAAAAACCGAGGCTTCACGTTTGTAATATGCGATATGAGCGGCATTGGATAACGTATTGTAAAAATCCCAAACACGGTAAATGTTTTTTTCATTTGATTTGCCGGTCTCATAATAGCGTTTGCTTAATGTGAACAGTTCTTCAAATAACCTCCTGCACTCTTCAAGCGAAAGCTTGTTTTTATAAAAAAGCAATAACCCATACTCAGTTCTGGCGTATTTGTTTTTGCACGTTAAAAAACGATCATGTATATATTTAAAGTCCTCGTCTTGCCATGTTTTTATGTCGGGCCAGTCAAAGGGCCCTTGCCTGCCATCTTTAAATGTATTCACGCCTTGCAACTTCCAATGAAGCCCTTTTTCAGGTGACTTTTGAAAATTAAATACTTCCCTTTCCCTTTCACTTTTTTGAAGCAACTCTCTTTCCCCAAGTAGGGTTAAGATTTGGTTAGCATTAAGAAAAGCTTTGTTAAAGGTGTCAATTTCCTTAACATCCCAATCGCTTTCATCTATGCGCTTATGTAATTCTTCTAAAGCGTTCATAATCTTTTTATGTCCGTGGTATTACGGTTAAAGTACAAATATCGCTTAAAATTGGTTTTGTTTCTTAATAGGACACCATTAGTTGTCTGAAACCCACATCCCTTGATATTCGCATTTACGATGCGAATATTTTTTTACTATTTACCAATTAAAGCCGACACAATTTACCGCATTCAGATTTGACAACTTTTAAAAAGTTGTCAAATCTACCGAACGCCGGGCAAATATTTTTTATACTGCTCCACTGCCTCGGTATACCTGCCAATATTGATACCGGAAGTTGAATACAGCGAATGTGTCTCAATAGTTCTGCCATCTAATATAAAGTGCCCTTGTATAGGCGGCTTTCCTTCGTGTATGCTGTAAAGTATTTTGTGTTCGGCCAGGTGTTCAAAAAATAATTTATGTGCACTTACCTTACCTGAGCTACCGGTAAGGATTACAGTGTGGATAGACCGGTGTGCCCGCAATATTTTCAAAACATTCATTTTTTCAACCACTTCCAGGTCGCTGTCTTTTGAACTGGTGGCAACTATCCGGCGGCATTTGTAAATCGTATCTGATATTGCAATGCCTTTTTCTGCACAAAGCTCCAGTCGTTCTTTCGCTGCTTCTTCGCCTGAAATGTGATTGAATTTGTGATGATAAATTTCACTCAGCATCCTCCAAAAAAAATTAGCCCTGCCCGGGTAAAATGAATTGAAACGCCAGTTTTTATTATGTGTTGGGAAACTACCCAACACCAATACTTTTGCATTAGCCGGAACGAAATTTCCGAAAGGATGTGTTTCAATCATAAACTAACTAATCTGTAGTTATGCCTGTGCCTTTGGCTGCAATAATGCCAGTTGCCCAAAGTGGTAGGCCATGTGGGTAGTTCTGCTTAACAACACGCTTAACCGGTTGCGGTGTGGCTCCTTTTTAAAGTCTTCTTCACTAACGGCAGTGTGGCGTGCAAACCATTCATCTGGTTTAAGTGCAGCAAATTGGTTTGCCAGTTCGGCATTTACCTTATTCCAGTAAGCCCGTACTTCGGCTACTGAGGGCAGGTCTTTTACTTCCTTATCCGGCTTGCTTACAAAGGGAGTGTGATAGGCTGTGTTAAGAGAATCGCCTAAGCCTAATAACGGTAACATCATATCATGCACAGATGCCAGGTGGCCAAGCAGGTAAATGCCCCTGTTTTTGCCAGGCGACACCTCGTTATTTAATTGTTCATCGCTTAGTTTGCCTAGCAAGGCGTCAATTCTTATAATGTGGCTGTTCCAACCATTTAAGGCGAGGTTTGTAAGTAGTTCTTTTTCCATTGTTAAGTGTTTGGGTTTTGAGATTATGGGTGAAAACAAATTGCAATCCCTTAAAGTTGCAATTTGTTTATCAGATTTTTCGCCTGTATACGAGTGGTTGGCGGGGATGCCAACCACGAGAACAAGTGATGCGTTATGGAAACTTCGGAAATTTACTCCAGTCGGGTTTGCGTTTTTCTATAAAAGCATTTTTGCCTTCTTTGGCTTCATCGCTTAAATAGTAAAGCAGTGTAGCATTACCTGCTAACTCCTGTATACCGGCTTGTCCGTCTAATTCCGCATTGAATGAAGATTTAAGCATACGGATGGAGAGCGGTGATTTTTCCTGTATTTTTTTGCACCATTCAACCGTTACGTCTTCAAGTTTTTTTAGTGGTACTACTTTGTTTACTAATCCCATGCTTAAAGCGTCATCAGCATTGTATTGGTCGCAGAGGAACCATATTTCGCGGGCTTTTTTCTGGCCTACGCACCTTGCTAAATAGCTTGCACCAAAGCCACCATCGAAACTGCCTACCCGTGGGCCTGTTTGCCCGAAAATGGCGTTTTCGCTGGCAATAGATAAGTCGCAAACTACGTGTAGTACGTGGCCTCCGCCAATAGCAAAACCGTTTACCATAGCTATAACCGCCTTGGGTATAGAGCGAATTTGTTTTTGCAGGTCAAGCACGTTCAAACGTGGAACGGTGTCTTTTCCAATATAGCCGCCATGACCTCTTACATTCTGGTCGCCACCGCTGCAAAATGCTTTGTCGCCTTCTCCGGTAAGGATAATAATTTCAATATCCATGCTATCGCGGCAAATGTTCATGGCATCAATCATTTCCTTAACCGTTAGCGGCGTAAACGCGTTACGGTAGCGTGGGCGGTTGATAGTTATTTTGGCTATGCCTTCAAAAAAGTCAAATTTTATTTCTTCGTAGGGCTTAATGGTTTTCCATTCTCTTTTTTTCATGGTGTTCATGTGTTTAGGTGTTCACGTGTTCAAGTGGTTAATTGTTTATGTAGTGGAATTGGTTTTTAGGAATTCAAAATAGGCTTTATAAATCTCTGCGCTCAGTGGCCCATCGGTTTTTATTTCAAGTATTGCGGGTTTGCCATTGTGCGGATGAAAAAATGTTGCAAGTATTTTCTCCAGGCGCTCCTGGTGGTCGCAAAAATAATAGGGGATTTCGTACATACCGGCCAAATGTTTGGCGCTTAAATGATGTTTGGTTTCAAAGAACTTTTCAAAATCATTTACTTTGGTTGGCCCGTTCAGCAGGCGGAAAATATTGCCACCGGCGTTATTGATTACAATAATGCGCAAATCCGGCGACAGGTAGTTATTCCACAAAGCATTCGAATCGTAAAAAAAGCTTACGTCACCAACAATGCAAATGGTTAATTGTTTGGTTGCATAAGCTGCTCCGGCCGCAGTGCTAACTGGCCCATCAATACCACTGGTTCCGCGGTTTGAATTTACAGTAAGCGAAGCGTCATGCTTAAAGAAATTTGAGTAGCGGATGGGAGTGGAGTTGCCATATTGGATATGTGCATTTGCAGGAAATGCGTGGGTTAACAAGTCGTAAACTTTTAAGTCGCTAAAACTTATTTGCTTCAGATATTGCGCTGTTAGTTGAGTGGCTTTTTGGTGAAGGGCGTGCCATTTTTGAGCATAACCTGAGTTGGTATTTTCTGAAGCAAGCAGGCAATCCAAAGCATCGCTTTCACCGATTGGATTTATATTGGTTTCAATGTCGAATATGCTGAACCTCCGGTGTTCATTATATGGTGAAATATCCCAGTGGTGTAAAGGCTTATGCGTTTTTAGAGCCTGCCGTATTTTTTTTGAAATGATTTGGTTTCCGAATGTAATAACTATCTCCGGCGCAAAATCTGCCATCACATTTGTATCTATCAAATCCAGGCAGGCATCGTAATTGGTTATAACTCCGTTTACCGTGTTTACGTTGGCAGCGGTTTCGGTTAGCACTACCACATCTTCTCTTTGAGCAAGCAATTTTATTTTATCGGTAAAATGGCTATCCGTATTCTTCATACCAAGCACCAGCATTTTCTTGCCGGCTTTGGCTAATTGCCCGCTCAACTCAACTTTCGTGGTTTGGGATGAAAGGAAATTAGTATCGGATAAGGACTTTTGTATTTCGTAATTAAAAGCGGACTCGTTGGTGAATTCATATAATGGTTCGCTTAACCTGACATTTACATGCACAGGGCCGGGAGCATGCTGCTTTGTTTGGTGAATGGCAGTTTCTATTTCTGCTGCTAAATTTTGTAAGTCAGGCACGGCGGTAATATCGGCATCAATATCGTAGCTGGCGTTGGTCAATTCTTTGAATAGAAAAGCCTGGTTAATGGCTTGGTTTTCGCCTCGTTCGGCAGCGCCTTTGGGCCTGTCTGCCGTTAAAAACAGCAGGGGAATGTGCTGATAGTAAGCTTCGCATAAAGCAGGGCCCAGATTAAGCACCGCGGTGCCTGAGGTGCAAATAACGGCTACGGGGTTTTGTGTTTGCTGCGCCAGCCCAAGTGCAAAGTAACCGGCAACCCTTTCATCGGGTATAACTATACATTCAATTTCCGGGATTTGAGAAAATGCAATAACCAATGGGGCAGAACGGGAGCCGGGCGAGAAAACAGCCTGGCGGATACCCATTTTCTGACAGATATCTGCAATTACTCTTACCGCCGGTTTACTGCTGTTCATCGGGCGCAAAGGTGAAATTTTTCAGATAAAAAACGAACGCTACTTTCAGCGGGTGCATAGCACATGGTTGTATTCCCAACAGCCGCCCCTTCCGTCCCCTAAAGGGGATACCAAAGCCGAATACAAATACCGAATACAAAGCTTGTCGTCAATACTTGGATTTGGCTGTTTTCCTTTGGTATCCCCTTTAGGGGACGGAAAGGGCGAGACTGGTGCAAATTACGGTAGTTTATGTATGTGAAACAATTTGGTATGTGCACCTCTTAATCTGCCTTTAATACGCTTAGCAGTGTTTCGCTCTTCATTTTGCTTTCTTTCCACTCGTTTGCGGGTACGGAACTGGCTGTAATTCCGCAGCCTACGTGCACGGCAAGCTTGTTTTTTAATACCTGCATGCAGCGGAGGTTTACAAACAAAGAGATGTGGCCATCCAGGTTAACAGGGCCCAGGTAGCCGCTGTAAAAGTTCCGGTTGGCTATTTCGTGGCTATGGATGAAGCGGATACTTTGTTTTTTGGGCAAACCAGCTACGGCCGGCGTAGGGTGCAGTCCGGCTACCACTTGCGGCCATTTATTTTTAGGGATATGGGGGTAAATAAAGGTGGTCCTTAAATGAAGTAAGTTACCGGCCGCAATGGTTTCCGGGCCTTTAATTTCCGGCCTGGCGCTGGTTACTTTTTTAAATGCGCTGGTAATGTATTGGCTCACTATTTTTTGTTCCTCCTGCTCCTTTTCCCCCCACTCAACAGTTGAATTAACAGAGGTGTTGGCTTTGGTACCGGCCAGGGAGTAGGTCTTAAACCCACTCTCATCCACGTTTAAAAGTATTTCAGGCGAGGCTCCTATCCAAAGGCCGTGTTGCGGTGTATAAACCAGTGAGGCAAAAGCCGCAGGATAATTTTTGCCCAGGTTTTCGAAAAAGGTAACCGGGCTAAAGGTTTTGGGCTTTTTCTTTTTTACAACCCGTGCAGCTACTATTTTTTTGAACACCCCTTTTTTTATCTCCTGCTGTATATTTTTTACATGCGATATAAACTGGTGTTTGGTGGCCTCTTTCAGCCCGGGCTTTTCGGTTATAGAGGTTTTGCCGGAGGGGGCAGCGAAGTTTAAGGCAGGTAGTTTATCGGATGAAGTAAAAATATCGGGTGCTATTAGCAGGCTGGTTTGATTTTTGCCCTCCTGAAAAGGTGCAAAAAGAAAACCCTTTTGTGCCGGGGCATTTTTATTTTTTACCTGTTTATTATGCTTCTGTGCTATAACTTTAATAACCCCGGTTTCGGGCATGTGGTAAAAAGCAAAAGGGAGATTGTTTTGCACACAATAATTGAAAAACTGCAGTAAAGAAGTTGGTTTGGCTGAAGACACCTGTTTTTTGTTTGAAGCAAAACTATATTTTTACCGCTAAACGCAACCCAATTGATAGAAAGAGAGATATATATTATCAGACACGGTCAAACTGACCACAATGCTAAAGGAATAGTGCAAGGTAAGGGTGTAGACCTCTCTTTAAACGACAAAGGGCGCAAACAAGCACGGGCATTTTACGAAGCTTACAAGGATATTCCCTTCGAGATAGTTTACAGCTCTACTCTTAAACGGGCGCAGGAAACCATCACAGATTTTACAAAGCTGGGTATACCACACGAAATATTTTCGGAACTGGATGAGATAAGCTGGGGGGAACTGGAAGGAACGGCCGCTACTATGGAATCGGATGCTACGTTTCAGAATCTGATTAAAAAATGGAAAGAAGGCGATATACATGCCAAACCTGCGCCATCAGGCGAAAGCCCTTTCGACCTGCAGGAAAGGCAGAAACGGTTCTTAGCTCACTTGGTTACTACCCATCATAAAAAGATACTCATAGCCACGCACGGCAGGTTTATCAGGGCGTTTTTATGCACACTCACAGGCAGACCTCTGAGTGAAATGGAAACCTTTACCCATGCTAACCTGTGCCTTTACAAAGTAAAGCAGCTGAGCAACGGTGAGTTTGTAATAGAAATGCACTGCGAAACCGGGCATTTAGGCGCCATATAAATGAATCCTCACCCTGCCCTCTCCGAAGGAGAGGGTTCTAATGCCACCTTTTAAATATGTGATGTACCGCTATAGTTGACAAAGTTTCAAAGTCATTCTCGGGAGAAGCCTGCCTGACGGCAAAGGCAGGGATTTAGGATGAGGAGGCTGTTTCAATTGATTTTTTAGCCGCATAATTTAACTAAATCGTAAAATAATCGTAAAATAGATGGTGGATTGTTTCTCCCCGGAAACAATATGTTCAGCGAATAAATATTGTATTTTTTTGTAAATCATTTAATAGTTGTGGATGGTGGTATTTTACCGCTTGTGTTTAATAATTATTATCTGCCTGGCAATTTCAAAATTGCCTGCGCAGGATATGCACGACGAAACCTTATGCCCTGCTAAAACACCCAAACAATTAAAGCAGCAAAAAACAAAAAAGAAACTGGTAAACGGGCTTACTAAAACCCTGGTGTATGTTTCTTATTTAAGCTATCACGACAGGCAGGTTGACCGGCCGCTGCAAGGGCAGGAAGAATATGCCGCATATAAAGGAAAGATTATCCATAACATTGAAGTCCGTATTATTGAACCTTACGGAACTACCATTGACCAACCAGTGACTGACCACTATACTAAGTTTCAGAAGTTTGCCAATAAGGTGCAAATAAAAACCAAGGAGTGGGTGGTAAGAAATGACCTTCTTTTTAAGCAAGGTGATGCCGTAGACCCTATTTTGATATCAGATACTGAACGGAATTTATGGGACCGCAGCACTTTTAAGGATCTGAAAATATTCGTAATCCCTGTTGAGGGAAGTCCGGGTGAGGTGGATATAGTAGTGATGTTGCAGGACCGCTGGAGTTGGGGGATAACCTCTACCCTGGCATACAATAGCATAGCGGGGGGAATTGAGTTCAAAAACTTTTTAGGGTTACCCCAATCTATATCCAATTATGTTTCATTCAATTTCAGAAGGGATGATTTCTATACTTTGTCGGGTGGGTACCTTTTTGAAAACATCAGGAAGAGCCATATAGATGCACAGATTAGTTATAACTACGATAATTTAAATAAAGGTGCAGAGGTAGATATAACGCGCAACTTCTTTTCGGCTAACAGTCAATGGGCGGGGCATTTGCAGGCCTCATATTATCATCAGGGTGCTGCATTGCCAAACGTTTTGGGCGCGGCAATTCCTACTAACGTTACTTATAATACAGAAGATGTTTGGCTGGCCCGGTCGTTTATGCTGCCAAAAAGCTGGGGCTCTGATTTTGACTTAACACGATTGGTAGTTTCGGGCAGGATGTACAGAAACCAGTATACTGACCGGCCTTATGAAGTTAGCCCGGATGGCTCGCTGATATTTTTGAACCGGACTTATTTTTTAGGCAGCATTGGCCTTGCAAACTGGGATTATTATCTTGATCATAATGTTTATTACCTGGACCAGGCTGAATATTTCGGAAAGGGCTTTAACCCATCCATTATTATGGGGCTGGATGAGGATGAACAGTTAGGCAAACGCTTTTATTCAGGGGTTCAGTTAGATTACGGAAGGTATGCCAAAGGATTAGGATATTTTGATACCCGTGTTTCGTACGGCGGTTTTAGCAGAAAGGATTTATACGACCAGATATTGGGCAAGATAAGCGAAAGCTTTTACTCGGCGCCCCTTAAAGTTGGCCCGCGCAAAAGGTTCTACCTGCGGCAGATTATTTCGGGAAACATTAATTTAGGGTTTAACCGGCCTGAGAATAAGGAACTGGTAATGAATAATGCAGATGGCGTACGCGGTATTTTTGTAAATGATATACAGGGTACCCGAAGCTATGTTTTAAACTTTGAAACAGACGCTTATCCTACCTTTAAAATTATCGGTTTTTCAGGTTCAGCATTTGCCTTTGCTGACCTTGCGTTAATGCAGCAGAACCCTTTGTTGAGCGGCACTTTTACGCAAGGATATGGCGTAGGGTTAAAACTGCGCAACCTGGCCATGGGTATAGGGTATTTTGAAATTACTTTTGCCTATTATCCCAAACTACCCATTAATGATATTAAACCTTATGCATTTATAGGGGGATTTAGTAACAGCAGGGCTATAACGGCTGATAACCTGTTTGTGCCAACGGTGCTTAGCACCGACCATTAATTAAATAAGGGCAGGGATTAAATTGCCTGTATTACGCCCAGCATTTTTCCGCTCTTACATTCAAAAGTGAGGCGGTATTCTTTGCCGTCTTTTCTTTTAAAAGTGTGTTCTCCGGTTTTATTTCCGGCAACGGCATCTTTTATTTTTTCTTTTAATTCTTCCGGATTGAGCATTGCGTCCAGCCCCTCGTCTAATTTACCTGTTTTCATAAAATCATCCATTCCAACCATTTTGAGTGTGTAGTCTGAACGGAAAACGGAATTATTTTGGGGGTCGAATTCGATATAGCCGGCGTTTAATAATTTTTGAATCGTATCAAGCCTCGAGTTTTCTTCGTCCAGCTGTTTGGATACGCGATCAATCTGCTTATTCAATTTAAACCGTTCGAAAGAAAACAATACGGACGAAATCAGCACTTTGCCATCAAACTTCCCTTTTACCAAAAAGTCCTGTGCCCCGTAACGAACTGTTTCAAGCCCTACTTCCTCATCGGTTAAGCCGGTTAACACAATAACAAGATTACCCGGGTAGTTGGTCAGAATTGCCTTAATAGTATCTACCCCAAAGCTATCGGGCAGGTTCATATCGCTTAATATAATATCAAATTTTTCCTTTGAAAGAAGTTCAAGGCCCCCTTTTACATCCTCCGAATGGGATACATGAAACACCGGTGAAGTAGATTCCCCAAGGTAGAACTTAATGAGGAATGCATCGCCGGGGTTATCTTCTATCAGTAATACTTTAAGCTCCTGTTCTGTCATATATGCAATTTATTCATTAGGAAGCTGAACCGTATTGAACCAGAATAGCTCAATAAGGCGGATAACTTTGGCAAAATCATCAAAATCTACAGGCTTCAAGATATAACAATTTGCGTGAAATGAATACGCTTTGGAAATATCGTGGTCGGCATCGGAAGTTGTAAGCACAATTACCGGTATCTTTTTCAGTGAATCGTGCGCTTTTAGTTCTTTCAATACCTCTATGCCATTTTTCTTAGGCAGGTTAAGGTCTAACAGAATGATATGCGGCCTTATGGCATCTGTAAATTTGTTGCGCTTAAATAAAAAGTCCAGGGCTTGCTCACCGTCCGAAACCACGTCCAGAATAATTTCAACTTCGCTCTCCTTTAAAGCTTCCTGGGTCAAACGGATGTCGCCCGGATTATCTTCTACCAGTAATACCCGGGGTTTCTGTTTGCTGCTTTTTACAAAATCCATAAATCAACTGTTATTTTTAATACTAAAATAAAATGCACTTCCTTTTCCGGGCTCTGATTCCACCCAAATTTCACCGCCATGCCGTTCAACAATTTTTTTACATACGGCTAAGCCAATTCCGGTACCTTCATATTCTGCCTGAGTATGAAGCCTCTGGAATATGGCAAATATACGCTTATGGAATTTATAATCAATTCCGATTCCATTATCTTTTATCTGAAATATATATTTATCATCCTTTTGACCCGCTGAAATTGTAATCTTTGACAATGTATCTAAAGTTCTGAATTTTAAAGCATTCTCCAAAAGATTTTCAAACAGGCTTACGAGTTGGTATGTATCTCCCATAATTGTGGGCATATTTTCGCATGTAATTTCAGCTTTACCGGCAGTTACTGCTTTCGAAAGATGTGATAGGGCAACATGGATGACGTCGTTTATGTTAACGGCGGCAAAGGGAGCTGTTTTACGGGTAACGCGCGAAAGGTGAAGTAAATCTGCTATCAGCATTTGCATGCGCGAAGCACCGCCCAGCACAAAGCCCATAAACTCATCCAGGTTAGCTAAGTTTCCCCGTTCAATATTCTTTTGAATAAGCTGAATATACCCGGTTATCATACGCAGGGGCTCCTGCAGGTCGTGCGAGGTTACGTAGGTAAACTGGTCCAGTTCCTCAGTAGATTGCTTTAAAGCGTGGCTTAGTTGAGATATCTGGTTTTGGGCTTCTTTCACCTCCGTTATATCCAGGCCACTGCTCATGTACCCTGCAAACGCACGGTCTTCTGATAAAAGCGGTGTGCTGATTACAAAAATATTCCGGTAAGAACCGTCGGATTTTTTAAGGCGTAATTCGAATGAATAACTTTTTCTTCTGGTAATGGTTGGAGCAAGGTCTTCTAAAATCCGGATATCGTCAGGGTGTACCAGGTTTTTCCAAAGCAGGTTTTGCTGTTGTTTTAAAGTTTTACCCGTATAGGTAAGCCATGAGTTATTAAAATAAAACGCCTGTTCATTTTCATCCTGCAAAAATATCATGGCAGGCGAGGCATCGGCCAGCTCGTAAAACTTTCTTTCCCCACCGGTGATAACATCCAGCCCGGGAAGCAGGTTAAAAGTATAGAATTTGCCCTTTGATTGGTCGGACAAGACAATGTCTGACTCCGATACTTTTGCTTTAAGTAAGGCACCGTCTTTTTTTGAAAACGAAAGATAAGCCCGGTTTTTAAATAAACCATCGGCTTCAAAAGTATCCGGTATTAAAAGTTCTGAGAGTGCCTGCATTTCGAAAGGATGCTGCAGGCCGAAGCCGGTAAGGTAAGTAAAGGCGGGATTGATGTATATAACCTGCTGCTTATCAGAAAAGATAAGCACAGCTTCATTGTAAGTATCAAAAAAAGCCTTGTTAGGAATTAAATCTGCGCTCAACGATCCTCTTTTACCCTGTAATAAAGTTAGAAATAGTTAGATAAAAAAAGAACGGTTTGAGGATTTGCCCCAAACCGTGTGTAAAAATTAAGAAAATATAAGGATAATTACCTTACAGGAGTTACTTTTTCTATCATTATGCCATTTGCTGAAACAGATAGTGCCGGATTGCTTTGGGCCGGTAACTGGTTAAACATATCTTTATATGAGTTGCCAAGGATAGTGTAACCACCGGTGTTCAGGTCATACATAATGTTATTCATCATGTTGATGTTATTTCCGGAACCTGCGTTTTTATAGTATGCCTGGTTGGCTGCAGGAACGCCGCCGGCAAGGGTTAATTTTATACGATTGAAATTGAGCACCTGGTTATCGGTTGACCCCGAAAGATAAATACCATAGGTTTCGCCGTTGCCACCAACTGCTATTGAGTTATTATTTACCTGGCCAAGGCTGTTAACCTGTGCAACACAGTTTTTCATACTAAGGCCTATTGAGCCATTTGCTGCGGTGACAATATTGTTGCTTATTATCATGTTATTGGCAATATTTTCAAGACTAAGGCCTTTGTAACCCGGGTAAGTTGAAAGTGTGCTTACCACGTTGTTTGTAATAACCGGCGCATCTTCGTTTACCAGGGCAAGTGCTGATTCATATTGATTGAAGAAAAGCGAGCCGGTAATTGAAGTTTTATTATCCAGGGCATCGCTGCTATAGCCGCCTTTGTAAATACCGTTACTTCCGTTGTTAATGTCGCAATCTTCAAAAGCTATGTTTGTTTTTGGCGCTGTTGAACTGAAATAAATGGCTGAACTATTAGCACCGGTACGGGCAGATTCAACGCCTTCAAATATTACACTTTTGAAACGCAGGTTAGATGTTTTGCCATCTACGCGTACGCAATTGCCGTAAGTGGCCGTTTTATGGTCGATAGTTAAATTCTCAAATGATACATAAGAAACACCGTTCATAGCTACGGTAGCATCGGCGGCAGTATAGCTAATAACAGCATCGGTGTTGGTACCTGATTTGGATTCGAAAGTAACTGTGTTAAATGCCGAAACTCCGGGAATTGAAGAAAGCACTACGCGTTCGTTGTAGGTTCCGCTTTCCAGGAAAAGCGTTACAGGCCCTGAAACGCCGCCGCATTTAAGGGCATTTACCGCATCAGTTACGGTAGCAAAATCTGCTCCCTCGCTTTTTCCAATGGTCAGTTGACCAGATAAAGCCGGGCAATCGCCTGCAAAGGCATTCAGAGACATGGCGATCAGAGCTGTTCCGAATATTTTGTGAAGTGCTTTCATGTTTATGCTTTAATTTTTTAGGGATACTTTAATCTAATTAATCCCAATATAGTTTCAGCCTTAAATTTTGTCAAGGCTGCTTTTTAAAAATGTTACGTTTAAAAAGCCCCGAAATCATAACTATATGATAATCAGGAGAGATATTTTCGACGTTCTTTACAAAAATAAGCTTGTTTATTACTTTTTCAAATGTTTTGAACGGAAATAAAAAAGGCCCCGGAATCATCATCCGGGGCCTTTTTTAGATAGAACAGACAATTGACTAAAAGTCTTCAACGCTGGTATTCTTCTTATAATCTGAACTTGCTTGCCAGTTACTTTCGATGGTAAGTTCGAATCTTGATTTGCTGATTTCCTTTAAGGTAAAGGTAACGTCTTTTACAAGCCATTGCATAATGTGGCTGTCGTCAACAAAGCTTTCGTTGCGGTAATCTCCATACTTGTAGGTAAGGATAAATTTCATTTCTTCTACCTGGTCAACAGAACCTTGAAGGAAAACCCTGTAAAACCTGTTTTCGTCGTTAAAGATGTAAAGTATCTTATCAAGCTTTACTGCGCCAATAGTCATATCGTCTCCAGTTAGCGAATAAGCATTCTTGATCAGAGAGGTCCTGTCTTTTACAAATTCAAGTTTTTTACCGTCCCGGTAAACGGAGTCCTTTTGCGACCCCCAAAAGATCTTTCTGAAAGAAAGCACTGCTTCGGATTCTGCGCTAAATGCCATGTGAGCAAAGCCGAGCAGCGAAATAGCTAACAACAGTTTTTTCATAGTTTAGATTTGGTTTTATTAAGAACGCGAATATGGGTTTTTTCTTTTTTAAAAAGTGTATTTTTTGTCCCAACCCGGTTTGTGAAAATGTTAATAAACCAGATAATTAAGTAGACAGGCGCACCTAAGAAGCTGTTTAAAATTCAATCCAAATGCAATTTAACACAAACCTGCCTACCGGCAGCTACGGTTTGGACACATCTTTTCTATTGCCTTTCCTTCTTTTTTCAAGCGCAGCGATGAAAAAAGAAGGAGAGGCCCCCGCTGGCGCTTGCCTATGCACACATCTTTT